>Ga0182012_10002917_pt1 | contig 18394 bp, 17 predicted proteins | sample 612S2SmetaG_FD_120486 | JGI IMG/M metagenome (GOLD analysis project Ga0182012, IMG submission 120486) | Permafrost microbial communities from Stordalen Mire, Sweden - 612S2S metaG | ecosystem: Environmental > Terrestrial > Soil > Wetlands > Permafrost | place: Sweden: Stordalen | collected...
AGATAGAGGCTGCTGCCGAAGGTCGAGCAGAACGTTGCCAGCGCCAACAGGCCGATGGACAGGGGATAGGCGCCGAGGTGCGCCAGGAGCTCGCGCGACGCCAGCGAGCCCAGCGAAATTCCGAGCAGCACCAGCACCGACTGGGTCACGATGGCCGGCAGCATCAAGGGCCTTCCGGCGATCGCGGCGATGGCCACCGCGACCATGGCGCCGGTAATCAGCCCGCCCGGAAGATGGGCAAGCAGAAAGAACAGCCCGCCGGCAGTGCCGATCGCGACGGTTTCCAGAACGTTGAAGGTTTTGCCGCGGCTGGGAAGGGCAAACGCCGAAGATGCGGGAATCCTGTTCACTCTGCCTTATGGCAAATTCGTGCGGCGGCGACAATTGCGTCAACGCAACTGCAGCAATGCGGAGCACGCTGTGAGATGCCCCACCCGCGCCACGGCATTCCTGTCTTTGGAGGGAGATCGGTGTGCTTCTGCCTGCCGCCGCGGGCTTGCGGGGATATGATACGAGGTGCGTCATCTGCCTGAGATGACAGACCCAACATCGATGCGGGCCCATCGATGGATCAGCTTCTTGAAGCCTTGTCAGGGGGCCCGCCTGCGGCGAGCCCCCGATCCCCAGCTGTGGAGGGCCGGATTACTTGGCGGGAGCGGCAGAGGAGTCCTTTGCCTCCTTCTTGCATTCCGAGCGGAATTTCTTGCGCTCCTTGCCTTTCAGTCCCTTGGCATCGGCTTCCTTTGAGCATTCGAGCGAGGCCGCGGTACGCGGCTTCTCGGCTTTCTTTGCCGGCGCCATCTTGTCGGCCGGTGCCGGCGTGGCCGGCGCGGGCGTTTGCGCCAATGCGAAGCTCATCATCAAGAGCGATGCGAAAGCCGTTGCGGCCGCGCGGGAAGTAATTTTCATCATGGAAGTACCCCGGGTTGAAGAGGCGGGCACCGTCGCGCCATGATGCTGAACCGCGGATGAATGAAGCCGGGACGGAGGCATTTTCGGGAGCAGATATTTTGCTTTGGCGATCGATCACGGCTTTGTCGCGCGCCGCCGCCACGCTAGGATGGGAATCTACATAGATGCCCCCAAGGAGACCAAGGGATGACGATTCAATCGAAATTATTATCAGTGGTTGCAGTGTCGGCTTTTGCCGCGCTCGCGGCGACGGCGCCTGCGCAGGCCCTGACCACACAGGAATGCAGCGCGAAATATCAGGCCGCCAAGAGTGCCGGCACGCTCAATGGCCAGAAGTGGAATGATTTCCGCAAGGCCCAGTGCGGAGCCGATGCCGCCGCCGCGCCGGCAGCTGCCCCTGCTGCGGCGCCCCCGAAAGAGGCGGAGGCCAAGCCAAAGGCCGCGCCCGCGGCGGCACCGGCCCCGGCGCCCACCGGCAATGCGGTATTTCCGTCCGCCGTGGATCCAAAATATGCCCAGGAAAGCGCCGGCAAGGCCCGGATGCATACCTGTGTCGATCAATACAAGGCCAACAAGACCACCAACGCCAATGGCGGCCTGAAGTGGATCGAGAAGGGCGGCGGCTATTACAGCGAGTGCAACAAGAAGCTGAAGGGCTAAGCCTCCCCTCACCCCTGGAAGGCGCGGCCGGATGCTGAACCGCCCGGCCGCGCCGTCTAGTTGTCGTCTAGTTGAGCTATTCCGAGCGTCGGCCTCTCGCTCCCTCCCCCGCGCGCCAGGCGAAGCGAGCTTCGTCCGGAAGCGCGGGAGAGGGAGCGCAGCATCGCAAGCTCCGATGATCAACTTCGGAATCGCTCGGCCAGTCTCCCATGATCGCAAGCCTCAGCCTGATCCTGCTCTGCCAACTGGCCGGCGAGGTCTTCGTGCGCGGGCTTGGGCTGCCGATGCCCGGTCCAGTGGTCGGCCTCATGCTGCTATTGGGCCTGCTATTGGCGCGCGACCGCTTCGCAGGGCTTGCGCTCGGGCCGTTGCGGGGCGGCGGCGTGGAAAATGTCAGCCGGGTCCTGGTCGCCAATCTGTCGCTGTTGTTCGTCCCGGCCGGTGTCGGTGTCGTGCAGAAGCTTGATCTTGTGGCAGCCCACGGCATCGCCTTCCTTTGCGTGCTGGCGGCGTCGGTCGTGGTGACCTTGCTGGTGACGGTCGTGACCTTCCTGGCCGCGAGCCGCCTGTTGGCACGCCAACGGGACGCGCCGTGACCGGAAATCCATTTTCGCTGTGGGTCTATCTTTCGCAGTCGCCGCTGCTCTGGCTGACGGTGACGTTACTGACCTACGCGATCGCGGACGCGGTATCGCTAAGGACCCGCCGGCATCCCCTGGCCAATCCGGTGCTGCATTCGATCTGGATCATCGGGGCCTTCCTGATGCTCACCGGCACGTCCTACACGACCTATTTCGGCGGCGCGCAGTTCGTGCACTTCCTGCTCGGGCCGGCGACCGTGGGGTTGGCGGTGCCGCTCTACGAAAACCGCAAGGCGGTGGCATCGGCGATCCTGCCGATGCTGGCGGCACTGGTGGCAGGCTCGATCACCGCGGTGGTCTCGGTGGTGTGGCTGGCGGAAGCCGCGGGCCTGCCGCGCGCCGTGGTCCTGGCGCTGGCGCCGAAATCCGTCACCGCGGGCGTTGCGATGGGCATCAGCGAATCCCTCCACGCGGATCCGTCGTTGACCGCGGTGGCGGTCATTCTGACCGGCATCATGGGCGCCATCATCGTCACGCCCTTGATGAACCGGTTGGGCATCAAGGATTTCCGCGCCCGCGGCTTCGCCGTGGGTATCGCGGCCCACGGTATCGGCACCGCGCGCGCCTTTCAGGTCGACGCGGTCGCGGGCGTGTTCGCCGGCATTGCCATGAGCCTGAATGCGCTGGTGACGTCGCTCCTGGTGCCGCTGGCGGTCACCCTGCTAGTGCCCTGATCTTCATTGCAGTTTGGCCACGTCCGACCTAGACAGGGGGCTAAAATACCTTGCGAGGGGACGCCGTGCCGCTGACCGCCTGCTTGTCGATTGATGCCGGCATAATTCGACTTCGGCCGGATCCATGGGTCTGCGCCCGCGGGCCGGCCGCCATTCGAACGGCTTCATCGGCCCCGGGATGGCTGACGTGATCATCACGACCATGCAGGGCGTGCTGGGACTTTTGTCCGGCTCGCTGGTCGGATTTTCGCTCGGGCTGGTTGGCGGCGGCGGATCGGTGCTGGCGGTGCCGCTGATGGTCTATGTGGTCGGTGTGCCCGACGCCCATGTCGCCATCGGCACCAGCGCCATCGCGGTGGCGGCCAACGCCGCGATCAATCTGTCCAGTCATGCGCGCGGCGGCACCGTGCGATGGTCCTGTGCGCTGACCTTCGCGGCGGCGGGAATGTGCGGCGCGTTCGTCGGATCGATCTTCGGCAAGATGCTGGACGGCCAGAAGCTCCTGGCGCTGTTTGCGCTGGTGATGCTGATGATTGCGGTCCTGATGCTGAAGACAAGATCGCGGATCGGGCTGCCCGACGTCAAAATGAACTGGACCAACATGCCGGCCATTGTCGGCCTCGGTCTCGCCACCGGAACGTTATCCGGATTCTTCGGCATCGGCGGCGGTTTTCTGATCGTGCCGGCGCTGATGCTGGCGACGGGAATGTCGATCCTGAATGCAGTCAGTTCGTCGCTGGTCGCGGTCACGGCCTTCGGCCTGACCACGGCCACCAGCTACGCGTGGTCCGGGTTGATCTCATGGGGGCTGGCTGGATTGTTCATCGTCGGCGGTATTGCCGGCGGATTGCTCGGTACCCGGTCGGCGCGGCACCTGGCGGCCCGGCGCGGGGCGCTCAATATGGTTTTTGCCGCTGTCATTATCTCGGTGGCGCTCTATATGCTGGTGCGCAGCCTGTCGCTGGCTTGATACCGCGATTTCGCTATTTGAAGGGTTCAGGGGGACCAGACATGACCAGATCGATCGATCCTGCCCGGCCAAGCCGGCGCGAGGCGTTGAGCGCGGTCGGGGCGGGCGCGATCATGCTCGGCATCGGTTTTCGGACCGGCTCCGCTCTGGCGCAAGTCAACGACGACGAGGTCTTGACGGAAGCAAAGGTATTACGCGACCCGGATATTCCGGTGGCCGGCAATGTGGATGGCGACATCACGATCGTCGAATATTTCGATTTCCAATGTCCGTATTGCCGCAAGCTCGAACCCGACTTGCGCCAAGTGGTGCAGGATGACGGCAAGGTACGGCTGGTGTGGAAGGACTGGCCGATCCTCGGGCCTGTTTCGGTGATCGCGGCGCGGATGGCGCTGGCGAGCAAGTATCAGGATAAATACCGGCAGGCGCATGATGCGCTGATCGGAGTTAATTCGAAACTTACGGAGCCGCGTATCCGGGAGTTGCTGGCGGGCGCGGGCATCGATATCGACCGAGCCGATCACGACCTCGCAGCCAACGCCAAAGCCATCGAGGCAATCCTCGCGCGCAACAACGATCAGGCCACGGCGTTCGGTTTCAAAGGCACGCCTTCATTCATCGTCGGAAAATTTCGGGTGCCGGGCGTTCTGACCATGGAAGAGTTCGGACAGGTGATCGCCGATGCGCGCAAGGCCGCTGCGGGAAAATAAAAACAGCGTTCTCTGCGCTTACTTCGACGATAGCCTGATCCAGTCGTCATGGGCGCGCAGCTTCAGCGCGTCCCAGTCGGCCGCGGCGACGTCCCAGTTGACGATGGTGCGATGCGTCTGCGCAACTTCGCCGTTGGCGACCGTTGAGGTCTGCATCGAATCATAGGCGTAGACACCCACGATCAGGATCAGCGCACCCAAGATCATTCCCAGAAAAACCCGCATGACGACCTCCATTGATGGCCGACAACGCGGCCGGGATGGGATGGTTCCCCGCGGCCGTCCGTTTCGGGAAAGTTGGCAAAGTGGCGAGCCACGTGGAGCTGGCCGAGGCCCGATCAGGACCGTGGTTTGACCGCGGGTGCCACCACGCGGGCCGAGGCCTCCGTGACGATATTCAGTGATTTCAATTCGTCCGGCCGAAACAGCAGCAGTCTGTCGTGCGGGGTCTCCATGGCCTGTACCCAGACCTGCAGGCTGACGCCCATGTCGCCGAGATAGCGCTGGCACTGCGCGGAAATGTTCTGGGCGATGCTCATCTCGTCGCCCGGCTCGCCGGCCGGACCGATCGCGGCCACCTGGTGGACGCCAATCGCGGCGAGTTCGCCGGCGCGCCGTTCGGTGCCGCCGGCAAACACCAGCGGACACGACGACGCACAGTATTTTCCCGCCTCGACCTCGGTTGAGAATGCCCGAGCGCGAATCAGCCGCCCCATCGCCAGCGCATCGGTCACCGAGCCGCCCGGCGAATTCAGCACCACGGTCTTGATGGTATCGCCGCGCCGGCCGACTTCGGCCGCGAAGGCCTCCGAAATGCCCGGCACGATGGTCCCGGTCGCCATCAACCTGCCGCCGCCCACCAGCTCGAACGTCATCGGCATGGCCAATGCGCCGTCAGGTTGCGGCAGCGGCATCAGGCGCTTGCCACCATCCGTCAATGGCGCCCTCGGGATGGCGGGCGCGAGGTTAGGCAGATGAAGCGCCGGTGCATCCCGCCTGAATTCTCCTGGCCCGGCAGCGGCCCCGGGACTGACGCTCTGCTCCAGCATGCCGGCGAGATCCGCCGCGAGCACGGCGATACTGATGCCGAGAACGCCGCGGAATACCCAGCGCAGGATGGCTTCGTCGGGGTTGTCCGCTACCCAGGCGTAAAGGCGTTGTTGCAGGGTGAACGATGAGGGCACGGCCATCCGCTATTTGATCTGGCGCGCCGTCGACAGCGATGTGACGTTCTCTTCCATCACCGCGGCCGGTTCGACTGCTCTTGCGGCATCCATTCGGGGCTGCTCCGGCATTGGATGGCGCGCGTGCGTGACCTCGCGCGCCATTTGCAAGGCCGCGACCAGTTCGCCCACCGTCATGCTGGACGCAGTGACGGCTGGGAGCCCATCGCGCCGGATCGCGGCGTGCACCACGCAGAGGATCAAGACCAGCACCGCCGGCATCAGGTCGATCGAGATCGCGCCGGCCCAGCTCGGGATGAAATCGCCGGCGTAGCGCAGCACGGCCTCGGCCGAAGACAGCGTCTGAAACTTGATCGGCTCGACCCGCGGCGTCGCCAGGATTTTGTCGGCGGCGTCCGCAAGCGATGCCGCCTGGGTTGCGATCGAGCCTTCCACCTTGCCGACCACCGCGGTCTGACGGTCTGCCAGATCCGTGCTGCGGCCGCCCGAGGCTGGCGCAATGAAGCCCGATGACAGCGAGGCCGCGGCGCGCTTGACCGCCGGCGCCACGGAAGTCTGCTGCAAGTTGGCGATCACGCCCATCAGCGCCAGTGACTCGCTTGCGAATGCGTCGCTGCGCGCTGCGATCGGCCCGCGATCGGAAATCAGTTCGCGCATCCTGGCGAGATTTTTGCCGCCCTGCTCGTACAAGGCCAAAACCCGTTTTCCCGAGGCCTGGACTTCCTGGCCGAGACTGTCGAGCTGCCCCGACATCTGGGTCAGGAGTTGCACCACGGTGCCGGATCCGGCGGTGCCGGTGAGCGAGCCGGCGCGTTCGGCGTCGGCAAGCCGTGCGAAACGCGATGACGCCAGCTGAATGTCCGGCAACAGGCTCTGCGCGGCGATGGCGTTGCTGTTGGCGGTGTCCAGATCGCGCGTGTAGTTCTGCACGGTGGTGGCAAGATGCTGCTGGATCGCAGCCGCGCCCGCCAGCGCCGAAGCGTTCAACCAGGATGACATCGCCACGATCATCAGCGATCCCAGCAGCATGCAGACGAACATCAGGCCGCGGCCGGCGCGACCGGTCACGTGCGGCATGAACTGCATCATGAATACCCAGAACGCGTAGATGCCGACTGATACCGCCACCGAGTAGATCACCGCTGCGAAGAACACGGTGGCCGGGCTGCCGTTGAGCAATTCGCGGACGCCGAGATAAGTATAGACGCCGGCCGCCAGCGCCAGGATCGCGGTGGTGAGTTTCAGCGTGACTTCAAGTCGGCTCACGCCTCTGGACAGCAGGGCCGCGGCTGACGCGCGGGAAGTCAGGGCCTGGGAGGCGGCATGGGTTGGGGGCATCGAGGCTTTCCGCTGCAACTTCGAAAACTGCTCTGACCAAAGCCCCCGCGGTTTTCTTAAGGCCTCATTGTTGCGGATTAATTCGGACGAGATTATGTCGGGCGTGGCGGAAAGCTTTCATTCAATCGTCCGACACGATGCAATAACGATAAATGACGTTTCTGTGTAACGATCGCTGGGTATGCCCGGAATTATCTGTGGCGGAAGCCGGGCGCCGCAGCGCCATATTCCGAGAATTGAGTTGGTGCGCTAACCATGAATCGCGAATCGTTCCACGACATTCTTCTGCGGTAACAGGTGGTCGAAAAGAAGCGTTCCCCGCGACGAGCTTTTCCATCGCCTTGCACGCGATGCGGGTGCGCGAAATATTTTGCCCTGACCCGTGATCAAAGACAGGCCGTCGTGACTATTGCGATCGTGACCGGCGCATGGGCGCCGCGGTCACGAAGCGCTTGGCCGGCGACGGCTTTGCCGTCGTCATCAACTATGTCCGCTGCAGCCAACTCAATATCTCCATGTTCATCTCACGCGGGTAGCAGTGGCTGAGATCCTCGATCTCCCGATAGGTGACAGCGGCACCGGCCGCCGAAAGCGCCTCGCGCGCCTGCCGCGCCACCTGCACCGGAAACATCCAGTCGAGCCGGCCATGGATGAGATAGACCGGCAAGCCACGCAATCGTTCGGCGTCAGCCATCTCCGCCATCAGTGGGTGGAAGGTGGCGGCGATCGGAGCAAGATGGGTGAACGGGCAGGCGCTTTCGAGGCCCGTAACATAGCAGAACGTGCCGCCGTCGCTCATCCCGGTCAGCAGCAGTCTGTCAGGGTCGATGTTCCAGCGCGCCCGTACCGCATCCAGGATGCGGTTGAGATTGGGGGTGTCGGCGTCCTCGCCCATCAAGGCCCAGCTGCGGCCGGTTGCGGTGGGCGCCACCAGCACCGCGCCAAAGCTGCGCGCCTCGCGCAGCCAGCTCCACAGAAAGCCGCGGCCATTGCCGCTGCCGCCATGCAGCGCCATCACCAGCGGCCAGGCGCGGTCGGGCGTGTAGTATTCCGGGACATAGAGCGAGAAGCCGCCGCGGCTGCCGGGTTCGTTGTGGTCATGGATAACGCCGGAGTTGGGGGAGGCCGGCCGCGCCGGGCGCGCCGCTAGATCGGCGTCCTTGCGTAGCGCGGGATCGAGGAAAAAGTCGCTTACCGGCGGCAATCTCGCGGCAACGGTATAGAGCGCCTCCAGCGCGCGCGGTGTTTGCCGCAGCGCGCGAAAGGCGGCCATCAGGTCCCCATGGCCATTCTGGACGGCGCGCAGCCCTGCGAAAGCCGCTATCACCGCGTCGCTGGCAGCTTCGAGCGCGACCCTGATCCCGACGAATGACTCCGGCCATTGCGAAAGCCGCGGCCGAATCGCCAGCAAGGCCTGATCGGGCATGCCGGCGTCCGCCATGACCCTGTCGAATTGCGGCGGATCGAGGTAGCGAGCGATGAAACCGAGGGCTTCCAGCGATTGCAAGAGCGGCGGCAGCATGGCCACGATGTCGTCCACCACGGCCTCGCTCATCGGACGGCTCCGCCGGACTCTCAGTGCAGCTTCGGACCCTTCAGCAGCTTTGTTCGGTCGGTGGAAGTGAGCACCACGTCAAAGGTGACGCCTTCGTGGTGCACGGTCAGCGGCACGTCGACACCGGCCGGTCCGAGCGCCCAGAGTTTCCGGTAGAAGCCGCTCTGGCTCGAGATTTTCTCGCCCCCGACGGCGAGGATGACATCGCCGGCCTTGAGCTCGGCGCGCGCCGCCGGCCCTTTCGCGGAAATGCCGATCACCACGATCTTGTGATCAATCTCGGTCGAGAACATGCCGAGCCAGGGGCGTGCCGGCTTGTTGACGCTGCCGAACTTGCGCAAGTCGTCGAGCACGGGCTTGAGCAGGTCGATCGGCACGATCATGTTGACATGCTGGGCTTTGCCCTCGCGCTCGCGTTCAAGCTGGAGCGAGCCGATGCCGATCAACTCGCCGCGGTTCGAGATCAGCCCGGTGCCGCCCCAATTCGGATGCGCCGGCGAGGTGAAGATCGCCTCGTCCAGGAGATATTCCCAGTAGCCGGCGTATTCCTGTTTGGCGACGATTTCACTGGCAACCGACCGCGTGCGACCCCCGGCGCCGCCTACGACCACGCGATCACCGATCCCGGCGGCGGCGGAAGAGCCAAACGGCAGCGGCTCGAGGTCGATGCGGCCGAGCGCCTGAACCAGGCCGAAGCCACTTGCGGTATCGACGCCGAGCGCATGGCCTTCCATCACGCGGCCATCGCCGAGATGGAGCCAGACTGATTCGGCCTCCATGATCAGATAACCGATCGTCAGCACCAGGCCATCGTCAATCAGAATGCCGTTACCGGCCCGCTCGGTGCCCAGCGTCTCGGCGCTGAAGGCGTCGGCGGGGATCATCGAATGCAGCCCGACCACCGATGAAAGCACGCGATCGAGATCGAAACTGTAGTCGCCCGGACGCGGCTGATACTCCCGTTGTACTTTCCACTCGGTCAAAGAGGGCATGGAAAATCTCCTGATCGATCGGCACGCCTGCGTTCGGCGGATGGCTGTGAACTGGACAAGCACGAGGCCGCGCCCGATCTTACGTCGCAAACGATCGTGTTTAAAGTCTCTCATGTCACGATCGGGCTGAAATCGCCGGCATTTCTTTCACCGGATTGTGTTGTCGGGTCCGGGAGTTGCGGTCACTCGAGGGCCTTCGAGTTCCCCGTTCAGGTCAGCTCAAGTCTCACCGGCGTGATCATTGGCTGCTTCCTCAACCTGCTCGATCGCAATGGCTTTTGGATTGTAGCGCAGCGTGATCTGATCGTCGTAGCCGATGCCGGCGATCGGCTGCGCGATCACCTCGACCATCGAAGCCGCCTGGAAATGATCGATCTTGGTCGCGGGGTCGGGGATGTAGAGCAGCGCCCGGTAATGGGTGTCGTGGTGCACAACCCCTGCCGGGCTCAAATAGAAGTTTTCGGCGGGAAAGACCGGCGACCATTTGATGCCGGCCAGGAAGATCTCGGGTTTCTTCAATCTGACAACGGCGGGGGCGACCGACAGGTTCAGGGTCCCGGATACGAAATCGCCGCCAAAATACCGCTCAAGATCGAACCCCGCCGCGGCGAAGCAAGGGCTCTGCATTCGTAATGTCCCCCCGGGAAAACGCCTGTCGTCAGGGGATGCCCCCGAACTCAGCCGGTAGCCGCGCACGATGATGGTGTTGACGGCCTTCATCTCGTGATCCGAATGACAGCGCGAGCGCGCCGCTTGCAGCGTACACCCAAATCCCATCACCGTCCTTCACGTCCAAATCCAGCGCAGCCGGCATCGCTCGGGGTCGGCACCGATGGCTGTATTGCTGCTGACGGGTTGCGGGCTATACTCGAAGTTGCGGGTTGGCCGCGCCGGCACGAAGCCAATGCCCGGCCAAGCGGAAGCGTATGAAAAAGGGAGCCGAATCAGAACGGTGCTGGATCAGATAAGACATATGGCCCATTGGAACGGCTCGAACCGGTCCTTGACGAGAGTGCGGGCTCTGCTCCGCAGCAACGAATTCTACCTGATCCCGCTTGCCCTGGGGGTCGGAGTCTTCGCCGGCGCCGTCGTGACGCTGATGAGCGAGATTGCGCAGATCGCCCACGTCCTGATCTATGGCATCCCGATCGACGTCCGCCTAAGCGCCAACGCCTTCGTGAAGCCATGGGTGGCTCTGACAGCCCCGGTCGGCGGCGGTATTTTGCTCGGCATCATGGAACGCTATCGCCGGCGTTGGAAAATTTCAGGCGCGGTTGACCCCATCGAGGCGAATGCGCTCCGCGGGGGCCTGTTGTCGCTGCGCGACAGCTTCGTGGTGAGCAGCCAGACGCTGATCTCCAACGGCTGCGGCGCATCGGTCGGACTGGAGGCTGGCTACACCCAGATCGGCTCCGGCGCCGCATCGTTGATCGGGCAGTTCTTTCACCTCAGGCGCAACGACCTGCGCCTGATTGTCGGTTGCGGCTCCGCCGCGGCGATTGCAGCGGCGTTCGGTGCTCCGATCACGGGTGCTTTCTACGCCTGTGAGCTGATCGTTGGCGTCTATTCGGTCGGCAGCGCGGCGCCCATCCTTGCCGCCTCGCTCGCAGGGGCCATTACTGCTCAGTGGCTAGGCGGCGCCCCCTATTCGCTCGAAGTGCTTGGCGTCCGGGCCGTCGGCGTGGAGCAGTACTTGGCGCTATTGGTGCTGGCCCTCATCGCCAGCGCGGTCGGCATCGCCGTGATGCGGAGTTCGTCGGTCTTTGAGCGGTTTTTCATCCAGAAATGGATTCCGGTCTGGATCAGGCCCGCGATGGGCGGGCTGTGTGTCGGGGGCTTTGCGATCGTCACGCCGCAGGTCCTGGCCGCCGGTCACGGCGCCATGCTGCTGGATCTGCATCAGGAGATGGCGATTGGCCTGATCGCGCTGATCATCGCCCTGAAGGTGGTGTCCTGTCTGATTTCGCTGGGGTCGGGCTTCCGCGGCGGGCTTTTCTTCGCATCGCTGTTCGTCGGCAGCCTGATCGGAAAATTCTTTGCGGCGGTCCTGCTGCTCTGGGCTCCGGACCTGGCGGTCGATCCGATGGTCAGCATGCTGACCGGCATGGCGACGCTTGGCGTTGCCATTGTGGGCGGACCGCTTACGATGTCGTTCCTCGTTCTCGAAATGACACGCAACGTCGACGTGACCGCCGTGGTTCTGGCGGCATGTATCGTCACCAGCATCTGCGTTCGTTCCCTGTTCGGTCATTCGTTCTCGACCTGGCGGCTTCATCTTCGCGGCGAAACCATCCGCAGCGCCAACGACGTCGGATGGCTGCGCAATCTCACGGTCGAGCGCATGATGCGCACGGATGTCGGCAAGGTCCCGTCGACGGCCACCATCGCGGCATGCCGCCGCGAGTTCGCATTGGGCTCTTGTCCGGCCGTGATCGTGGTCAATGCTCAAGGCGGCTATTGCGGGCTGGTGCTGCTTCCCGAATTGTATTCCGGGGATCTGGATACGATCGCCGATGAAATCCAGGTCGTCGAACTCGCCAAATGCACCGAGGTGGTGTTGCTTCCCGAGATGAACGTCAAATCCGCGATGAAACTGTTCGACGACGCGGAGGCCGAGGTGCTGGCCGTCATTACATCGGAGGACAGCCGCAAGGTCGTCGGCTTTCTCAGCGAGTCCTTCGCCCGGCGACGATATGTCGAAGAACTCGACAAGGTGACACGCGGGGTGCTCGGGGCTCTCACCTAAATATACCTTCTGCCGGAAAATACCCCCATGACGGGGCCGGATGGCTGAATGCCTGCTGAACGCCCGAAGGGCAACGAATTGGAGGATGAGAACATGTATTTTCATGGTCCATCTCAGCATCCGGATCTAGAGTGAGAGGAGCTTGCTTGCGGTTGCGCAAGGGAATGCCGAGTCGATTCCATCGCGATGTTCGCTGATCATGGCAGTTCTCTCGGACCGAATAAAAACGCCGCGTGGGGTTCCCGCTGAAGCCGTGAGTCAACGCCAATGATTGCGTATTTGAGCAGGCGTGAGGCGCTGCTGCGGACCGCGGCACTCGCAACCGCGATCCCGGGCGCGCCCTTGGTCCGGGCCGCTGCCCCGCCGCCCAAACCCGCGCGCACCGGTGACCTAGACGCCATATTGCAAGCCGGCGTCGATGCGGGAGATGTGCCGGGCGTCGTGGCGATGGTCGCGACCGGACGGTCGGTGATCTACCAAGGCGCGTTTGGCGTCCGCGGCATCCATGCGGCGCCGACAATGTCGACCGACACCGTCTTTCGTATCGCCTCGATGGTCAAGCTTCTGACATCGGTTGCCGCCTTGCAGCTTGTCGAACGTGGGCAGCTCAAGCTGGACGAGCCTGCGGCAAAGATCGATCCGACTCTCGGCTCGCCCAAGGTTCTCATCGGCTTTGATGCAGAGGGAGCCCCGCAATTGCGCGCGGCGCGGAAGCCGATCACGCTGCGCGATCTGTTGTCGCACACATCGGGCTTCAGCTATCAGCTTTGGGACGCCAACGTCCTTCGATACCTCAAGATCTCGCGCAACAATCCGGCCCTGCCGCGCATGCCGCTGATGTTCGATCCGGAGTCCAGGTGGGCCTACGGCGGCAGTCTCGACCGGGTGGGCCGGCTGGTCGAAATCGTCAGCGGAAAAACGCTGGAACTCTATTTTCGCGACCACATCCTGGCTCCGCTCGGCATGAAGGACACCGGCTTCTCGGTCACGGAGCAGCAGCGTGCGCGGCAGGCCAATCTGCATGTCCGCAAGGCGGATGGAACACTTGCTCCTCACCCGATCGAAAAGCGAATGGTCTGGAAGACCTTTTCAGGCGGCGGGGGTATCTATTCCACCGCTGCAGATTACCTGACGCTGCTGCAGGCGCTCCTGAATGGAGGAGCCATTGCGGGAAAAAGCCTCCTTAAGCTCGAGACGGTTGCGGCGATGTCGATAAACCAGATCGGCGATCTTGAAGCGGGGGTACTCAAGACAACAAATCCAGCCTTGTCCAACGACGTCGATTTCTTTCCGGGGGTCCGCCTGCGGTGGGGACTGGGGCATATGATCAATCTTGATCCGGTACAGGACGGCCGCAGGGCAGGCAGCCTGACATGGGCTGGTCTTTACAACACTTACTACTGGATCGATCCGGCGTCGCACATTGCTGGCGTGATCATGATGCAAATTTTGCCGTTCGCGGACCAACGTGCCCTTAACTTGTATCGTGAATTCGAGAAAGGCATTTACCGCACCATCAAGCCGGTCTGAGCCCGTAAAACGCCTGGCTCGACTTTTAGGGCACTCCAGCCGAATCTGGTTCTGGCTGGCGCGTACCACCTCGCCACAAAGACACTCGCCCAGCAATCCCTACGGATCCAATTCCGTATCCCAGTACAAGTAATCCAGCCAGCTGTCGTGGAGGTAGTTCGGCGGGAACAGCCGGCCGTTGCGGTGCAGCTGGTGCACCGTCGGCGCGAAGGGTGGCTGGCGCGGGAACATGCGCGCCTGCTGCGGCGTCATGTTACCCTTGCGTAAATTGCATGGCGAGCACGCGGCGACCACGTTTTCCCATGTGGTCTGGCCTCCCTTGCTGCGCGGGATGATGTGATCGAAGGTGAGATCGTCGCTGGCCGAGCAATATTGGCAAATAAAGCGGTCGCGCAGGAACACGTTGAACCGGGTAAAAGCGGGGTGCGTGGTCGGCTTCACGAAGGATTTCAGCGACACCACGCTCGGCAGCTGGATCTCGAAGGAGGGACTGCGCACCGCACGGTCATAGTGTTCGACGATGTTGACGCGATCGAGGAACACCGCCTTGATCGCGTCCTGCCACGACCACAACGACAGCGGATAATAACTGAGCGGCCGGAAATCCGCGTTCAGGACCAGTACCGGCCAACCACCTTGCGAGACATGTGCGTTCAAATCAACGCTCCTGACTCCCTCAATTACTGCGAAGCAGCATTCACTGACATACTACAGGCAGCGTGACCGAATTGTGAAGAGCGTTGGCGACCTTATCCGCCCCCTGGGGGCTGTTTTGCGAACTGGTTGCACCACCGATGTGAACCCCGCTAAACGAGGCTGGCGGCGGCTTCCGGCCGCGTCGGGACGCGTATAGGCATGGTCGGCACGTCACGTTATCTTGAGGCGCCGCGCCGGCTGCGAGCATTCGTACGCGCCCATGAAAGCAGCCTGATCGTGCTTGCGGCGCTGGTGGGAACCATCGGGGGCCTGGCGGTGGCCGGCATGAGCGCCGCGGTCGAAGTGCTCCACGTCGTGCTGTTCAACCTCGACATGGGGGACCGTCTGTCGAGCCAGTTCAGGATCGAGCCGCTGCGCGCGCTGCTGGTGCCATGCCTCGGCGGCTTGCTGCTCGGGGTGGCATTCCTGCTGCTGCTGCGCGTGCGGCCGGCACGAGAAGTCGATCCGATCGAGGCCAATGCCCTGCACGGCGGGCAGATGTCGTTTCGCGGCAGCATGATCGTGGCACTGCAGACCATCTGGTCCAGCGGCGTCGGCGCTTCGGTCGGGCTCGAAGCCGGCTATACCCAGCTCGCCAGCGGCATCGCCGCTTCGCTCGGCCGCGGATTTCATCTGCGCCGCTCCGATCAGCGCCTCATGGTCGGCTGTGGCGCCGCCGCCGCCATCGCGGGTGCGTTCGGGGCTCCGCTGGGCGGTGCTTTCTATGCCTTCGAGCTCGTGATCGGGGGCTATACGCCGGCCAGCCTGACGCCGGTCGGCGTCGCCGCGGTGGCAGGCTATTTTGTTGCCCATGCCTTTACGGTGCTGTCGCTCGGCGTCGGCGTCGGCCCGGTCGGCGATGTGCTCGGGCGCGATCTGGCCGTTGCGGGTTTGCTCGGGGTGCTGGCGGCGCTGTTCGGCATCGGCATCATGCGGGGTGTGGCGTTGTGCGAGATGGTGTTGTCAAAGACCCCGCTCTGGCCGCCGCTGCGCCCGGCGCTCGGCGGTCTTTGCGTCGGCCTGCTCGCCTTGCTGTCCCCGCAAGTGATGTCTTCAGGACATGGCGCCCTGCATTTTGCCGGTTTCGTTTCGATTCCGCTGGCCGTCGTCGCCAGCATGTTCGTCCTGAAAGCGATCGCCTCCGTGATATCGCTGGGCACCGGTTTTCGCGGCGGATTGTTTTTCGCGACACTTTTTCTGGGAGCGCTCGGCGGTCACCTGTTCGCGGCCGGCTTCGACGCGATGTGGCCGGGCTTCGGCCTCAATCCGAACGTCTATGCGATCATCGGCATGAGCGCGCTGTCAGCCTCGGTGGTCGGCGGCCCGCTGACGATGTCGTTCATCGCGCTGGAATCGACCGGCAATCTCTGGCTCACCACCGCGGTGCTGGTGGCGGTGATCATCTCGACCCAGATCACCCGCGAACTGTTCGGCTACTCGTTCGCAACCTGGCGGCTGCACCTGCGCGGCGAAACCATCCGCAGCGCCGCTGATATCGGCTGGATCCGCGATCTGACGGTGCGAAGCCTGATGCGGCAGGACGTTACCACCGTGAATGCCAACATGGGGATCGAGCAATTCCGCGAACAATTTCCGCTCGGATCAAAAACCCAGGTGGTGGCGGTCGACGGCACTGGCCGCTACGTCGGGCTGGCGCTGGTGGCGGATGCGCATGCGCAAGATGTCGAGACCACCAAAGGCCTGATCGACCTGCTGCATTACCGCGATGTCGTGCTGCATCCGGCCATGAACATCCAGGAAGCCATCGCGGTGTTTGACGCCGCTGAAGCGGAGTCGCTGGCGGTGGTCGATATCGACGGCGAACACCGGCCGATCGGTCTTCTCACCGAAGCCCACGCCATGCGGCGCTACGCGGAGGAGTCCGAACAACGGCGGCGCGAGGCCGTCGGCGATGTCTGATCGCTTGGCCAAGACAAGTCGGCAGCGGGCGGCTCGAGCCGACCGGTTGGGCACACAAGCCTGAGGGCGAGATCGCGCTTTGCAAGAGTCAGTGAAGCGCCGCCGCCCACCGGGCGGGCGTGAGGCCATAGGCACGCTTGAACTGGCGTGACATATGGCTGTGATCGGCAAATCCAGCCTCAAGGGCGGCATTCGTGAGGCCCGTGCCGGACTTTACCAGTTGGCGCACGCGATCGAGCTGCCGCACGAAAGCGAGAGGGGCTGGTCCCGAATGCGGCGCGAAACCGGCGCGCGAGCGACCAGCGGTCGAGCCCGGCCGTGCGCTCCAGTTCGCCAATGGCGCAGCGATCCGCCGGACGTTCGGCGATCAAGGAACGGACGCGCAACAGGCCCTCGGGGTGCGGCAATCCCTTCGGTTCGTGTCGGGCGCCATTACGGGCACCGTGGCGGTTCTCTTGGCTGTCGCAGCCGGAGTCATGGCGCTGCTTTCGTCGGTCCCCGGCCTCGGCGCGTCGCTGACGTTCGGGTCGACCGCCTACATCTTATATCTGGCGTGGAAGATCGCGACCGCGCCGCCGCTTGCGAAACAAACTGCCGATGCCGGGGCGCCGTCGTTTGTCGCGGGGTTTCTGCTTGCTATCGCCAATCCTAAGGCCTGGTTTGCGATTGCCGCCGTGTTCATGGGATCGACGCTTACGCAGTTATCTGGGCTGTGGGATGCATCGCTGAAGGCGAGTGTCCTTGCAGCCATGATCGTGGTCATCCATTTTACCTGGCTGATGGGCGGCGCATCGCTCGCGGGCGTTCTCGGCGATCCCCGGCGATCGCGGATCGCCAATAGGGTATTCGCTTTGCTGCTGGTCGCAACGACGGTGCGGGCGTTGATTGGGTGGAATCAAGCGGTATGAGGATCGCTACCGCCGTCCGTCAAACGCTCCAGCTTCTGCAGGCAGCGCACCACGGTGGGCATCGGCTGATCCGGAAAACTGGTCTTCCAGTCGGTGACGCCGACTTCGCCGACATAGATGTCGCCCTTTGAATCCAGCGCCAGGCCGTGCGGTGCCAGGAACTTGCCGCTCTCGAGGCCGGGGCCGTCCTCGCCGCCGAGCCGCGCAATCCGCTTTCCCTTGGCATCGACGATGGTCAGCCGCGGGCCCAGATTCGGCACCTTGCGATTGACCGGCATTCCCGGTCCGAGTTCGCCAATGATGAAATTGGGCTGCCGGCCGCCGCAGCAATGGAGCGCGCAGGGCCGGTGTAGGTTGTTCCATTGGGCTTCGTAGTTGCCGTTGCCGTCGAACACCTGGATGCGGTGGTTCTCGCGGTCGGCGACATAGACAAAACCGTCGGCGTCGGCGGCGATGTTGTGGACGATGTTGAACTGGCCGGGATCGGTGCCGGGCTCGCCCCAGCTTTTGATCAGCCTGCCGTCGGGGGTGAATTTGTGGACGCGGGCATTGCCGTAGCCGTCCGATACATAGATCTCGCCCTGCGGCGACAGCGCGGTGTGGGTGCAGCGATGAAACGGCTCGCCGCTCATGAACGGCGATGGCCGGTCAGGGATGCCGATGGTCAAGAGCACCTTGCCATCGGTGGAGCATTTACGCACGGTGTGGTCGCCGTCATCGGTGCAATAGAGATTGTCGTTAGCGTCGATGTGCAGCCCGTGCGCTCGCCGAAACAGCCCTTCGCCCCAGCTTTTGATGAAATTTCCGGCAGGGTCGAACACCACCATCGGATGAACGCCGCGATTGAAGACATAGATGCGGTCCTTGCTGTCGACCGCCACCGAAGCCACGTCGGTCAGGTTCCAGCCGTCCGGCAGCTTGGCCCAGTTCTCTACCACACGGTAGCGATGTTCGCCTG
>Ga0182012_10002918_pt1 | contig 18393 bp, 18 predicted proteins | sample 612S2SmetaG_FD_120486 | JGI IMG/M metagenome (GOLD analysis project Ga0182012, IMG submission 120486) | Permafrost microbial communities from Stordalen Mire, Sweden - 612S2S metaG | ecosystem: Environmental > Terrestrial > Soil > Wetlands > Permafrost | place: Sweden: Stordalen | collected...
CGATACTGAAATGCTTCGACCAAATCTGCAGCTTAGAGTAGTTGGTAGGGAGGGGCCCACATGACGATTCGACCTCTTGGCAAGAAGATGCTGTGCTTTGGGGCTGCTGGCCTGCTCTTGGTAATGGTGCCTCTCGGGGCCCAGCAGCCGAAAAATGAACCGCAGTTTGACACCGATTCCGACCACGACGGGCTGAGCGACGCATTGGAACAGCGGCTGCTCAACCAATTCGTGCCGAAGTTCATGGTGGGAGAGCATGATTGCTCAATCAGTCCGGCCGAATTTGAGCCCGGAGTGCAGAAGCCAGAGGTCCGGGCTGACAACGGCACAATCTACGGGCAGGTGTTCCCCGCAAAAGATCCGACCGATCGTTTCACGACTGCGGAAATCCACTATTACCATTTGTGGCGAAAGGATTGCGGGAGTCATGGGCATCCGCTCGATACGGAACATGTCGCGGTTCTTGTGCGCGCCTTGGATGAGCACCTGAACACGGCAACATGGAAAGCGGTCTACTGGTATGCGGCAGCTCATGAAGATACCGTCTGTGATGTAAGTCAGATCGCGCGCGCTGCAACGCTCAATTCAGAGGATCACGGAGCTACAATTTGGATCTCGCCGGGCAAGCACGCTTCATACCTGAATGAAACGCTGTGTCACGGAGGTTGCGGTGCTGACCGGTGCGAAAATATGGTCCCTCTTCGAACCACGGCACTGATCAATCTGGGAGAACCGAGCTACCCCATGAACGGCTCAATCTTCATCTCCTCCAGCGAATGGCCGCTCACGGCCAAGATGTCGAACTCGAACTTTCCTGGTGCTCCAATAGCGCGCCTGAATCAACTTCCTGACACCGATATTGCCTGGTTCAATCCCGGAAGCCATCCCGCACAGGGTGTAATTGCAACAAGCCTGAGCACGGAAAAGGCGATTGCCGGCAGCGGACAAAACACCACGGCAGCCGTCGCGTTGGCTGGCAACTCGACGGGAGATGCCCTCTCGACGGCCAGCAGCTCAACCGGCGAGGCCCTCTCTGCCGCGGGCAATTCGACGGGCAACGCCTTGCGGAAGAGTTACCGGAATATTCGACACGCTCTTGGCGCCTCGACTCGCAATGTGGGAGATGCCCTGCGCATGACTCCAAAGACAACTCAGGAAGCGCCGCATTGAACCATTTTCGCCGGGTGGGATAGAGGCGTTGCCGCCGCACTGGCGCAGTTTCCAGCGGTTGACTGGCCAACAGAACAGATCTCGAAAATGGCCAGGTTCGGCCCGAGTCAACCGCTCTGCCTGAATGCGGAGAGTCGTAATCCGCCTATAGTCATCTTTTGAGAGAAGGGGTCAGAAGCTCCTCTTCTGGCTCAACGTGCACTAAGACTTCTGCGATCTGTGGCACCTGCTGCAGCACTGCGTCTTCCACGTCGTGTGCAATGTTATGCCCCTGGCGCACCGACAGAGTTCCTTCGACGACGATATGAAGGTCAACGTAATAGCTGAAGCCGACTTTGCGGACGTGGCATTTCTCGAGCCCGATGACTCCCGCGACAGTTGAGGCGACGGAGCGCACCTCCAGTTCCAACTTGGGGGCTGGAGCAGTGTCGAGTAGTTCCGCGAAGGGGGCCCGAAGCTGCCGCCACGCATTAAACATGATGACCGGTGATGCACAGAGCGCAGCCCAGTCGTCTGCCGCTGCGTTTCTGGTCCACAGGGCAACCGTGATACCGACAAACACAAAGGTCGAAGTGATGGCATCGCTCAGGTGATGCCAGGCGTCGCTACGAACGGCGGTGCTGTTGATGCCTTCGCCGACCGAGGACACGTAGCGGGACAGCAATGCCTTGATCCCGACCACAGCGAGCAGGACCCACAGCGTATATGCCTCGGGCAGCGGATGAGGGGTCTGAATGCGCACGATGCTCTCGACGCCGATCACAATTGCGGCCACGATCAGCGCAAGGCTCACAATAATGGCGGCTACTGGCTCGGCTTTTCCGTGCCCATAAGGATGATCTTCATCAGGCGGTTTGATGGAAAGGCGCAAGCCAAGGTAGACCACACTCGAACTGACGACATCGGACACGGACTCAATGCCGTCTGCGATCAAGGCGAACGAGTGCCCAATGAACCCGGCTGTGCACTTGAGCAGGGCGAGGACGAAGTTGAAGCCAATGCCAATTAGCGAGGATTTCAAGCCTCGCTGGATCATCTGTTCTGGGGTCTGCCTTCTCGCCATGCTCTGCCATTATCGCCAATTCATTTGACTGGTAAGGAATTCTTTTCATGAAAACCAGACTACATGGCAATCTCAGTGAGGAGAACTCAAGGCAACAGCGGCTGTTCGTCAAAACGAACCACGACAATTCTCTAACGCGCGTTTCCACACAGATCATCCTGGAAACGCGCATTCGTCTGCTATCTGCGGTTTGACCTCAAACCTCGATTCCCGTTTAGCCACTCACGACTGAGCTTGTTGACGAGCAAAATCTATCGTTTCCCAGGCCCACCAACGTCGTTTTCGATTGAAGCCACCTGCTCCGATACGCCCGTGCTTTCAAACGATGTCCTCATTCTGCACTGTGATTCCTCCAGGCAATTAGCTCTCAAGAAAATCTAATGACATTGCAGAGACAACAGTTTCGCTGACATGCGCGGATACTCATGTCGTACTGCCCGCCAAAGATCAATCGCTCATTCGAAAAGGGATCCCCAAAATGGAAGCATTGCAGCGAATCAACACCAACAATACCCGCCTGCCAAAGTTCTGTCTTTTTGGTGCGAGTCCGGTTTCGATTCTCGCCGGTACTTTCTTGCCTGCTTTTTCTCTGGCGGGCTGTGGCAGCAACTCCATGGGAAAATCCAGCACCCCTTCGCCTGTTCTGGCCACTCCTCCCAGCAGCCTTACTTACGAAACGTCAGCCTTGTCAGCAACAGTTGGCATCCCGATTACTCCGGACCCCGGCGCAGTATCCGGCGGCAGCAGCGGTCTCACATTTTCGGTCAGCCCCACGCTTCCACCGGGGCTGGCACTGGATCCCTCGAAGGGCACTGTGTCTGGAACACCGACGGCAGCCGCTCCTATGGCGAACTACGTGGTCACGGTCGCCAACTCAGCCGGTTCCACCACGGCGACCTTGACGATTATCGTGGTGTTTGCGATACCGTCCAATCTTGCCTACGCGAGTCCGGTTGTCAACGACACCCTTGGCACGGCGATGCCGCCAGACACGTCGACGGTCACCGGAACGATCAGCGCCTTTTCCATCGCCCCCGCCCTTCCCGTTGGCCTGACACTCGATCCGTCTACTGGAATCATCGCGGGCACTCCGAAGGCGTTTTCCACGCCGACCGTCTACACCGTCACGGCGGAGAATGTGAGCGGAAGTACAACGGCACAGGTAACGATCGCGGTCAATGTGACCGAAACGGTCCTTCTTGAACAAGGCCATGGTGGCCAGATGCTGGCTATTCGCGCAGCCGACCAGGGCGGACCCCTTCCATCTCGACACAGACGGTGACTCAGATCATCGAGAAGACGACACAGAGCAAGCCTGCTAACGCCACGCACTGGTCGCGCAGCACCATGGCACGGGAAGCGGGCATTTCCGAATCCAGCGTCGGGCGCATCTGGCGCTCACACGGCTTGAAGCCACATCGGGTCACGAGCTTCAAAGTCAGTAACGATCCGCTGTTTGCGGACAAGCTGGAGGCCATCGTTGGGCTTTATCTCAACCCGCCGGAGCACGCGCTGGTGTTGTCGGTGGATGAGAAGAGCCAGATCCAGGCGTTGGATCGCACGCAACCAGGCCTGCCCATGAAGAAGGGCCGAGGCGCCACCATGACGCACGATTACAAGCGCAACGGCACAACCACCTTGTTTGCTGCGTTGAATGTCGCCAGTGGCGAGGTCTACGGCTTGTGCCAGCAGAAGCATCGCCATCAGGAGTGGTTGAGATTTCTGCGCATGATCGATCAGGCAGTACCGGCTGGCAAAGAAATCTATCTGATCTGTGATAACTACTCGACGCACAAACATGAACGAGTCCAACGCTGGCTGGAAAAGCACAAGCGATTTCACGTTCGCTTCACGCCCACCTCGGCCTCATGGCTCAACATGGTTGAACGCTTCTTCCGCGACATTACCCAGAACCGCATCCGGCGTGGTGCCTTCCAGGACCTCGAACAGTTAATCATGGCCATCGGAGAATACATCGACGGCCACAATCAGAATCCCAAGCCCTTCATCTGGACCGCCAAAACCACAGACATCTTAGAAAAGGTCACACGCGCCCGGGTAGTCCTGAATAAATGACCATCTGAGTGGCGGACTACATTAGTACTACAGTTGTAATTGGCTTAATTGCAGGAGGGCCGGCAAATGCCCGGGCCTAAAGGCCGCGTTAGTCTGCTCTCTTTCATGGGGTTAAAACCTCCTGCTTCCTCCGGAATCTCCGAAGTACAACTGTAGTACTAGATCCATTTCATCCTCAGCAGCCAAAGCTTGACGCCTTGTGTAAGGCCTGTGTAGGCAAGGAGCGTCAGCAGGAGGATCGGCCAATACATTGCGGGCAGGTGAGTGAGGCCCAGCGAAGAACCAAACGGAGAATACGGCAGCCACGCTCCGAAGGCCATGATGGTGAATGTAGTGATCAGCAACGGCCAACTTGCACGGCTCTGGAAGAATGGAATCTTATTCGTGCGAATGATATGAATGATGAGAGTCTGGGTCATGATGGATTCAACGAACCAGCCCGTCTGAAAGAGCGGGGCGCGGGATGGATCCCAGCACTTGAATAGATAGAGCATGACAAAGAAAGTCGTGTAGTCGAAGATCGAGCTGATGGGGCCGATGCAGAGGATAAACCGCCTGATCTCTCCGATATTCCAGGGCCGCGGACGCGCGACCTGTTCGTCGTCCACAGCATCGTTGGGGATCGGGACCTGAGAGAAGTCGTAGAGCATGTTGTTGGTCAAGATTTGGATAGGGGCCATGGGAAGGAACGGCAGAAAGGCACTGGCCCCCAACACGCTGAACATGTTTCCAAAGTTGGAGCTGGCTCCCATGCGGATGTACTTGATGATGTTAGCGAAGACCTTTCGTCCCTCGATGACGCCGCCTTCGAGCACCATCAGATCCTTCTGCAGCAGAATCAGATCGGCCGATTCTTTTGCGATGTCGGCCGCAGTATCCACCGAAATGCCAATGTCCGCGGCACGCAATGCGGGAGCATCGTTGATGCCATCGCCCAGGAATCCCACAACGTGACCTTTGCCGCGCAGGACACGAACGATTCGTTGCTTGTGCGCGGGAGAGAGGCGGGCGAAGAGTGTTGTCTTCTCTGCCGCCTCGGCCAATTCGGAGTCGGACATTTTCTCGACTTCATCGCCTAACAGCATCGGGTCGGCGAGAAGTCCGACGTCACGGCACACTTTGCGGCTAATCAGGTCGTTGTCGCCGGTAAGTATCTTTACGGCTACACCATGTTTGTGCAGCGCTTCAATTGCGGTTGCAGCGGTGGGCTTGGGCGGATCGAGGAATGCGACATATCCCTTCAGCACAAGATCGTGTTCATCTTCTTTCGCACAGGACGTCTTTCCGGGCAACTCCTTTACCGCAACAGCCAAAACCCGGAATCCATCGTTGCTCAGATTTGCGTACTCGTCCTTCAATCCTTTCATCAGTGTGGGGTCCATGGGTGACAACTTCCCATCAAGCTCAAATCGAGAGCATTGATGGAAGATCTCTTCCGGAGCGCCCTTGGTCAGGAGGATGGCGTTGCCCTCAGGATTCTGTACAAGTACGGACATCATGCGCCGCGTAAAGTCGAACGGGATCTCGTCGAGTTTCCTGTACTTCTGAATCAGGGCTTGCTCGTGGAAATCGGAGCTATTCAGGATCGCTGTATCGAGCAGGTTCTTCAGACCGGTCTGAAAATGGCTGATGAGGTACCCATCCCGGAGCACTTCATCCGTTTCCTGGCCGGCGACATTGCAATGCCGTTGCAGGACAACCCGATCTTCGGTGAGCGTGCCGGTCTTATCGGTGCAGAGCACGTCCATTCCGCCGAAGTTCTGAATAGCGTTGAGACGCTTTACGATCACTTTCTTGCGGCTCATGGCGAGCGCGCCCTTGGCGAGGCAGACGGAGACAATCATGGGCAGCATCTCCGGGGTCAGGCCAACAGCGACGGCCATCGCGAAGAAGAATGCTCCCCTCCAATCGTGCTTGGTAAATCCATTGATGAAGAAGACCAGGGGCACCATGACCGCCATGAGCTGAATCATGAGCCATGTGAAACGGCTCAGGCCCTGGTCAAAGCTTGTTGGCGATCCTTCCTGCGTGATGGAACTCGCCATGGTGCCGAGATAGGTATTAACTCCCGTAACGACGACGACCGCGGTCGCTGTGCCGCTTTGAACGCTGGTACCCATGAAGCATATGTTCTTGAGTTCGACAGGAGAACTTGCGGCGTGTGGGTCGGCATCGTGAAACTTCTCGACCGGGAGCGACTCTCCGGTCAGCGTACCCTGGCTCACGAACAGATCCTTCGCGGACAGAATCCGCACATCGCCTGGGATCATGTCTCCAGCCGATAAATTGATGATGTCTCCGGGAACGAGATCGCGAAGGGGAATCTCCTGGGGCTTGCCATCGCGGACCACGGTGGCGGTTACGTGGATCATCGCCTTGAGCTTCGCCGCGGCGGCGCCGGCACGAGCTTCCTGCAGGAATCGGAGCGAGACGCTCAGCACGATCATGCCCGCCATGACGCTTCCGGCGCGCGGATCGCCCGTAGCAAAGGAGATCGACGATAGAACCGCCAGCAAAATGACAAGAGGGTTTCGAAGGATGACCAGGAGACTGATAAACCAGCCGCGCTGCCGCTCTTGCGCAACCTCATTCGGCCCCACCGTGCGCGCTCTGGAGTCGGTCTCGCTTTGTGTGAGGCCTGTGGAAGTCGTGTGCAAGGATCGAAGCAGGTCATCCCCGTCTTTCCCCGCCGCATCGAGGACAGCAGGGGAGACGCGAATGTTATGTTGCTTTGCCTTAGGGGGGATTTGAGAGTTATCCGGGGCGGGAGGAGTTGCCGTAGCGCTGAGAGCGCCGGAGGTCACCTTTGCTTCAGCATTCTCGACGGCGTGATTCGAATCGAGTGTCCCCATCCTCTTAGATCCCTTCCCGGATCAGGCTCTGAACTCCGAGCTGAGATACAAGATGGCGCCGACGAAACCTGCCGGGATCGCAGTCGACAGGATGACCGCATAGTCCAACCCAGGTTATTCGCTCCGTTGTTGCAAGTTTTCCCGTTTCATCATCCAGACGATCGCCGCTCCAGCAGCGATGCCAGCCGCAAATGTCAATGCGGTAGTTTCGAGCGGGTGCCGCTGCAAGCGCCTCTTTGTGTTGTAAAGAAGTTCCGTAGCGGCGTCGGCGCCATCTCTGGCCGCGCAGCGAGCTGCGATGACACTGTCTTCAAGCGCGCCGGCAACGGCGGATGCCGCACGGGTAGCCTTGTGCGTTGTATCGTCAATCTGTTGGCCCATGTGTTCGAATACCGATTGCTCCATTGGATGTTAACCTCTCTCTTCCTTGAGTTCGATCATGATTTGTCTATTCTTCGAGGGCTGTTTCAATCTTACCGGCCGACTCTTGAATCTTTTCAGCAGTCTTCTGAGTTCCGTCATTTTCTGAACTGAGAGACGGCAGTATTTGCGTTGAGCTCCTCACTTGCATGCGCGATCCATTCCCCAAATTCATCGAGCATTGCAGGGATCTGGATCGGTCTCTGCGATGTCTGTGACACAAGTCTTCCGTAGGCATCATCCTAGAATCGCGGCCTCCGTGTATGGTCACAATGGACCGCCGTTTCCACTGCGCGCAATGGAGCAAGCAATTGAAAACAACCCAAGATAGTAGATCCTCCGCGAGTTTCATCTTTCTTGTTTTGGGTGAGGCCGATGGCCAGAGGTTCATTGAGCGTGGCTCGAGTTTTCATTCAGGAAGTTGAATTCCGGAGGCGATTGTGAGCATTACTGCACAGTATCAGGAGCGGGCACTCCGGTAGCGTTGGACCAAAGAGGCATCCTCAAACAACTCCGCGCTGTAAAGAGTTTCCAGCATCCCTCCTAAACTCCTGATATCACACCCCCGCACTCTTGCCCTTCTTTAATGCCTCTGGAGCGGGTTCGCCTGAAGGCGGACCCATTTCTCTTGGTGGCCGTGGCTTTGGTGTTGTTGTCGCGGGAAGGGCGAGAGTGCTTATGCCTCGCGAATCTTCGACCCAAATTCAACTGGATGGGACCGTACGGTTAAAATGGCTGCGCCTATGGGAGGCCTGACTCAGTCAAGCCTTCCATACTTCATCGCCCTTCGCCGGGTGCCGCAACAGGTGTGGATGCGCCGCTCTTTCATTGGGAACTGTTCAAGGACGGAATTGCACCAAGACAAGCAGGAGTCTCAATCACCACTTCAATGAAAGGCCCTTGCAGCGCGGGTCTTCCATCTCGATTGCAACGCTGCTGCACCTGCTATCCTCTACCTCGACATCCACTCCGCGGTGCAGGCTTTTATACCTGGGGTCCCGCGTCACAATCAGTGCGCTGTCGAGGAGACTCTTGCAACGAAAGTCTTCGACCTCCATTGCCACCATTCTGCATCGATGCTCTTCCATACTCTTGTCCTGGCCTTTCCGCCGGTGGTTGCGCCCGGTAACCTCAAACACGAGCTGAAATGCAGTTAACACGGTCTGTGGGATTCGATCTGCTCAATAGTGGACACTTCGCGGGTCTCGGGTTCAATCCGACATTGATCTACCTCACCGATGGGCACTGCCGATTTCCGATTCGTTTTCAGTCGGGAGATGAGGTTTCGCGCCGCTTCGCGCGCATACGTCATTGAGATGAGGGCCCACTTCCAACCGCGGTCTTGCGGTCATCGGCCTTTTCCGCGAGCAAGAATGTACATCCATCCCAACTGAGCTGGAGTAAGGTGAGGCGATGAGAATTTCATTTTTCAGCCGCATTCGTAAATACGGAGCAATCGTGTGGGATCTGTTTCTTTCAACTGTCGGGTGTTTTGTATTGAGGCGTTGCTTCCGCCTAGTCGCAGAGGGAAGAGACGGCCCAGAGACGGGGGCGACCGGTGTCGCCATTGGCCAGGCTCGCGATCCACTTGCGTATGCGGGCGCCGCACTCATTCTCCTGGCCCTTGCTGCGAACGAACAGCCGGGACTGATTCGTGCGGCTTCTGAAACTCATTCCTGAAACGGCGCAGAAGCCATCCGGGACCCATAGGTCCTTCATCATGGGCCGGCTTTCACTGCAAAGGAGCGGGTACCCAGGCAGGCGTCTGGACACGTCCTCAGGCACAAAGCGTCGACATGGAGCGGTCAGAAGAGACTGCCGATTTGTTGGCAACGCGAGGTGCGTGAGAGACGTGCTCAGGAAGGTGATCGAGGAGGACTGTTTTGAGGAGCGATTTGTGAACCTGGATGCGGCCGTTGTAGTCAATGAACCCGAGTTTGCGAAAGCGGTTCATGAAGAAGCTGACGCGTGAGCGGGTGGTGCCGACCATCTCTGCCAGGGCCTCCTGAGTTATGGGAGGAATGAACTTCGCCGGATCTCCAAGCTCACCGTATTCGGCCATCGAAAGGAGGAGCCTTGCCAGGCGCTTTTCGCTGGAGTTGAAGAGCTGATCGACAAGATCCGCCTGGGTCCGAATGCTGCGAGCCAAGAGGCGCGACAAGAACAGATCGGAGAGTGCGTGCTCATCATGCATCACCCGGATCATCTCACTTCGAGCGATCTTCATCGCATACGACGGCGTGATTGCAGTGACTGTGGCCGATCGGTGTCTGGCCGTTCCGGCAAGCGAATCCTCCCCAATAAAGTCGCCGGCGAAGAGGAGTGCAATCGCGGCTTCCTTACCGGTGGCCGAAACAACAGTGACTTTCAATCGGCCGCTCTGGAGATAGAAGACAGAATCGGCCGAGTCCCCCTGGGAGAACAAGGCGCCTTTTGGATCGCAGTGGACAATTCTTCTGCCTGCCCCGGCGCATGAAAGAAAGTGAGCAAGGTCGAATCTCGGTTTTCCGTCGATCGAGAAAATCTCGGTGTGAGTCATCGTGATCGCCTCTTTCTGGACTGCACCTGCCCTTGATTAGACCAAGGGGAATCCGCCGCTGTGTGAAGGTGGCATGAAAACGTGAACGCCAAGCATGGATTCAGCGCTCGGCACCGCAATCTCAGCGATGTGCGGCCACATCAGCCATATCGCCGTACAGGATTTCCCGCACTGCCCGCGCTCCCGGCGTCTTCGCCAAGATCTCTTCAATGCCCGTCAGGAGCGCGCTTGCGTCGTCCTGGAGGGTCCCATCCCCGAACGAATTGCTGCCACCGGAGGAGTTCGGAATGCAAACCACGGGCGTGTGTGAGCCGGCAGTTCGAATGAGGCTGGTGAGTCTCTCCTTATGTTCGGTAGAAATGGAGCGGCCCAGCAGCACCAGATCGAAATCGCCTACCTTGAACTGCTCGATCGCGTCTCGGATCGAACCTGCCGATATAACGACATATCCAGCGGATCTCAAATCCGAACCTTGCGAGGTCAGTCGCCATGAATCGAGGCCAACTGCGAGGACGACGGTGATATGCATAGCCACCTCCAAACCTGGCTCAAGTAGAGTTCTCCCCCACGGGCGTGATTAGCCGCGATTGCCTTTACCTTGAGTGATTTCTGGCCGTCTTGCTCGCGGACATTGACCGTCCCCAGGACTCTTGCGGACGCACCGCGATCGACGCAAGTCTGGGAGGGTAAGAGCGTGTCTTTCACTGAGAGCCCCAGCACTCGCAAACGAGGACTCGAGCGACTTGAATGCTCTTTGCCGGAGCGTCCCGCAACGCTAACAGCACCATATTCCAAGACTCGCCGGGGGCGTGTCTGTTCAGAATTGCTCACAATTTGAGGATTGCGAAAGAATTTACGTCCTGGAGTCGCTCAGGCGTTAACAACACGCTGATCGGCATCTCCCGCACTAGCCTGGATGGCAAACCTCATGTGAACCTGTTTCGCGCGATCGACACGAGCCCGCAGGAAAGCGGCCATATAGGACTGCGCTACCCGGCTCCAGATCATAGGCCGAGCATAGAGGTAGGCACGTTCGCGCATTGCCTGGCGCGCCTCATCGTTGGCCAGGAGTGCGATTGTTGCTGTTGCGATAGCGGCTGGGTTTTCAAAAGGCACAAGCACTCCGCGTCCCTGGTCCAGCAACTCCGCAGCGTGCCAGTATGGAGTGGAGATAATGGCCTTCCCAACGCCCATGGCATACGCCAGGGTTCCCGATACAGCTTGCGCTTCATGACAGTAGGGCGTGATGTAAATGTCGGCCAAGCCGACCAGCGCAGCCATCTCTTCAGGACTGACAAACCGGTTGATGAACAGGACCTGCCGCTCCACTCCAAGCTTCTTTGCCAAGGCCTGTAACTCGAGCCTGTAGCGATCCCCTTCACGGGCCCGGACGTGCGGGTGAGTGGCGCCTGCAATCATGTAGACCGCATTGCTGTGACTGGCCAGGATGCGCGGCATGGCCTGGATTACGCTTTCGAACCCTTTGTTTTGAGAAAGCAGCCCAAACGTGAGAAGGACACTCTTTCCCTGGCAAGAGAAGCGATTCTTATACAGGTCCGGCTTCTCAAAAGGCAGGTCGGGAATGCCATGAGGAATCAGGTCTATTTTCTCGGCCGGAACGCTGAACACCTCCTGCAAAACGTGCGAGGAATATTGGCTCATCACGATAAGGCGTTCGGAGCGTACGGCAATCCTGTGCATCACAGCGCGTTGATCCAGATTCGGCTCACGAAGCACCGTATGCAGAGTTGAGATTACCGGCATCTGAAGATTCTTCAGCAACTCCATGATGTGATTTCCGGATTTGCCCCCGAAGATTCCATATTCATGCTGCAAGCACACCAGATCGACGTTGCTCGCATTCAAAAAGCCGGCGGCCGCTCTGTAGGACGCGAGATCGCCTTCGCCGATCTCAAATCGCACCCGCTCGGGGTATAGGTAGGATGATTGCCCGTCGTTGACCGCAACGACCGTTAGTTGGGCGGCTCCGTATTCGGCAGCGATCGCGTTACATAAATCTGTCGTGAAAGTCGCAATTCCACACTGCCTCGGAAGGTGGTTCCCAACCACCGCTATCCTGATCGGGCGTTGTGCGCGAGGCGCCAACTGAAGAGAGGAAGCTGAATCGACCCCGAATATCCTGTGCCGGCTGTCGGGGTAGATGAGACGGTTTGATTGCGGATTGAAAGTGCTACTCGGAGCGGCCATTTCGCGTGTCTCCCATGATCGTCGGGCGGTGATTGAAAGCAATCTAAGCCCTTATAGGGGCGTGGATTTGCTTCGCGATCTCAAGGGATTTCTCAGAAGCTGCCATTGAATAGTCCTGAGCCCTTGAACTCAGCTCTTCCGCGGCTTCGTGATCGCCTCGGTGGTGCGCGGCCGCAGCGGCAGTGTGAGCGTGGGCTGCGTAGATATGCAGGTCCGCCGCGGTGTCATATTCGCTCTGGGGCATTGTGTTCACCATCTTCAGGAAGCGTTGTGTCTCTTACATCTGCAGTTTTCCACTTTGCATTTGAAGACGCTGAGCAATCGTATACATCCCTGCCGAGCTGACCTTGCGTCCAAAACGACAATGCGGATGGAGGATAAGAAGAGGGCCCAGAGGGGAATCGCAGAGCCCCAATGCGTTTTAGAATTCGCCGCACTGTACTCGCGAAACATGTTCAATTCTGTACAGCCAAATCATGGCTGCCAGCCGTAGAGTCGCCTCACTCGGTGTCGCGTTGCCGCGAACCTATCAGCAGCCGGTCGGTTGGAAGGCAACTCGTGATTGGAGGTGTTGGCAGCAGGCTCGCGCTATCCGGTGAAGACATTTCGTAACTCACTGGCACCAGGCGAGAAACGATGAACCGCACACTATGGGAGTTAGGCTATGTACTACTATTTTGGGGGAATGCATTGGATTTGGTGGGTCTTCTGGATACTCCTTTGGATGGTGTTCTTTTCGTTCATGACGCCCGTGCGCCGAACTACATACAGGGAAATGCAATCGCCTCTGCAGCTCCTGAAAAGGAGATATGCCGCCGGAGAGATCACCAGCGAGGAGTACGAGGAACGGCGGGCCAAGCTGCTGCGGGATGCAAATGTGAAGTAGGGGTGTCTCCCTGGATTCAGCCAGCCACAGCCAAAAGAGACTTAGGAATCGTTGCGTTTATCGGGCAAGGTTCCGTGGGCCGTGGATCCGCGCAGCATTGTGGCAGATCACGCCGCCAGCAACCGCAGCACATGGTTAACAATCATCAGATCCTCGGCGGGAGGAATGAGGCGTACGATCACTGCGAAGTGTTCCGCCGAAAGCGCCGCCGGGCCATGAACGTTGTTGCGCGCCGCGTCGAGCGTGATGCCCAGCTTGCCAATTCCCGTACAGATCTCCTCACGGGATGCGATGTCATTTTCGCCGATGGCGCCGGTGAAGGCCAGCATGTCCGGGCCGCCTAACTCGGCCACGTAACCGCCGATCCACTTGGCGATGGTCCAGGTAAACTTCTCTACGGCAAGCCGCGCCTTCGCAGGGCCGTGCTCGATGGCGTCGCGCACGGCCGCTGGAGAGTTTGCTCACATGGTTGGCACTGCTTCAGTTTCCGATCTGAACCGAACATTCCGATTCAGATCGGCATGGGATCGCCGGCGCGACTCCGTAAGAATGCACATCGATGCCGCTTGTTCTAGGTGTTGTACTCGCGCAGTTCGTGAATCAGGCGCCTGGCAGAATCCGGAACCGGGACATTGCCGTCCAATATGTCGTGCCTGTTCACATTGTCTCCGTACGCTGCTTTATCGCCACTCTTGTCAGCCTGAACGACGGCGCCGTCAAGGCTTACTCCGGCAAAAATGCCCTTGCTGCGCGAATACGACAAGATCTCCGCGTTCAGCTTCAGGTCCGTTGAGGCCGCAGCCTTCCGCCCGACAGGCCCTGCAGCCACTGAGGCGTCAGCTCCCAATTTGAACTTGTCGCTGAGAAGGCTATGCAATGCGTGCTCGTTCATAAAGAGCATGACGAGGTCCGTTGAAGAGCCCCCGATCTGGTATCCCACGCTCCCACCGTCGATGGCGATGAACATCGGAGCGCTCCAACCGTTCGAGGTACGGCAGGTTGCCACTCCGCGACCGTAGTTACCCCCAAAAATGAAGGCAAACTTCACATCCCCTGGGATGATGGCAATACACTTTGCCGATTGCAGCAGGTCATGTGGAATGCCCTGATCCGGCGTATCCATAATCTCCTTGAAGACCTGGGCAGCCTTGCGGGTTCGGGTGGTATCGTCCTCGCGGTCGGAAGCGATCGCGACTTGAGCCGCAAACAGAACAAGTGTTGAGAAGATCAGAACGCGTTTCAGCATAGAATCCTCCTCTTTCGATGTAGAGATTGAGTTTGAGCTGGTCCGATTCGCAACATGCCTGCAAGAACTCCTCGGCGCGATTGCCGAATGGGTTGCAGCGCATATGTACCGTGCGCCGACGTCCAGGCGAAGCTCACCTGGAGACTAAAAGCCGATTGCGCGCACTTCTGTTGCCGGTCAAGAGCCAGGAAACAAGGCGGTCTTCATCCACGCCCAATCTCGTTACAACGGAATCTTAGGCAGCGGGCGAGGTCAGAATCTGTTCACAATTGACCGGACTCCCCGTCGCGTTCTCTTGGATAGTACTCATGGCAGCCCTGCGATACCTGCCACGTCTGGGCGTGCTGAGGAGTGGACTATGAACGCAACAGCCGTAGAGAGAATTAAACAGCCGGAGACTGAGCCATCCGACGACGTACACCGGATTCTTCCACCATCTACCGTGTTTCTCGTAAAGTGGGGTTTCTTTGCGCTGGTTGGGATTGGCATCGTCCTTTCGGTTGTTCTGGGCCTTGTCCAAAAGTGGCTCTGGATGCGGCAACTCGACTATGTTGGCATATTCTGGACGATTCTCTCGGTCAAGTGGGGAATCTTCGGCGTCACCTTGATCATTTCAGTTCTGTATCTATGGCTTAATCTTCGCTTTGCGGCAAAGAATATCGACCTGGTGGATGGAGAAAGCTTCTTCAACAAGGCCTTCAAACATCCTGTAGACGCCAGCAGGACAATCAACGTCGTCGTTAGCCCGCAACTGCTGGTATTTGCGATCGATTTCGCAATTGTGGTTCTCTCGCTGATCTTTGCGATGAGCGTATCGAGCCAATGGGACACATACCTCCGCTTTCGCTACGGCGGGTCGTTCGGAGTTGCGGACCCGCTCTTCGGCATCGACCTGGGGTTTTACGTTTTCCGCCTTCCATTCTATGAATTGGTCCAGGGAAGCATTACTGTGCTAACCGTGTCGGCGCTCGCGATTCTCACCTTTTGTTCGATTTTCGGAGTTAGCCAGTCGAAGTCCAGCGGAAAGATCACAGTGCCCGACGGCGCCCGCAAACACTTTATGGTGCTTCTTTTCATCCTCGTGGCCAACTTAGGTTGGGGTTTCGTTCTGGACCACTATGAACTGGTCTATTCGACCCTCGGCGTGGTCCATGGAGCCGGCTATGCGGCAGCGCACGTCACGAGAGTCGCGCTCTGGGTTATGACCGGCGCTTCGGCGCTGGCGTGCGTACTCCTGGCGATTAGCTTCTTCCGCGCGCGCACCAAGTACATTGTCGCCGGAATTGTGACTTACGCAGGGCTGTATGTTGTTGCGGTGCTGGCGCTGCCATTCCTCTTTCAAACATTCGTGGTAAAGCCTAATGAGTTAAGCCTTGAGACGCCTTATCTGAACCATTACATCGACTACACACGCAGGGCTTATAAGCTGGACGGCATTCAGGAAACAGCTTATCCCGCTCTCGCAGATCTGACTCCCGACGTGATCGCAAGGAATGAGGATACGATCCAGAACATCCGACTTTGGGACACGCGGCCGTTGCTTCAGACTTATCAGCAGACCCAGGCGATTCGTCTTTACTACGAGTTTTACAACGTGAATGTGGACCGATACCATCTGGCGGATGGTTTCCATCAGGTGATGCTTTCACCTCGCGAACTCGCCTCGCAATTACCCGCTCAGGCGCAGACCTGGGTGAATGAGAATCTTGAGTTCACGCATGGCGAGGGAATGGTGATGAACTTCGTGTCGAGTTCGACCGGAGGAGGCCTTCCGCAGTATCTGCTTGAAAATGTGCCTGCCAAATCACAATACGGCCTGACAATTACACAACCTGCGATCTACTTCGGAAACGTGGCTCCGGGGTACAAGATAGTAAACACTGGAATCAAGGAATTCGACTATCCCAAGGGCAATGAGAACGTGTATGCGAGCTACCAGGGAACGGGCGGGATTCCAATCGACAGCATTTGGAAAAGGCTTCTGTTCGCATGGACGCAGAAGGACATCAACATTCTGCTTACCGGTTATCTGAGACCGGATAGCCGCATACAGATCTGGAGAGGAGTGCAGGAGCGTGTTGCGCAGGTGGCACCGTTTTTGCTTTTGGACAAGGTACCATACGCCGTGCTCAGCGAGGGAAGGCAGTACTGGATTCAGGACGCATATACAGTTTCCGATCGCTACCCGTATTCCAATGTGCAGACGGATGGTTCGGCACAAGGGATGAACTACATCCGCAACTCCGTCAAAGTTGTCGTGGATATGTATAACGGCACGGTATCGTTCTACATCATGGACCCCAACGATCCGCTGCTGGCGATGTACAAGCGCGCATTTCCTGGAGTGTTCAAGAACCTGAACGAGCTTTCCGCGGACTTGAAGAGTCATCTCCGCTATCCGGAAGACATGTTCGGGATTCAGGCGGATGAATATAAGACCTTCCATATGACCGATCCACAGGTGTTCTACAACCGGGAGGATCTCTGGGTTGCGCCACAGGAAAAGTATGACGGCGCGGTGGCCGCGATGGATCCGTACTACATCCTGATGAAGTTGCCAGGAAGCCAGCAGCTTGAGTACCTGATCATGACTCCTTTCACGCCGCAAAAGAGGGACAACATGATTGCGTGGCTGGCCGCGCGTTGCGATTTCCCCGATTACGGGAGGATGCTGTTCTATGAACTTCCGAAAGACAAACTGATCTTTGGGCCGAACCAGATCAGCGCGATGATCGACCAGAGCACGACGATCTCGCAGCAGCTTACTCTCTGGGATCAGAAGGGATCGGGAGTCATTCGCGGCAAGCTCATCGTCATTCCGATCGAAAACTCGTTCCTCTACGTCGTTCCTCTGTATCTGAAGGCTGAAGGTACGAACTTTCCTCAACTGAAACGAGTGATTGTTGCGACGGGCGATAAGGTCGTAATGGAACCGACACTCGACGAAGCGCTAGGCTCGTTGTTTGGGACAGCACCGGCACAGTCTGGTCCTTTGGCCGGGAAGCAAGCGGGAGCGCAGGCGCCGCTGTCGAAGGCGGCGCGGGATCAAGCTGAGGCCCAGCTTGCGGAGGCGCAGAAAGCAATCAACGCACTCAAACAGATCTTAGCTAATCCGCAACAATAGACTGGGCGCTCGATGCGAAATGCCGATGATCGGGCACACTCAGCTCTCCTGAACGGAAACAGGAAGCGAGCAGGTCCAAATGAATTTGCAATTGCTGAAAGACACCGCAAAGTTGCTCTTTGCCGATCACAAGGGTCTGCTTGCGATGGATGAGAGCACTCCGACCTGCAACAAACGGTTTGCCAGCCTGGGGATTCCGCAGACCGTGGAAGCTCGAAGAGCTTACCGCGAATTAATTGTGACCACTCCAGGGCTCGGTGAGTCGATAGGTGGCGCAATCCTCTACGACGAAACCATTCGCCAGGAGAGGAACGACGGAACGCCCTTTGTCAAAATCCTCATTGAGGCGGGTATCATTCCCGGCATCAAAGTGGACACCGGCGCCAAGGAACTGGCTGGCCATCCGGGCGAGAAGGTCACCGAAGGCCTGGACGGATTGCGCGATCGACTTCAAGAGTATTTTCAAATGGGCGCGCGCTTTGCCAAGTGGCGCGCTGTGATTGCCATCGGCCGTGGGCTTCCGAGTTGGGGCTGCATTGAAGCGAATGCCCATGCTCTAGCTCGCTATGCGGCACTGTGCCAAGAGGGGGGTCTTGTCCCTGTTGTCGAACCTGAGGTCATCATGGATGGAGAGCATACGTTGGAAGAGTGTTGCGAGGTCACCGACGAAGTGCTGCGCACAGTATTTGTTGAGTTGTTTGCGCAGCGCGTCATGCTGGAAGGCATGGTCCTGAAACCAAATATGGTGCTTCCCGGAACGGCGTGCGCAAGCGAGCCGACATTGGACGAGGTAGCCGACGCCACCGTGA
>Ga0182012_10002919_pt1 | contig 18384 bp, 18 predicted proteins | sample 612S2SmetaG_FD_120486 | JGI IMG/M metagenome (GOLD analysis project Ga0182012, IMG submission 120486) | Permafrost microbial communities from Stordalen Mire, Sweden - 612S2S metaG | ecosystem: Environmental > Terrestrial > Soil > Wetlands > Permafrost | place: Sweden: Stordalen | collected...
CGCGCGGTGGGAGGAACCATCCACCGCCGTCGGCCCAGTTGGGGCCGCCGTCAAGCGTGGAGCCGACCGTAAGACCCGGCCTAGCCGGGCTGGTGGCTGTGAAGCGCGGAAGGGAACCGGCCATCCAGCCGGCGAGCAACCCCGAGATGGGGTGCGAGCCGCGTGACCAATAAAGATCACTCACTCGCAACGGATAGCGTGACCGGACCCATTGAGGAATCCGTCGTGGCGACCGTGGGCGACTGGCCCGAGGGATTGGCGCCGGTGCTCGCGGGTGCGGCGGACGAGGCCAGGGCGGCGGTCGTCGAGTTCAGCGGCCTAGAGACGGTCGGGGAATACCTGGGCGTCAGCTACGAGGATCCGAGCGCCGGCACGCACCGGTTTTTGGCTCATCTGCCCGGTTATCAGGGGTGGCAGTGGGCCGTCGTCGTCGCGGCCTACCCCGGTGCCGAGCGCGCCACAATCAGTGAAGTGGTGCTGATCCCGGGGCCGACGGCGCTGCTGGCGCCAGAGTGGGTGCCCTGGGAGCAGCGGGTCCGGCCGGGTGATTTGGGCCCCGGAGACTTGCTGGCGCCGGCCGCGGACGACCCGAGGCTGGTCCACGGATATACCGCCAGCGGTGACCCGCAGGTCGACGAGACCGCTGCTGAAATCGGGCTGGGGCGGCGCTGGGTGATGAGCGGCTGGGGTCGCTCCGACGCAGCCGAACGATGGCACGAAGGGGATTACGGTCCCGACTCGCCGATGTCGCGCTCTACCAAGCGCACGTGTCGTGACTGCGGGTTCTTCCTGCCGCTGGCGGGATCGCTGGGAGCGATGTTCGGCGTGTGCGGCAACGAGCTTTCCGCGGATGGGCATGTGGTCGACAAGCAGTACGGCTGCGGCGCCCATTCCGATACTCCGGCTCCAGCGGGTACGGGGTCGGCGCTGTATGAGCCATACGACGACGGCGTCCTCGACGTCACGGAGAAACCGACAGTGCAGCCGGCAGAGGTGCCGGCAGAGGCTGGAGCAGAAGCCCCGCCAGAGCCACCGACAGAAGTCCCGGCTGAGGCGCCCACGGAGGCCGTGGCGGAAGCCCCGGCGCAGGTCGTCGCCGAAGCCCCGCCAGAGCCACCGACACAGGTCCCGACAGAAGCGCCGGATTAGTTTCGCCGAGATCTATTTCGGGTCGAGAAACGTTTCGAGTCCAGTTTGTGCGCCACGTGCGCCGCGGCGCGCCGCGGCGAGCTGCCACACAAACATGCTCGTGCCCAGGCACGAGACTCCGATTCCGGCCACTGCGATCGGACGCCAGCTCTCAAGGGAGGGTACGAGAAACGCGACCGCCACCGTGATCAGCCAGCCCAGCGCGCCGATGATGATAAAAGGCCACAGCCCGAGCAGCGCCCGCGGCAGCTGTGGCGCCTCGAGGTTCTGGTCGGGTTCTTGTGGCATCGCGACTAATTTAGCCCGGCGACGATGCGGGCCGCGGCGCGGCCTGAGGAGGAGGCGGGCAATTAGGCACAGCCCGGCGACGATGCGGGCCGCGGCGCGGCCTGAGGTGGGGGCACCTCCCGCTTGCGGGGGAGAGCGGGCAATTAGGCACAGCCCGGCGACGATGCAGGATGCGCGTGGCCTGCTGGGAGAGGTGGACGGGCGACGTTCGCCGTTTCGTATCCCTAGTTGTCAGGTTCCGTTGTAACCTCGCGCCATGCCTGACAGCGATGCGCGGCTGGCCAGCGACCTCTCGCTGGCCGTGATGCGGCTGGCCCGCCAACTGCGTTTTCGTAACCCGTCGTCGCCGGTGACGCTGTCGCAGCTTTCGGCGCTGGCGACCTTGGCGAACCAAGGTGCGATGACTCCCGGGGCATTGGCGATTCGCGAACGGGTCCGTCCGCCGTCAATGACCCGCGTGATCGCCTCCCTTGCCGAGATGGGTCTCGTCGACCGTTCACCGCACCCCGTCGACGGCCGGCAGGTCCTGGTGTCGGTCTCGGAATCCGGGGCCGAGTTGGTCAAGGCGGCTCGTCGCGCTCGCCAGGAGTGGCTGGCCACGCGGCTCGCGACGCTGGACGGCGACAAACGTGATGTCCTGCGCAACGCGGCCGATCTGATCTTGGCTTTGGTCGATGAAAGCCCGTGAGGGTCGATGAAAGCCCGTGAAGGTCGATGAAAGCCCTTGAGGGCGTGGATGTTCAGGACGTCACTGATCCCGAAGATCCGCGGCTCGACGACTTCCGCGACCTGAACAGCGTGGATCGTCGCCCCGATCTGCCGACCGGCAAAGGGCTTGTGATCGCCGAGGGCGTGCTGGTGGTGCAGCGGATGCTGGCGTCGCGGTTCACGCCCCACGCACTGCTTGGCACCGACCGCAGGCTAACCGAGCTCAACAACGACTTATCCGCTGGAACCGGAATGGCGGCGCCGTATTATCGGGCGTCCGCGGATGTCATGGCGCGGGTGATCGGTTTCCACCTCAACCGCGGGGTGCTGGCGGCCGCGAGAAGGGCCCCGGAGCTCACCGTTGCCCAGGTGGTCGACCATGCCCGCACTGTCGCCGTGCTCGAAGGCGTCAACGACCACGAGAACCTTGGCTCGATCTTTCGCAACGCGGCGGGTTTGGGTGTGGATGCGGTGGTGTTCGGCAGCGGCTGCGCTGACCCGCTCTATCGTCGTGCCGTTCGGGTTTCTATGGGGCACGCGCTGTTGGTGCCCTATGCGTGGGCGACGCAGTGGCCCGCTGACCTGGTGATGTTAAAGGAGGCGGGTTTTCGGTTGCTGGCGATGACTCCCCACCCCGAGGCGTGCGCGCTGCCTCAAGCGATGGAAGCGGTATGTGGCGAACGTGTCGCGGTGCTGGTGGGCGCCGAGGGACCGGGACTGACGCCGGCGACACTGAGGTTAAGCGATGTGCGGGTGCGCATCCCGATGTCGCGGGGCACCGACTCGCTGAACGTCGCGACCGCGGCCGCCGTGGCGTTCTACGAGAGAGTCCGGCTCTGCTCGTGAGTGAAAAACGCGGTGAAAACGTGCCCTGGGCAACGGGTTTGACGGTGGCCGGGTTCGTCGCCGCGGTTGTCGGCGTCGCGGTCGTGGTGCTCAGCCTGGGGCTGATCCGGGTGCACCCGCTATTGGCCGTCGGACTCAATGTCGTGGCGGCCGGGGGACTGGCGCCAACCCTTTGGGGATGGCGGCGCAAACCGGTTTGGCGCTGGTTTGTGTTGGGCGCGGGCGTGGGTGTGACGGGCGCCTGGCTGACGTTGGCCGCGCTGACGGTAGCCGGTCGCGGCTAGCTGCAAGCGGTCAGCGCTGTCCGGCCGAGCGCACCCCGAGCAACACATCCTCCCAAGCCGGAATGACCGGCTTGCCCCGGCGGGTGTGCACCGGTGGCTCGGGCTGTGCGGCGACGGCCGGCCTGGCGGTCTCGTCGAATTCGACGTGAGCTACCTTCGCCAGCGGCCGCAGCGGACGCTCGAAGTTCGGGTCGATGAGCTCGCTGGCGCCATCGTCGAGCGCAGTGACCGTTCCGCCGTGGGCGCCCGGGACGAAGCAGAAATGCGCGATGTTGTCGGAGCGCCCGGCCTTCCACGCAAGCTGCACCGTCCAGCGGCCGTCCTCGTTGCGCCAGGCGTCCCAGCTGAGCCCGTCGGGATCGAGGCCACGCGCCACCAGGACGGTGCTGACAGTCTCCAGCAGAGTCAGCACCCCGGGGCCGTCGGCGAGAACTGGGTGAGCAGCGGTTGCCAGCTCGGCGGCACGATAACGTTCCAGCAATACCGGGTGGGCGAACCGGCGGATCCTCGAGATGTCGGAGCCCGATGCTGCCGCCACCTGCTCGACGGACGCTCCGGCGCGGATCTTGGCCTGGATTTCCTTGGGGCTCAGCATGTTGACGACCTGGATGTCGAGCTGCGGTTGATCCGCCGCTGCCGAGTCGCCACGTAACGCGGCCCGGAGTCGGTCGTCGGTCGGCAGCTTGAACCGGTCAGCAGGGCCGTCACCCTCGCAGATGATGTGTTTGCCGTCGGCTTCGAGCCCTACCAGTTTCAGTTCCCGCATGGCTTCTCCTCGCCGGATCCGTGCAGGTCGGGGCACGCACCCGTCAGATCCGCACTCTAATGCAGCTAACGCCCGTAACCGGTGCTGACACGCGGGGTGTTTGCGCCCTGATAAATGGGAGTTAGAGGCGCTCGACCACCCAGTCGACGCATTGGGTGAGGGCACTGACGTCATCCGGGTCGATCGCGGGGAACATCGCGACCCGCAATTGGTTGCGCCCGAGTTTGCGGTACGGCTCGGTGTCGACGATGCCGTTAGCCCGGAGCGTCTTAGCGACGACCGCGGCGTCCACCTCGTCGACGAAATCGATCGTGCCCACCACCTGGGAACGCAGCCCGGGGTCGGCGACAAACGGCGTGGTGTAGGGCCGCTCCTGTGCCCACGAGTACAACCGCTGCGAGGAGTCCGCTGTGCGCTTGACCGCCCAGTCCAGCCCGCCGTTGCCCAGTAGCCAGTCGACTTGTTCGGCCAGCAGCACCAGCGTGCCGATCGCGGGGGTGTTGTAGGTCTGATCCTTGAGGCTGTTCTCCACCGCGATCGGCAGGGACAGGAAGTCGGGAACCCAGCGACCGGACGCTGCGATGGACTCGACCCGGGCCAGCGCGGCCGGGCTCAGGATGGCCAGCCACAGGCCACCGTCGCTGGCAAAGTTCTTCTGCGGCGAGAAGTAATAGGCATCGGTGTCGCGGATGTCTACCGGCAGGCCACCGGCGCCAGACGTCGCGTCGATGACCACCAGCGCGCCAGTCGAATCGGCCGGGCGCTGGACGGGCACCGCGACTCCTGTCGACGTCTCGTTGTGCGCCCATGCGATCACGTCGACGGACGGGTCGGACTGCGGCTCGGGTGCGCTGCCGGCGTCGGAGTTGATGATGATGGGATCGCCGACGAATGGGTTCTTGACGACGCAAGAGGCGAACTTCGCGCTGAACTCGCCGAAGGAAAGGTGCAGTGAACGTTTGTCGATCAGCCCGAAGGCCGCAGCATCCCAGAACGCCGTCGCGCCGCCATTGCCGAGGATGACCTGGTAGCCGTCCGGTACGGAGAAAAGCTCGGCCAGTCCCGAACGAACCCGGCCCACCAGGTTCTTGACCGGCGCCTGCCGGTGCGAGGTGCCGAACAGCGCGGCCGCGGTGGTGGACAGCGCCTGCAGTTGCTCGGGCCGGATCTTGGACGGCCCGCACCCGAAGCGGCCGTCGCGGGGTTTGATGTCAGCGGGTATCTGGAGGGGGTCAGCCATGTCTTCAGGGTAGTGAGCGGTTCGGACGCGTCGAGACCCGCGGGCCGATTGCGGCATATCGCCAGCACGGATGTCGACCAGGGTGTGGCCCATGCCATTCGCGATCCTCGCCTGCCGGCTCGGTCACAGCGGTCCGAATGGTCTGGTGAATTCCCGGTACCTGCGGTACTGTTTAGACATACAATGTCCAAATGTAAACCTCGGCGGGGAGGCTCTAAATGGACAGGACGCGAATGGCCCGGCGTTGGCGCCGCAACATGGAGGTGCGCGACGACGCCGAGTACGTCGACATGCTTGCCACACTGTCCGAGGGGTCAGTGCGGCGGAACTTCAACCCGTACACGGATATCGATTGGGATTCACCGGAGTTCGCTGTCACAGACAACGATCCCCGGTGGATCCTGCCGTCGACCGATCCGTTGGGGCGCCATCCCTGGTACCGAGCCCAGTCCGAAGAGCGCCAGATCAAGATCGGCATGTGGCGTCAGGCCAACGTGGCGAAGGTGGGCCTGCACTTCGAGTCCATCCTGATTCGCGGTCTCATGAACTACACGTTCTGGGTGCCCAACGGGTCACCGGAATATCGTTACTGCCTGCACGAATCGGTTGAAGAGTGCAACCACACGATGATGTTCCAGGAGATGGTCAACCGCGTGGGTGCGGACGTCCCCGGAATGCCGCGGATGTTGCGCTGGCTTTCGCCGCTGGTTCCGCTGGCGGCCGGCCCGTTGCCGGTGGCGTTCTTCATCGGGGTGCTCGCGGGCGAGGAGCCCATCGACCACACGCAGAAGAACGTGCTGCGCGAAGGTAAGTCGCTGCATCCGATCATGGAGCGGGTGATGGCCATCCACGTGGCCGAGGAAGCGCGACACATCTCCTTCGCGCACGAGTACCTGCGTAAGCGGTTGCCGAACCTGACCAAGTGGCAGCGGTTCTGGATTTCGCTGTTCTACCCGGTGACCATGCGGGTGTTGTGTCAGGCGATCGTGAAGCCGCCCAGGGTGTTCTGGCGGGAGTTCGACATCCCGCGCGAGGTGAAGAAGGAATTGTTCTTCCGGTCGTCGGAGTCGCGAAAGTGGCTGCGCGACATGTTTGCTGACGTGCGGATGCTGGCCTATGACACCGGTCTGATGAATCCGGTGTCGCGGCTGGTTTGGCGGATCTGCAAGATCAACGGCAAGCCGTCGCGCTACCGCAGCGAGCCGCAACGCCAACACCTGGTCGCCGTACCGGCTGCATAGCTGGTTCGGGATTCATGCCGCACGTTATTACCCAGGCGTGCTGCAACGACGGGTCATGCGTCTTCGCGTGCCCGGTCAACTGCATTCACCCCTCACCGGATGAGCCGGGCTTCGCCACCTCGGAGATGCTCTATATCGACCCGGTGGCGTGCGTGGACTGCGGTGCGTGCGTGAGCGCCTGCCCTGTTGGCGCGATCGCGCCCGAAACCCGACTGGAGCCCAAGCAGCTGCCGTTCGTCGAGATCAACGCGTCGTTCTATCCGGAACGCCCCGCCGATGTGAAGCTGCCGCCGACGTCGAAGCTGGCCCCGGTGATCCCGGCCCCCGAGGTGCGTGCCCGCCGCCGGCCATTGACGGTGGCCATCGTCGGGTCCGGGCCGGCCGCGATGTACGCGGCCGACGAACTGCTCACCCAGCGTGGGGTGCACGTCAATGTCTTTGAAAAACTTCCCACGCCCTACGGCTTGGTGCGCGCCGGGGTGGCGCCCGATCACCAGAACACCAAACGGGTCACCCGGCTGTTCGATCTGGTCGCCGGGCATCGGCGCTTCCGGTTTTTCCTCAATGTGGAGATCGGCAGGCACCTGAGTCACGCCGATCTGTTGGCCCACCATCACGCCGTGCTGTACGCCGTCGGAGCGCCCGATGACCGTCGACTCGACATCGACGGGATGGGTCTTCCAGGCACCGGGACCGCAACCGAGTTGGTCGCGTGGATCAACGGGCATCCCGACTTTACTGACCTCCCAGTCGATCTCAGCCACGAACGCGTGGTGATCATCGGCAACGGAAATGTCGCCCTCGATGTGGCCCGTGTGCTGACCAGCGACCCGGATGACTTGGCCCACACCGACATCTCCGACCGTGCGCTTGAGAGGTTGCGCGGCTCCGCGGTCCGCGAAGTAGTGATCGCCGCACGGCGCGGACCCGCCCAGTCGGCGTTCACGCTGCCTGAGCTGGTCGGCCTGACGGCCGCGTCCGACGTCGTGCTCGACGCCGAGAACCACGAGCTGGTTCTCGCCGATCTGGCGACTGTTTCTGACACTCTGACGAAGGAAAAATTGGAGATCCTGAGCAAACTTGGCGACGGTTCGGCGCCGGTGCCTGCGTCGCGCCCGCGCATCCGGCTGGCCTATCGGCTCACGCCCGAGCGCGTGCTGGCCGACGGGCGGGCCACCGGCGTCGAGTTCGTGGTCACCGGCTCGGGGGAACGGCGGCGGCTCGACACCGGCCTGGTGCTGACATCGATTGGCTACCGCGGCAAGAGTATGCGCGATCTTCCGTTCGATGAGGCCGCGGCGGCCGTCCCGAACGACGGCGGTCGCGTCGTCGACCCCGAGTCCGGTGAACGGGTGCCGGGCGCATACGTTGCGGGCTGGATCAAGCGCGGGCCGAGCGGGTTCATCGGCACGAACAAGTCCTGCTCGTTTCAAACCGTTGCGGCCTTGGTCGCCGACTTCAACGCCGGCAGGCTGAACGATCCACCGGACAAGCCTGGGGCGCTGGCCACGCTGGTGCACACCCGGCAGCCCGCCGCAGTCGACTCTGCGGGGTGGCGAGCCATCAACGCTGCCGAGATCGCGCGTGGCCGCCACCATGGCCGGCCGCGCAATAAGTTCACCGATGTGGCAGAGATGCTCGCGGCGGCGGCCATCGCACGATCCGCGCCGCCGCTGCGAAGCCGGCTGTTGGCGAGGTTGCGTGACCGGTAGGTTCGCCGCGCTCAAGCTGTGGTGAGAACCCGACCCCAGCCCTCGACGGATTCCGGGCTGCGCGGCTCAGGTCCTACGTAGATCGCCGACGGGCGGACCAGCTTGCCGAGCCGCTTCTGCTCGAGGATGTGGGCGCACCATCCCGCGGTGCGTCCACACGTGAACATCGCCGGCATCATATTGGCCGGAACCTGGGCGAAGTCCAGGATTACCGCGGCCCAGAACTCGACGTTGGTCTCGATGGCACGATCCGGACGACGCTCGCGCAGCTCGGCCAACGCGGCCTGCTCCAGCGCGACCGCGACATCGTGACGTGGTGCGCCCAGCCGCTCGGCAGCGCCGCGCAGGACCCTCGCACGCGGGTCCTCCGCACGATAGACCCGGTGCCCGAAACCCATCAGCTTCTCGCCGCGGTCCAGGATTCCCTTGACCAGGCCGCGGGCGTCACCGGTGCGCTCAACCTCTTCGAGCATCGGCAGCACCCGGGCCGGCGCCCCGCCGTGCAGTGGCCCGCTCATCGCCCCGATCGCACCGGACAGAGCCGCCGCCACGTCCGCGCCGGTCGACGCGATCACCCGCGCAGTGAAGGTCGAGGCGTTCATGCCATGCTCCGCGGCCGACACCCAGTAGGCGTCGATGGCCTCGATGTGCCTGGGGTCCGGCTCGCCTTGCCAGCGGGTCATGAAACGTGCTGTGACCGTTTGACATTCATCGATAATTCGCTGTGGGACGGCGGCCTGGTAGATACCACGGGCGGACTGTGCGACATAGGACAGCGCCATCACCGATGCCCGGGCCAGCTGGTTACGTGCGGTGGCTTCGTCGGTGTCCAGCAGTGGCTTGTATCCCCAGATCGGTGCCAGCATCGCCAGGCCCGCCTGGACATCGACTCGCACGTCACCGGTGTGGATGGGCAGCGGGAAGGGCTCGGCGGGTGGTAGTCCGTGGCCGAACTTGCCGTCCACCAGCAGCGCCCACACGTCGCCGAATGTGACGTGCTGTCGGACTAGGTCCTCGATGTCGACGCCGCGGTAGCGCAGGGCGCCGCCGTCTTTATCAGGTTCGGCGATTTCGGTAGTAAAGGCCACCACGCCTTCGAGGCCGGCGACAAATTTTTCCGGGACCGCATTCATGGGAAAATTCTCGCACCTCGCCTCCGAGGCGGTGTTACCGGCCGGTAGCTACCCGGTAGCGTTAGCGGAATGGCGGAAAAAGACCCAGACCACCTGCAGAGCATGCGCGTCGAGTACGGGTCCGTCGAGAAGGATGGCAGCCCCGATCTCGACGCAGACTGGCTCGACGACGGCTGGCTTGCGTTGCTGCGCAAGTGGATCGGCGATGCTGAACGGTTAGGCGTCGCCGAGCCCAACGCCATGGTGCTGGCCACCGTCGCGGCCGGCAAGCCGGTGAGCCGATCGGTGTTGTGCAAGAGCGTGGACGAGACCGGAATCACATTTTTCACCAACTACGACTCGGCCAAGGGCGACGAGCTGGCAGCGACACCGTTCGCGTCGGCGACCTTCCCCTGGTTCCAGCTGGGACGACAGGTCCACATCCGCGGCGCGGTGACCAAGGTCGACCCGCAGGTCACCGAGGACTACTGGTCCAAGCGGCCGCGCGGTTCGCAGCTGGGCGCATGGGCATCGCGCCAGTCTCAGCCGATCGCTTCGCGGGCGGCGCTGCTGGACCAGCTGACGAAGGTGACCGATCGCTTCGCCGACGTCGAGCCCATCCCGGTGCCACCGGAATGGGGCGGCTATCTGATCACGGCCGACGTAGTGGAATTCTGGCAGGGCCGGGAAAACCGGGTGCACAACAGAATTCGCGTGACCGGTTCGCGAATCGAACGCCTGCAGCCTTAGCCTGGCCGTCGAGCCTGCGCTGGTGGCGCCGAAACTGCGCGACTTTCGGCAGCCCTGGACGCAGTCTCGGTCGAAGCTAAGCATCGAAGCTAAGCATCGAAGCTAAGCATCGAAGCCAAGCATCGAAGCTAATCGAGGACGGCGCCGACGCGTCGCCGCACCTCAGTCTCGCCGAGCGCGAGGGCGACCAGATGCAGCGCGGGGCTCCGGGTAGAGCCGGTGAGCAACACCCGGATCACCTGCGACGCCTCGCGGATCGATCCAACAAACGCATCGGGATTGTTCTTGAATTCCTTGGCGTTGGCCGCAAAGCCGTTGTTTTCGGCCACCCGGCGAATCTGGTCGAACCACGCGTCCGGCTCGGTCTCCCGATAGTTGGCCAGCAGGTCGCTGCACAGCCGCCGCACCACTTCGGGCGCCAGGCCGTCGAACCGGCTGTCGGCCGCATCGGTCACCGGCTCGAACAGCGCGCTGAAGAAGTAGCCGTAAACGAGCCGGAAGTCCGACCACGAGCGCACGTCCTTGCGAGGGTTATCCACACCCGTTCGCTCGACGTCCAGCGCCCGCACGGCGAGGTCCTGCTCGGCGCGCACCGCTTGCGCCAGTTCGGGGTCGTGGACGTCGGCCCAGGTCAGCACGGCACCGAGGATGTCCTTGCTGGGCAGCGTGGCGATGTAGTTCGACGAGATGTCGTTGAGCTTCACCAGGTCGACCAGCGCGCCCGACACCCCGCATTCGGACAGTCGCAGCGGCGTCCGCAGCGCCTCGTCAAGCGGCATCTCGGCGAGGCGCCCGTTGAGCAGCCCCCGCAGGTAATACAACACCGCGGGCGCCGGGTAGCCCGCGTTGACGTAGAACTCGACGGACGCCTCGGGGTCCTTGCGCTTGGACAGCTTGCGTTTGCCGCCGCCCTCGGCCTTCAGTAGCGGCGCGATGTGCGCATAGGGGATGTGCTCGAAGCCGGCCGCGTCAAACAGCTGCAGATGCACCGGCACCGATGAGATCCACTCATCGCCGCGGACGACGTGGGTCACTCGCATCAGATGGTCGTCCACGACGTGGGCGAAATGGTACGTGGGCAGCCTGATAGGACTGACGGAATCGTCGCCGCTCTTGAGGATGACGACGTCGTTGCGGTTGGCGTCGGCCTCGATGGTGCCGCGGATCAGGTCGGTGTAGCTGACGCGACCGCCGGTTTCGGGCGCGCGAAAACGAATGACGTAGGGCTGGCCGTCGGCCAGCGCCTGGCGCACCTTGTCGTCGGGGGCGTCACGCCAGATCGCCCAGGGGCCGTAGTAGCCCGTCGGGACCTTCGCCGCGCGCTGTTGATCGGTTGCCGCGGTCAGTTCCTCTTTCGTCGCGAAGCACGGGTATGCCCGGCCGTCGCGCAGGAATTCGCGCGCATACGTCAGGTAGATATCGGCCCGCTCGGACTGGATATACGGTGCGTACGCTCCGGTCTCGTCGGTTTCGTCGGAGGCCACCCCGAAATAGTCGAATGCGACGGCGAACTGTGCGATCGCTCCTTCAACGGTGCGCGCCTGATCGGTGTCCTCGATCCGGACGAAGTACTTTCCGCCGGAGTTTGTCGCCAGATCCTTGTCCAGCATCGCCGCGTACATGCCGCCCAGGTGCGCGAATCCGGTGGGGCTTGGACCGAACCGGGTCACCATCGCGTCCGGCGGGAGCTCGCGCGGTGGGTAGCGGGCCTCCCAGCTTTCGGGATCGGGCAGGTTCGGGGGGAACAGGGCGTCGATCTCGTCACGGCTGAGCATTGGGGTACCTTAGCGACGATTTACGTTCGGATGACCTGAGGGAACGCGTGCTTACACGTGCTGGTCTGGCGATTCAACACTTTAGTTGTCCTGTCGACGGCGGGGCCGACTGCCCGCGTGCGTTGCGGTCATCACACCGCCGGACTGCACCCCGGGCAGGCGCTCCGGCGCGATAACGACTACCTTCGGCTGTACGCACACCGTGCGGCCAGCCATATCAGCCAGAGCGCAAAGGGGTTCTCGTGGCCGACACTGACGACACCGCAAGTCTCCGGTACCCCGGGGGCGAGATCGATCTCGAGATCGTCCGCGCTACCGAAGGAAATGACGGCATTGCTCTCGGCCCACTGCTCGCTAAGACCGGACTCACCACGTTCGACGTCGGCTTCGTCAACACCGCCGCGTGCAAGAGTTCCATCACTTACATCGACGGTGACGCCGGCATCCTGCGCTACCGGGGCATCCCGATCGACCAACTGGCCGAGAAGTCGACCTTTATCGAGGTCAGCTACCTGCTGATCTACGGCGAGTTGCCCAGCGCCGAGCAGCTGGCCGACTTCACCCGCCAGATTCAGCTGCACACGATGCTGCACGAGGACCTCAAACGGTTCTTCGACGGCTTCCCGCGCAACGCCCACCCGATGCCGGTACTGTCCAGCGCGGTCAACGCCCTTTCGGCGTACTACCCGGATTCGCTGGACCCGACGGACACCAAACAGGTCGAGCTGTCGACGATTCGTCTGCTGGCCAAGCTGCCCACCATTGCCGCTTACGCCTTTAAGAAGTCGGTCGGCCAGCCGTTCCTGTACCCGGACAACTCGCTGACGCTGGTCGAGAACTTCCTGCGGATGACGTTCGGGCTGCCCGCCGAGCCCTACGAGGCCGACCCCGAGGTGGTGCGGGCCCTGGATATGCTGCTGATTTTGCACGCCGATCACGAGCAGAACTGTTCGACGTCGACCGTGCGGTTGGTGGGCTCGTCACAAGCCAACCTGTTCACCTCGATCTCCGGCGGTATCAACGCGCTGTGGGGCCCGCTGCACGGTGGCGCCAACCAGGCGGTGCTCGAGATGCTCGAGCAGATTCGCGAGAGCGGCGACGACGTCAGCGAGTTCGTTCGAAAGGTGAAGAACCGCGAGGCCGGCGTCAAGCTGATGGGCTTCGGCCACCGCGTTTACAAGAACTACGACCCGCGGGCCCGGATCGTCAAGGAACAGGCCGACAAGATCCTGGCCAAGCTCGGCGGCGACGACAACCTGCTGGGCATCGCCAAGGGGCTCGAAGAGGCAGCGTTGACAGACGACTACTTCATCGAGCGCAAGCTCTACCCGAACGTCGACTTCTATACCGGGCTCATCTACCGGGCCCTCGGGTTCCCGACCCGGATGTTCACCGTGTTGTTTGCGTTGGGCCGGCTGCCCGGCTGGATCGCACATTGGCGTGAGATGCACGACGGAAGCGACAGCAAGATCGGCCGCCCGCGCCAGATCTACACCGGCTACACGGAGCGGGACTACCTCGGCATCGACTCGCGGTAGCCAGCCAGCACCGCCATCGCGGCGTTGTGTCCGCCGATGCCCGACACCGCCCCGCCGCGCCGGGCGCCCGAGCCGCACAGCATGATCCGCTCATGGGCGGTGGCCACGCCCCATTGTCGCGCGGGCGTGTCCAGCGCGTCGTCGTCCTCCGCGAACGGCCAGGACAACGCGCCGTGGAAGATGTTGCCTGCGCTCATGCGCAGGGACCGCTCTAAGTCCAGGGTGGTCGTCGTCTCGATGCACGGTCTGCCGTGGGCGTCTTTCATCAGCAGATCCTGAATCGGCTCGCCCAGAACGGAATTCAACGAAGCCAGCACGGCATCGGTCAGTTGGTGGCGGGAGTTATCGGATTCGCTGAGCAATGAGTGCGGTGTCTGCAAGCTGAACACCGTCATCGTCTGGGCGCCCGATCCGCGCAGCCCGGCCGACAGGATGCTCGGGTCAGTCAGCGAATGGCAGTAGACCTCGCAGGGCAGCGGATCCGGCAGCCGTCCGGCCGCCGCACGCGAGTAGGCCGCATCGAGTTGCGTCCACGTTTCGTTGACGTGGAACGTGCCGGAAAACGCCTGCTCCGGTGCAACATTGTCGTCGCGCAGCCGGGGCAGTCGCCCCAGCACCATGTTCACTTTGACCTGCGCGCCCTGGGCCAGCCGCGGCGGCTGTTCCCCGAGCAGGCCGGCCAGGACGGCCGGGGTGACGCCGGCCAGCACGAACTGGCCACGGATGCGGTGCTCGTCGTCGCCGCTGCGGTAACACACCTGACCGTCAGGGTCGACCGCGTAAACCTCTGCACCGGTGATCATTTCGGCGCCGTGTCCGACAGCTGCCGTTGCCAGGGCCGCCGTCACCGAGCCCATCCCGCCGATGGGGACGCGCCAATCCCCGCCGATGATGTGATAGAGGAAGCAGACGTTCTGCCACATTGACGGGTCGTCGAGACGGGCGAAGGTGCCGATCAACGCGTCGGTGGCGATCACGCCGCGGACAAGGTTGTTGCTGACCGCGCCCGCGATGGCGTGCCCGATCGGCTCATCTACCACCGCCCGCCACGCCGCCGCCGCGTCGGAGTCGCCGGCTGCCAGGACATGGCGGCGGGCCTGCCGGCGAGTGGGCAGCGGTTCGAGCAGCGTCGGCCAGAGTCTGTCGGTCACCAGGCGGCAGCGCCGGTAGAACTCGGCGAATCCGGGTTCATCGCCGGCCGCGCCGATGGCGGCGAACGCGTCCCCACGCTGCGACCCGACCAGCAGACCAGAGTGCCCGGCCGTAGCCGGATCGGGGGTGTACGACGAAAGCCGCCGCCGGGCCAACCGCACCGGCGCGCCCAGGTCCTCGACGATGCGTGACGGCAGCAAGCTGACCAAATACGAGTAACGCGACACCCGCACCTCGACACCGTCGAAGGGTTGGGCCGACACCGCCGCCCCGCCGATGTGCCCCAGCCGCTCCAGCAACCGGACCCGAAGGCCGGCCCGGGCCAGGTAGCCCGCTGCGACCAGGCCGTTGTGGCCGCCCCCAACGATGACCACATCGAAATCCGGCGTGTCGCAATCCTGCGAGCCGGCCATGTCTAGCCTAAGTAGCCCTCGACTTCGCCGGCCGGGCGCACCGACGCCTCGCGTGGGTCACCTCCGGTTTCGCGCAGCGCTCGGCGCTGGCGCAGCAGGTCCCAGCACTGGTCGAGTTCGATCTCCACCCTGCGCAGGCGATCATGCTCCTCGGACTCGCTGATCTCACGGTGCTGCACCTGTGCCCGCAAGGTTTTCTCTTCGGCGACCAGGTCGCGGATGTGTGCCAGCGTCTCGCTGTCGGTCGGTTTCCTGCCGTTGCCCATGACTCCAGTGTGCCCGAGATGGGCGGCGTTGCGGTGCCGACTCGGTAGGCTGCATATCGCCTGCACGAGCGACGAGTCCCGTAGACGAACTGAAAGAGGGCTGGGTGGGTTCCAAGGTGGGTTCTAAGGCGGGTTCTGGGTCGGGTTCCAGCGAGACGGCCGCAACCACCTACTCTCGGCGACCGCCGCCATTCTTCCGGAAGTCGCCTGGCCTGCCCTGGCTGATTTCTCTGGTGGTTATTCCGTTGCTGATCGCGGTTATCGGCTACGTTGCGTTCGACCGACCCTGGTCCGCCAATGGACCGAGCCGAGCATTGCCGACACCCGCACCGTCCAGCACGTCGGCCGCCCCGAAGATAGGGTTGGCAACCTTTTCAGTTAGCCGCAGTGGCAACAGCATCACCCTCAACGGTGCCTTCCCCGACGAATCCGCGAAAGCCGCGCTGATCAAAGCCCTTAAGGGCGCACTGCCGGCAGATGTTAACATCGTCGACCAAACCCAGATCGACCCCAATATCAAGGCGCTCGATTTCTCCAACGCCGCGCCGGTATTCAAGGACAGCGCGTCGATTGCAAACTTCAATCTCACGGTCGACGGTGACACTGTCACGCTGTCCGGGACTGCAACATCGCAAGACCAGAAGAACGTGGTCGCGCAAGAGGCGACAGGGATCTGGTCGAACCTCAAAGTCGTTGACAAGCTTGTGTTTAACGGGCCGGCGGTTCCGCCGGCCGGACCCGCTGGCCCGGCTCCGCCACCCCCACCCCCACCTCCTGCCCCTTCGCCGTGCGCCGACTTGCAAGCGGCGATCAACGCCGCGACCGGCGGCCCGATTGTGTTTGGAAACGACGGATTCAGCCTGACGCCGGACGATGCGCCCATCCTGACTCAGGTGGCGGACAAGCTCAAGGCGTGCCCGACCGCGCACGCGACGATCAACGGCTACGCCGACAATTCGGGCACCGAGGCCATCAATATTCCGTTGAGCACCCAGCGCGCCGGGACCGTCGCCGACTTCCTGGTTGCCCACGGCGTTGCGCGCGATCAACTCATCGTCAAGGGTCTCGGTTCGATGAACCCGGTCGCCGGCAACGACACGGCTGAGGGTCGCGCAAAGAACCGCCGTGTCGAAATCGTGGTCAGCTAAGGAGAATCCAGCGTGGATTTTGTGATCCAGTGGTTGTGGTACCTGCTTGCTTTCGTCGCGGGCTCGGTGGTTGGCCGGGTGATCGCCACGAGGTGGGTTAAACGTGGCGGAGACCAAGAAGCAACACCGGCGGATGCGCCACATGAGGTGGGTGCGCAGTGATGAGTCACGTGCACTGGGCGTTGTTGGCGGTTTCCTTCGCGTTGGGGACGGTCGTGACGTTCGTGCTGACCATGCGCTCGGTCAAACGCCATGCGCCGGTCGGGACATCTGGGGACGAGTCCGAACCGGCGACGACGCTGATTCCGGTCGAAACGGAACCGCCGACGACGCTGATTCCGGCCGAGACGGAACCGCCGACGACGCAGATTCCGGTCGAAACAGAACCGCCGACGGCGCAGATTCCGGCGGCAAATCGGCCGCCGAGGAAGCGGCCTCCGGGCGCAAAAGGGTCACGGACAGGCAAGATCGCCGTGGTGCCGTACGCGCCGTTCGGCCCTGGCTCCGCGCGCGCCGACGCCCGAGGCCACGGGCCGTCCGGCTGGATGGTGAAGGGCCGGTCGGATACCCGGCTGTACTACACCCCGGACGACGCGACCTACGACCGAATCGTTGCCCAGGTCTGGTTCAGAGACGAGGACTCGGCGGTGCGCGCATATTTCACGCCGTGGCGTAAGAGCTCGAAGAAGTGAGAGGCAGCTCGCGAGGTGCGGCAAGCATTCACTGCAGACGCAGTACGAACCCGACTCCTCTAACGGTGTGCAGTAGCCGGGGTCCTCCGTTGGACTCCAGCTTGCGGCGCAGATATCCGATGAACACGTCGACCACATTGGTGTCGGCGGCAAAGTCGTAGCCCCACACCAGCTCGAGCAGTTGCGCACGGGACAGCACCGCCGTCTTGTGCTCGGCCAGCACTGCCAGCAGGTCGAACTCGCGCTTGGTCAGATCGACGTCGACGCCGTTGACCCGCGCCCGCCGACCCGGGATGTCCACCTCCAGCGGGCCCACCGTGATGGTTTCCGAGGACGAGCTCGCGGTGGAGCCACGGCGACGTAACAGTGCCTTCACCCGTGCCACCAGCTCGGCCAGCACGAACGGTTTTACGAGGTAGTCGTCGGCGCCGGCCTCCAAGCCGGCGACGCGGTCGTCGACCGAGCTGCGCGCGCTGAGCACACAGACTGGGACGTCGTTGTCCATCGCTCGCAGCGCCGTGACGACACTGACGCCGTCGAGCACCGGCATGTTGATGTCGAGGACGATCGCGTCCGGTCGGGTCTCGGTGGCGCTGCGCAGGGCCTCGGCGCCGTCGACCGCGGTCGATACCTCGAATCCGGATAGCCGCAGGCCGCGTTCCAGCGAGGCGAGCACGTCGGCGTCGTCGTCAACGACCAAAACCCGAGGTGCAGTCCCACTAGTGTCCATGCCGCTTATTTTGCCTGATTAATGCCTGTGGCGGTGGGAGGCGCGAGCAGACCCAGAATCGCATCAAAATTGCCGTTTCGTGGGATTCTGCGTCTGCTCGCCAGGGAGTCAGCGGGCCAGGCCGATGCGGCGGTAGCGCTGTAATCGTGCCGCGAGACGATCCGCTTCGGGCAGCCCGCGCAGCGCGTGTACCTCTGCGGCTATGGCGCCGGACAGTCGTTGGGAGAACTCGACCGGCTCGTCGGCGGCGTCGGGATGTTCTGGGACGATGGCGTCGACGATTCCGGACCTCAGCAGGTCAGCCGACCGAATTCCTTGGGCCGCGGCAAGCTCGGGGGCGTGACCGGTGTCGCGGAAGACGATCGCGCTGGCGCCCTCCGGCGGTAGCGGCGCCAGCCAGCCGTGCAGCGCGGCCAGCACCCGATCGGCAGGCACCATGGCCAGCGCCGGCCCGCCGCTGCCCTGGCCCAGCAGGACCGACACCGTCGGGGTGGCCAGCGTGACGAGCTCGGCCAGGCACTGGGCGATCTGGCCGGCCAGCCCGCCCTGTTCGGCTTCGGCAGATAACGCCGGC
>Ga0182012_10002921_pt1 | contig 18373 bp, 19 predicted proteins | sample 612S2SmetaG_FD_120486 | JGI IMG/M metagenome (GOLD analysis project Ga0182012, IMG submission 120486) | Permafrost microbial communities from Stordalen Mire, Sweden - 612S2S metaG | ecosystem: Environmental > Terrestrial > Soil > Wetlands > Permafrost | place: Sweden: Stordalen | collected...
ACGCGCCGGGAATCGCGACCACGCCCGGCAGGTTGATCAGCCAGGCCAGCGCCACCTGAGCCGGCTTGGCGTCGACCTCGGCGGCGACGTCGCGCAGCGTCTGCAACAGCGGCTCGATCCGCCGTAGGTTTTCGGTGCTGAACAGCAGATTCAACGCACGAATGCCACCGGGACGGTTGTGCACGCCGTATTTGCCGCCCAGCAGACCCTGCGCGAGCGGGCTGTAGGCGATGACGATGCGATTCTCCCGCTCTGCGAATGGGACGAGGTCCTTGAGTGCCTGGGGATGGGCGAGCGAGAAATGCACCTGGTCGCTGATGACTGGCCGGCCGAGCGCGGCGTCGGCCTGCTGCCACCGCGCGAGCGAATAGTTCGAGACGCCGACCGCGCCGATTGCGCCGCTGTCGAGCAGGTCGCGCATCCCGGGCATGATCACCGAGTCGGGGACCACCGGGTTGGGCTGATGGACCTGATACAGCGGGATGCGGTCCAGCCCGAGCCGCCGCGCGCTCGCGCGCTCCCGCTGCTTGACGATCGCGGGAAACGGGGCGACGGGCATGACCTTGCTGGCCACCACGACGTCGGCGCGTTCGTCTCCCAGCGCCTCGCCCAGAATCCGCTCGCTTTTGCCGAAACCGTATATCTCGGCGGTGTCGAACAGGTTGACCCCCAGAGCTCGGGCGCGCTGCACGATGTCACGTGCCCCGCCGGCGGCGTAACCGTCCCCATAGCCCCACTCGCGAGAGCCGAACTGCCAGGTGCCCAGACCAATCCTGCTGACCTTGCCGATTCCGTCGACGTCGAGATATTTCATACCCAGAGCCTACTGAGTGATCAGCCGGGGATCTTGCCGAGAATGTAGTTCGCGATGCCCACGGCGGCCTGCCGAGGGCGTTCGTTGTCGGTCTTGCCGCTGAAGGACAGGTAGAGGTCGACGAAGACGTTGGCTTTGGCCGCGATCGCGCGAACGGAGCGAACCCGTATCCCCTTGTGCGTGACATCCATGGTGGCGACGCCGTTGCCGGCGTCGTCGGGAGCGCTTAAATCAAACGGGATGGTCTGCCCAGTGGGAAGGGTCACGTTGACCGTAGCGCCGCCGCATTGGCGCCATCCGGTTAGGACTTTCGCCAGTTGTGATTGAGCCGCGGGCACGTCGTGAAACACGGCGACGGCTTGGATGACCTCGACGGAACTGAGCAGGGTGCGCGTGTCGGTGAATTCTTGCGCGTGGTAGCCGGACATCGCGTCGAGGTTATAAGCATCGGGACTCCCGGGACCGATGCTTCCCCAGCACTCCGGGCGGTCGATGGTTCCTTCGTCGTTGGATCTGTTGGGGTGGTCCCAGGCTTGGCCGGCTTCGAGGTTCTCGTCACCGGTGATCTTTTTTAGGTCGCCGACGGCGGGCAGTAGGCTGGCTGCGGCTTGCGGGGCCACCGTTGGGAGCTGGGGCGCAGACGCGGTGATTGTGGTGGCAGGTGCCGCGGTCCGGTTGGAGCGCGTGGCAGCCCCCATAGCAGCAAAGGTGGCCCACGCGACCAGCGCGACGACCGTGAGCGCGATGAACGCGTACGACAGCGCGACGCCGATCAGGGCGCGATTACGGCCAAGCTCGCCGGTGCGACGGATTTGCGCGAGCCCTACGTGTCCCAAAATCGCCCCGGCCGGGGCGAACACAAAGGCGAACACCAGCGACAAAGTCGCCAGCGGGTTCACCGGCGGACGCAATGGCGGCGGAGGCGGTGCGATGAAGACGGGCGGTTGCACCGGCGGGCTTTCGAATGGCACACGGCCAAGCGGGTCGTAACTAAACGGGTTGTGCCCGTAAGGATCCTGAGGATAGGTCACGTAGTGGCCTCCTTAACTGAGATCCTTTCGACAAGCCTGGGCATTCGTAATAGCGTAGCTCGCTCTCGCAACGTTTGGTGTCCTCGTCGTTGGGTAGCCGCCTAGTAACGCGCACAGCAGCCCGCGCGTCACAACAGAACTACCTGGGGAGAACATATGGCCAAGTCCAGCATCGCGTCGCCGACTGATGTGGTCGACTTTCTTACTGGTCAGCATGCGCAGATCAAATCTCTGTTCGCCAAAACGCTTTCGGCATCTGGTGAGTCGCGAGAGAATGCTTTCGTCGACCTTCGTCGGCTACTCGCAGTGCACGAAACTGTCGAGGAGGAGATAGTTCACCCTCGTGCGAAGCGCAAGCTCGCCAACGGTGCTGCAGTGGTCGACGCGCGACTGAGCGAGGAGCACGAAGCAAAGCGGGTGCTGCAGAAGTTGGAGAAACTCGACGTCGACAGCACGGAGTTCACAGACAAGCTGACCGAACTCCGCGACGCCGTCTTAGATCACGCCGAGCACGAGGAGCGCGACGAGTTCAAGAGGCTGGGAGAGCAATTGAGCAGCGAAGAGCTCGAAAACATGGGCCGTGCTGCCAAACTCGCGGAAGCGATCGCGCCCACCCGACCGCACGCAGGAGTCGAGTCGCAGGTGGCCAATTTGGTCGCAGGACCTTTCCTAGCGATGCTGGACCGCGCCCGCGACGCCATCATCGGGAAGGGCTAGCTCGACTGCTAACCGTCAAGTGAACGGGCCTCGATGGTGCCGATCAGTGCGAATCGGATCGGTTATGCCGAACGGGTTTGATCGGCTGCGAGAAGGGAAGCCGATAGATAGCGGGCGAGTCGAGCTGGTCGGGCTCGTTCGCGATGAGGGGGCGCAAGCTCCGCCACACCAATAGAGAGGTTCGATTCATGGGGGATCGCAACAGCGGACCAGAAGAAGCCATTAAGGGCGTCGTTGAGGGCGTCAAGGGTAAAGCCAAAGAGGTCGGCGGAACCCTGGCTGGTCGCAACGACATCGTCGAAGAGGGCAAGGCCCAGCAGGACAAAGCCGACGCCCAGCGTGACGCGGCCAAGAAAGAAGCCGAGGCGGAAGCCGCACGTGCGGGCGCCAAGGCCGCCGAAGAGCGCCAGAAGCAACACCAGTAACTCGATTAACGCGGATGGGCTCGGTCCAAAAGGCCGGGCCCATCCGGCTGGCTATCCTTGCCAGGAACTGCTGCTGATTTGCCGTGCGCCGGTTAGGGGGTGGAAGATGGGGCTGGCTGGCCGAGTTTCAAGCGTTACCGCCTTCTTGCGGGCCGGGTACGCAAAGGGCGCGCCCGCTACCGATTATGTGCCGCTATTAGCGCACTGAGACGACGGGTAACCGACGACGAGATCACCGCGATCGCAAGCAAACTGATCGTGCGTGGACGTCGGCTGACCGCTGATATCGGGGTGGAGATCACCCGGATAACCGACGAGATGCCTTCAGTAGATGACCTGGCCCGTGTCCAACAGCGGATTGCGGCCATCAGACGGCCGGACGAAGCCTCGGAACATCCAACTCACTAGGGTCCGAGCCAGGGATCTCAGCCGGCTCCGGGAACCCCGTCGCGAGCCGCCACCGACCGACCATCGCCGGTGTCAAACACTTCGATGATGACGTCGCGGTCCTGGTAAGAGCCCAGCGATTTCAGCCCCTGCGTGGCGGCGATGACGGCGTTGGCCGCATCCCCGCTCAGCGGGTAGTCGGCCACGGGGTGGCGCCAGTGTGCCGCGACGACAGCCGCGCCCGGCTGCAGCCGGGTGATTTCGCGGCGTAACAGTGCGGCCAGCAAGTCGGCTTCCAGGTAGTAGGCGACCTCGCTGAGCACCAGCAAGTCGAACGGTCCGGGCGGCCACGCCTCGTCCAGAGAGGACTGGGCCAGCGTTACCCGATTCCGGCAGCCGGCCTTCCGCAGTCGCGAGTCCGAGCAGCGCAGGGCCGCCGCCGCCACATCCACCGCCGTTATGTGGTCGCAGTGCTGGACCAGCAGCTCGGTAAGCGTCCCGATTGAGCACCCCGGCTCGAAAGCGTGCCGGTAACGACGGTCGGGCAGCAGGGCCAGCGTGATGGCGTACTTGCGCTGTTCGTACCACCGCGTGGACAGCTGCCAGGGATCGTCGGCACCGGCATACAGCCGGTCGAAGTACGCGTCGGACAGCCGTGCGCTCAACGGAACACCACCTCTCCCACCGCCAGCAGCCGACGCAGCACGAACCCTGGGAGCACCGGCGCCGAACCGTCGGCGCCGGCTTCGAACTGGCTTTGAAAGCGATGTGCAGCAAGGTGCTTGCGGCCAGGTGCCCAGTCCGGTAGTGGCACACAGTAGGCGCGGTCCCACGGTACCGTCGGGTCGGCGGGCGAGGCCCAGTGCCACATCCAAACCGGATACTCCACCAGCGTGACGCCGGTGCGTTCGCACGCTGCCGCGGCGGCGCGTCCGGTGGTCTCGTGATCGGGGTGCCCATCCCCGCGCCAGGTGGCGGCACACCACGTCCCTGGCGCGACGTCCCTGAGGATCGCAGCGAGCAAATCGGTGAGCCGATCCTCGTGGTCGGCCAGCCGACCGTCGGGCAGACCCAGCGACGTGGCCCGATGAACTCCTAAAAATCCTGTTGCCCTCAGCATTTCGCCCCTTCGGGTAGCTTCCAGGCGGGTCCGGTCCACCGGCGACGCGCCGGGCTGTGCTGCGCCGCCGTCGCTGACCGATACCACCTGGACTTCGACCCCTGACGCGGCCAGATGTGCGGCCGTCGCGCCCAACCCGAGAGTTTCGTCGTCGGGGTGCGGCGCTACCAGGACCAGGCCGGTGCACCCGTTCAGGTCCAGTGGCGGCAAGGCTTTCTGTTTGCGGGCGGCCAGCCAGGCCCACGTCGGGGTGCCCCCGCCCGCCAGCGGCGTGGCGGCGAACCGGGCGCAGTTGCCGGTTGGGACTGTTTTCACGCGTTCTCAACTCCGTCGGCCGGCGAGCCGCCCGAGTTCGGCCAGGTCCCGCTCTGCGTGGCTTTGGCGGATGTAGATGGTCAGGTCGGCCACTCGCTGAGCGTGCCGTCCGTCCTGGCATAAGGGGCCGGCACCCAGCGCGCGGCCGGTGCGGGTGATGGCTTCGGCGGCTGCATGTTCCACGACGGCACGTACGCGCCGCGCAAGCAGTTGGGCGGTATCGGCCCGATCGAACGGATCAGAGTCGATCTGGGCTGCTGCGGTGGCGAGTATTGCGTCGCCGGCGGCAATTGCGGCGTCCACCGCACCCAAGTGCGCCAGCGAGTGCGGATCTGCCGATTCTGCTCTGGCGTAACGATATAACGGCCCGGAAACCCTGCGCGCACCGCCGAGCCAGCAGGCGGCGACGCCAATCGCGCCGTGCCAGAACCCGGGTCGGGTGAGATAGTCACCCGGGTCGCCGACGGGCACGGCGTGGGCATTGGTGAACTGCAGCGGCCGGGTGTCGCTGCCGGCCATCCCGGCGTTCCACCAGGTGCCCGGTAACGATTTTACGCCCACGTCGGTGACCACTACGGCGAATAGGTTTCGTCTTCCGTCGTCGAGCCGCGCGGTCACCAGCGCGTGTGTGCAGAACCCGGCCCCTGAGCACCATGCCTTCGTGCCGTTGAGCGTGGTCGCGCCGCTGCTCCCGACGGTGGCGGTCAGCACCGCGTCGGAGGACTCGGCCGCCCACACACCCCAAAGCTGACCGGCTTCGGGGGGTTTGCCGCCCAGCTCGTGGAGTATCGCGACGGCGTCGACGTGAGCCTCGGCGATTCTGGCCGCCACGATGTTGTCTTCGGCGAGCAGGCCCAGACGTTGCCAGCGTTCGGCAGTACGTCCCGACGCGGGCAGTGGCAGCTCAAGCCGGCCACAGTCCAGCCAGTGCTTTACCACGCCCGCTGTCACGCGCAATCCTCCTGCATGGATGCCTCTAACTGAGTGAGGTAATGGGCGAATCCGTGTGGCGCCCGGGATTGCCTCCGTGCCGACGTCGTGACGGACAATTCGGCGTCCCGGTGAATGCAATAGCCCGCTGCCTCGAAACGCGCCACCAGGTCGACGTCTTCGCCGGAGGGCAGCGGCCGGAAGCCGCCAACGCGCCAGTATGCGTCCGCGCTGAAACCCATGTTGGCGCCATGAATGTGCGCGTGCGTGCCCGCCGCGTCCCCATCGGCGTTATAGGCCTGCACGTAGAGGTCGGCGAAGTCAGCGGAATGGAGGCGCCAGTCGTCCACTCGCACCACGCCGAGCGCCATGTCGAAGCCGAGCCGCAACTGATGTACCAGCCAGTCCGGGTCTACCTGGCTGTCGGCGTCTGTGGTCGCGTACCAGCACCTGCCGCGGTCCCCACGCAGCGAGCGCGCGTAACGGAAGCCGATCGCTCGCGCGGCTCCGACGTTGCCGACGTCGACGCTGACAAAATGCACGTCGGGCCCGTATCGCCCGGCCAGTTTTGCGCTGTCGTCGTCTGTAGCGTCCAGAACCACCACTACCGCCACTGGGATCGGCGCACACAGAGCCGCCGTCAGTACCGCCCGCAGGCATGCCGGTAGGCGAACCTGTTCATTGTGGGCGGGAACAACAATGGCGGCCTGATCGTAGGCCCGGACTGCAAGCGTTGACATAACTGGGGACTGCCCATTTTGCAGTGACTTAAACGGGAGACAAATCATCCGGACCAACTCAGCCGGGTCAATGGTTACGCAGCTTGGCGATCAACTTGTCTTTAGTCAATCCTGAATAGCCAGATATACCAAGCTCTTTAGCCCGCTTCTTCAGCTCCGAAACGGTCCAGTCGGCATACGAGCCGGCCTTGCCGCCTTTGCGGCCGACGGCGGATTTTCCCCGTGCGGCGACCGCGTTGGAAATCCGCGCCGCCTTTTCCTCGGAGTCGCCCTCTTTGCGGAGATCACGATATAACTTCTCGTTTTTGATCGATGGATTCGGCACGATGGATCACTTTCGCGTGTGTGAATGGGACACCGCTGTCAGGATTGCCCTGCCCGGCGTTGCCCAAACGCGCCGTCGCGCGAAGCGAGCCGGGGTCGGCGACGACCCGTTCAGCGATGATCCGCAACTTGACGTTCGATTGCCGAGTCACCGTTGTAAGAAGCGAGAATGCCTTCCAGCGTGGTCACCGGCGCCGTCCCCGAAGCCCTTTCGGCTCACGGAAGGGCGGACTGGCCAACGAATTAACGGAAACTGCCTGTCGGGTCAGCCGGCCATGAACTCGTGGTAGGCCGACTCCAGATTCGCCGGCAGTGCCGACACGCTGCACTGACGTTCGATGTCGCCGATCGGTGCGAGAATGCCCCGCAGGTCGGTGTACTCCTGCGGGTGCGCGGTGAAATAGCTGCGAATGCTGGATTCCGCCTGCGGACGCGGCTGGTCGGAGGCGGCTGTGACAACTTGGTTGGCACCCGGATGTGCGGCGAGATACTGCTGTGCGGAGCCGGTCACCGACGAAACGGTGGCATTGACGCCGTCGGGACTGCAGTCGGGTGCCGCGGCCGCCGACTGCGCTCCGACGATACCCATGGCGATCCCCCCGAGCAGAATGCCGGCGGTGATGCCGGCCGCTTGCCGACGCGCGGCGATTTTGCTGATATTCATGATTTTTCCCCCGAATTCGTGAGCTTCCCCAGCGGGTCCCGATCCCTGAAAACCAGGGTACCCGCAGCAGGATCCAGCAAACGCCCTGGAAGCCGCGCGGGATGAGGTCGCATCTAGCATGTGTGTGGACCACAGCGCTACGGCCAGGCAGGAGATCTCATGGTCGAGATTCACGTGCAGCAGACGATCGCGGCACCGGTGGAACGGGTCTTCGACTGGCTGGCCGATCCGGTAAATCTGGCTGCCGCTCCGTTAGTTCTCAAGGCCGGTTACGCGAAAGGCTCCTCAGCGCCTGGGGCGGGCGTGACGCGCCGCGTGATCGCGGTTGGCAGCTGGTTCCGGGAAGAGATCACGGCCTACGATCGGCCGCGCAGTTACTCGTACCTGATCGTCCGGTCCTTCCCGCCTTTCCTTCACGACGGCGGCACCTTGATATTCACCGCGTCGGGTGCCGGACCGGCGGAAGGAACCCACGTCGACTGGCTCACCAACTACACCCATCCGGTTTGGGCGGGCGGAAAGCTCTTGGAGTCGGTCAGCTATCGGCTGCTTCGCTCGAGCTTTGTTGCGATCCTTGAGCACTGCGCGACGGCATTGCAGGACTAGCCGGTACCCGCTAACGAGGCAATCGGTTCATCAGCTGGCTAGCGGCGTATCGCCCGCTGAACACCGCGCCGTGCACAGTGGCGGGATTATCGACGCCGACCGCCTCGCCCGCGAGGTACAGCCGGTCGCTGATCGGCTCCTGCAGCCGGCGTCGGTCCTCGAGGCCGGATCCGGGCGCGTGGAACGAGTACGAGCCTCGCGCAAAGGGATCGGTGGCCCAGCTCGATGTCCGGACCTCGACAGGGTAGATGTCGTCGCCGAACAGCTGGCGAACGACGGGCTGCGCGCTGGCCATCAGGTCCTCGGGTGACGCCGACTCCGCGGCCCGCCCGCGATAACCCGCGCTGAAACCCAGCACAATCGGTCCGGCCGCGGCCGGCAAGGTGAACCACTGCGACCACATGCCCGGGCCGGTGCCCAGGTATTCGTAGAAGGCGTTCTCCGCATTCCAGTTTCGTTGGTTGAAGCGGAAGTAGCTCTTAGCCAGCACGCCGAATCCCAAGGCCTGCACGGCGTGCACGTGTGCGTCGGGAAGTGGTGGGTCGAAGGTGATCGCACCGGATTTCAGGACTCCGAGCGGAACGGTGACGATCGCGGCCCGTCCCTCGAACGACTGTTTGCCCGCCCGCACGGTGACGGAGTTTTCGCGTCGCGCGATGGCGGTTACCGGCGCATTGAGGACGATCTGGAGTCCCTTGGCGAGTAGCTTTGGCAGAGCGTCGTAGCCGTTGGTGACGGCGTCTTGGTCGCCGTCGGTGTAGTCGCCGTCGTCGTATGTCCTGGCGGAGAGCTCGTCCGCGTCGGCGGCGTATTCGTCCGCGATCTCGGTGGTGAGATAAAAAGCCAGTTGGGCGCGCTCGGAGTAGGAGAGCTCTTTTTCGGTTGCCGCCGCCTCGACGGCGGCGCCCAGGCTCCCGCCGTCGGCGTGATCGCAAGCCCGAGCCACGAACTTGCGCCAGGCTTTTTGGTTGTACTCCAGCGGCTGCAGCTTGGGATCAATCGCGAGTTTCGCCCACTTGTAATAGTCGGTCGGGACAAGCTGCAGCTGAGCTTTCTGCGCCAACTCCATCAGCGGATTGTCGGCGGCGCCCTGGATCCACGACGCGCCCATTTCCAGGGGTAGGCCCCAGTCGCGAGTGGTATGCACCCGGCCACCGATGCGATCGCGGCCTTCGATCAATCGCACCGGCCAACCGGCGTCGGTAAGGCTGCGCGCTGCCGCTAAGCCGGCCATCCCGGCGCCGACGATGAGGATCGACGCTGTGTCCGACGGTGACGCCGCGGGTGACGATGGATGATTGGAGGCGCACGCGGCCGCCAGCCCGCCGCCGGCCGCGCTCATCGCGCCGGCCAAGAATTCTCGACGGGATATCGCGTTCACAGCTGGGCGGCGACTTCGGCGGCGGCCCGCTGGCCAGACCGGACGGCGCCGTCCAAAAACCCGGTCCATTCGTCGGCGGTTTCGGTGCCGGCCCAGTGGATCGGCCCCACCGGCTCGCGTAACCACGGACCGAATCGTGTCCACGACCCCGGGGGTACCGCCGCCGTCGGGCCTCCCGGTGCGAATTCCTCTGCATCCCAGCGGTGATCAACGTAGCCGAGGGGTACGAGCGCGTCGTCACCGAAGAACGACGCGAAGCAGCGCAGCGCGTCGCGGCGACGCTGCTCGGCGGGCAGGGAGTCGAACGCGCGCGCATCGACGAAGCCCATCAGGACCCCTGGCCCGTCTGCATCCGGGCTGACGTCGAAGGTGATGAACACCGGGCCTTCATCGGACAGCACCTGGCCCGAGAACCCGTTGGCCCGCCAGAACGGAGTCGGGTAGGCCGCGTAGGCCTTGCTGAGCCGGCCCTGCGGCCAATGCTGTGCCATTTCGGTGTATTCGGCGGGCAGTGGGGGAGCGAACTCGATGGACGCCCGATGGGCCGGCGGAATCGCGACGATGACGTACCCGGCCTCGGCCTGCCCACGATCGGAGGTGATCGTCACTCCTGTTCCGTGTCGCTCGATGTGGCGCACCGGGGCGTTGAGTACGACGCGGCTGCCGAGTTCGGCCGCCGCCGCCTCGGCGATCTGCTGGGTTCCGCCCAGGAAACGGTCCTGCTGGGCACCGTTTTCGACGTCGAGCAGGCGGTCGAGGCCGCCGGCGGCGTGTGTGTAGCGGGCGGCGTGCAGCATTGACACGTCGGTTGGTTCGCACCCCCACGTGACCCGCGCGACAATGGCGAGCAGGTCGCGTGACGAGGCGCCGGCGCGCACGGAGCGCAACCAGTCATCCAGCGACAGCTCATCGAGCTGGCGCGCGTGGCGGGCATCCCAGGGTGTCGATACCGGGATGCTGCGGGCGATTCGGTCGAATTGCCAACGTAGCCTGCCGATATCGAGCAGCCCGGTGAGCGAGAGCTTGGGAATGGTGCCGCGGTAGGAACGCGCACGGCCGCGCCACCGGATCACGTTCTTGCCGGTGTGATGGGTTGGGGTGGTCGGGATCTGGAGTTCGGCCGCCAGCGCCAGGACGGCGTCTTGGGTCGGGCCGACAAAGGTGCCGCCCATATCAGCGGGCACGCCCGCGACGCTGCCGGTGAACGAACGCCCGCCGACGCGGTCCCGGCCCTCGAAGACCAGCACGTCATGGCCCTGTCGCGTCAGTTCGCGGGCCGCGGTCAGTCCGGCAAAGCCGGCGCCGATCACAACGGCGTCAACGGTCCACGGCGGGGTTGTCACGTCCTCCAGTCAACCGCACTGGGGGAGCGGCAAGCTAGGGCGCAACCGTCAACCAATCGGCGAACCCGGACGGGTCGTGGCGGCCCAGAGCTCCATGCTCGTAGAGGCCCCAGCCCTGCACCGGATCCCCGTCACCGTCGCGGCATACCGCGCGGCCCACGTGGTCGATGACGCCGAAGCCCGACCGCGCGACGATCGCCGGATCAGTCATGTCGTAGGTCAGCCGTTCGGCGAACTTCTCGCCCTTCCACACGCCGTGTATCCAGTCCGAATCGCCGCCGTAGCCCCCGCCGACGTGGATGGGCACCGGCAGCTTGGACTCGACGTCGAGGTGCACGGGGGTCCCGTCGGGTGCGGTCGTGTCGATGGTGGCGCCGGTCGGGATCCGGGTGCCGGAACGATAGTGGATCTTGACCCGCGGCCAGCCCAGCTGCTCGACGCGACCGTCGCGCCAGATCCGCGTGCAATCGTTGAGTGAGCGGAACCCGTTGGGCTCCTCTTGGATGATCAGCACCACGGCGAAGTCGTCGAACGCCATCGGCACGTACAGCCACCACATGCCCTCGAACGGCGGATCGGCGGGCCGGCCTGCGGGTTCGGCCTCGCCGATCGGGCGAATGCCCCAGGACCGATCCCGGCTGCCGATCCAGGTGGCGGGGTCGACCGCGATTTCCGCACCGTCGATGACGATCTTTCCACTCCAGCTGCCCAGTTGCGCGAACCGCTGCGCGTTCAGCGTCACCCGGTTGCCGGCCCGCAGAATGTGCGGTTGCTCCTGGACGACGTCGAACAATCCCTCCCAGGTGAGATCGGCCGCGACGCCCTCGGTTTCGTCGAGGACCAATCGCAGTTTGCGCAGCGGCTCGACGACCTCGATCCGGTACCCGTTGACATGCTGATTGAGCCGGTCCTGGTCGATGGCGTCCGAAACGTGCACCGCGGTCTGCGAATCCCCGCGCCTGATCAGCACGAACGCGTCCTTGACGCCCAGGTTGGGGTAGTAGCCGATACCGCTGATCAAAAAGATGTTTCCGGTGCGGTCGTGGGCGTTGAAGTAGGAGCGATCGTAGAAATTACGGTCGGAGGACCCCGGCCACGCGATCGGCTGGGGCACCTGATGTACCGGGAACTCGTCGAGCGGTCCGAGCATTATTGATCCTCTCCGATAAAGCGTTTCATCAGTCCGGCGTGGTAGAACAACGACTCCACGTCTTCGGGCCTTTCGGTTTCCCCGAAGTGCACCCGGCGCGCGCCGGTGCGCATGAACACGAGCGCCCATATCACCCCGCAGTACACGTAAAACCACTGCAGGTCACCCACTTCGACGCCGGTAAGCCGCTGGTAGGTGGCGCGGACGTCGCTCTCACGCATCACCCCCGGCAGGCCCGGCAGACCGGCAAGACCAGTGAGTTCCTGAAACACCATGTGCGCGAATATCATCCATGCAACATCGATCTCGCGTGGACCGAGCGTTACCATTTCCCAGTCCAGCACCGCCACCGGTTGAAAATCACGGTATAAGACGTTGCCCACCCGGGAGTCGCCCCAGAGCAGCACCGGCTCACCGGCCGCCACCTCGGCCGGCCAGTTGTCTTCCAGCCAAACGAAACTGCGCTCCAGCAGTGGAGATCGGCCGATGTCCGGCACTGCGAAGTCATACCAGGAACGCAACCAGTTGAGCTGCGCCCGCAACGCGGTGTCGCCTTGCTGAACCTCCGATAAGTAAGCAAAGGTCTTCGCTGCGTTCGGGATTGAATGCAGGGTGGCCAGTACCCCAACGGTGGCGTCCTGCAGTTCGCGCTGGCGCTCGGCGGGCGCGTCGGCAAACCAGTTGTTGCCGAAGGTGTAGGGCATGACGTCGGGCGGCACCTCGCCGTCGACGTAGTCCATCAGGAAAAAGGGCGTGCCCAGCACGTCGCCGGTCGGCTCGAGCCAGCGCACCCGCGGAACGGGGACGTCCGTCAGTTCGCCGACGGTCCGTATCACATCGAACTGGTGGTCAAGCCGGTACGTCGGGAAGACCTGCACGTCCTCGACGGTCGGCGCCACCCGGGCCACGAACTTCTGCTCTTTGGCCTGCCCGTCCTCCCGCCAGCGCGCGGTCAAGATGATGGTTTCCGACGACATCCCGTTCGAATCCACGCCGCTTTCGACGGTCACCTCGGGCATCGCGCCCGCGGGCAGGACGGTCGACAGCCATTTCGACATCACCCCAGGCAGGGTGGTGACGTCTCGGCTGGAGCGCTGAAGTCGGTCGACGTTGTCGATCGCAGGTTCGTTGGGCACGGGGTGCCTCCATTCTTGACGCTTCTTTGCGGCAATTACGATACGGTAGGTAGCGTTATGAAAGCAGACCGGTCCTCCGTTGACAAGGCCCCCGGCGCCGGGCGTCCCCGGGATCCGCGGATTGCCTCGGCGATAATGTCGGCGACCGCGGAACTGCTTGTGGAAATTGGCTATTCGAGTCTGAGCGTGGCAGCCGTCGCCGAACGCGCCGGAACCACGAAATCCGCGTTGTACCGCCGGTGGTCCAGTAAGGCCGAGCTGGTGCACGAGGCAGCGTTCCCCGTGGCACCCACCGCGCTTGAGGCTCCCGCCGGCGATATCGCCGCGGACGTCCGGATGATGATCGAGGCCACCCGCGATGTGTTCACTACGCCGGTGGTGCGGGCCGCGTTGCCGGGGCTGGTGGCCGACATGACGGCCGACGCCGATCTCAATGCCCGGGTGATGTCGCGTTTCACCGACCTGTTCACCGCGGTGCGGACGCGGCTGCAAGAGGCCGTGGACCGTGGCGAAGCACATCCCGGTGTGCACCCGGAACGGTTGATCGAACTGATTGGAGGAGCGACGATGCTGCGTATGCTGCTGCGCCCAGACGAAGAGTTGGATGACGCGTGGGTGGACCAGACCACTTCCATCGTCCTGCACGGGGTGACGGGATGACGCGGCGACTTGTGGGGCGGGCCGCGATCGTCACCGGCGCCAGCCGCGGCCTGGGCCGGTCGATCGCCTTGGCGCTCGCCGCGGAAGGCGCAGCGGTAGCCGTCGTGGGGCGCACCGAACAGGTGTGGGACGACCGGTTGCCCGGCACCATTGGTGAGACCGTGGCCGAGATTGAGGCGGCGGGCGGACGCGCGATAGCGATCCGGGCCGATCTGACCAATCGCGACGACATCGCACTGCTGGTTGATGCGGCGCGAGATGCCCTGGGGCCCATCACCATTCTGGTGAATAACGCGGCATTCACCGCTCCGGGCCGGCCGCCGCTGCCGGGCGCCGAACCGCGGGTCAAAGCAGCCAAGGCGGCTCCCGCGGCCGGGAAACCCGGCTGGCCGCCCTTCTTCGGTACGCCGTTGCACGCATTTCGCCGGCACTTCGACATCGCGGTCTTCGCCACCTACGAACTGATGCAGCTGGTGTGCCCCGACATGATCGACGCGGGTGGCGGCTCGATCATCAACATCTCCTCGGTCGCCTCCCGCATACCTGGCGACGGGCCCTACCCTGACCGTGGCGGCGGTGTGCTGCCCGGCTATGGCGGATCCAAGGCCGCACTCGAGCATCTCACCCAGTGCGCGGCGTTCGATCTGGCCGGCCACAACATCGCGGTGAACGCGCTGTCGCCGTCGAAACCGATCCTTACCCCCGGCCTGGCGTACTACGCGCGCGAATTCGACGACACCGCCGCGGCGGACGAATTCGCGCAGGCGGCGGTCAATTTGGCGATGGTGGATGCGGCCGTGGTGACCGGGCGCACGATCGGCCACAGCGAGGTTCTGGACGGCAGCTACCGGCCGTTCTCGCTGGCTTAGTTCTGGATCACGCAGGCTCCGCCAGAATCTCCATGCAACAGCGGTACCGCTCACTGACAGCGTAATTAACTGGTCTGAATCCGGCCTTTTGCAACTCGGCATATATCTTTTGGCGCGTGAAGTTGTGATAATGCTTGATCTCGCGCCAGTACGCGTTTTGATTGATCGCATTCAAGTAGCCCCACAGCGGTGCGCTTGCGTTTGGCATGGAAATGAGCAACAAGCCGGGTTCGTTTATCAGGCTTCTCGCGCAACGCAGAACATCTCGCGGAAAAGGTTCGTGTTCCACAACATCGGCCATACTGATCACCGATGGTTTCGATTTGAATGCGACATTCTGTACCGCGCGCCCCAGGGTCCCGTGATACGCAGGGATCCCATAGTTACCGATGTCCGCTACATTGTTTTCTCGCAGATCGACTCCAAAGACGTCAAAGCCGAACTCGTTGGCGGTCATCAGCAGCGATCCGTTGCCGAATCCAACGTCAAGCCACAACCGACCGTCTGGCAATCCGAGTGTGTTGACCACTCGTTCGACCATCTTTGCTGAAGTATTCCGCTGCAACTCCATGTCAGTGCCGACGACTTGCCGGCGCTGTGTGTCGCCGAACAGCACATCTAACGCTGCGTCAGTGAAATATCCCTCAGTGAATATGTGTTCGCATTGTCCGCACTTCAGCCAGGAAATGAATGGTTCCAATGGCTCTCGCCACATGGCGTGTCCGGTGCAATCTATTTTTACCAGTGGCGGGATATCGGCTGAGTCGCACAGCGGGCATGCGCTGTACAGAATTCTTTCATTTTCCAACTTTGATCGCCTTTCCTTTCGGGCGGGCTCGACGGGAACACTCGCGGTTCAACGATGTGAGCGTATGCCCACAACGCACCTCGGGGTATTCCGCACGCTGTCGCTGTCGCGCTTCAACTTTCGTCGCTGGGTGGGTCGGGGTCGCCGCGCAGTAATTCGTCGGGGTGGTGGGCGTGGTTGATCTCGGGCGGCCCACTGCCGTCAGTCCACCCGAGTCGACCGCTCGCGGTGACCACGGTGTGCAGTTCCCCCCGGCTCGCCACGCCGTGGTCGCAACCGCACGCGAAAAATAATTTGTCCGCGTCGGTTTGGCCGCCCCGCGCCCAGTCCGGCGCATGATGAACTTCGCAGTGATATCCGGGTTCGAGGCAATTGGGCCGCGTGCAGCCGCGGTCGCGTGCATGGCAAATGAGCCGCTGGTCGGCGGTGGCGATGCGCTTTTGCCGGCCCAGATACAGCGGGCGCTCCGTATGATTATTGAACACCGCCAGGTAGTGGATCGCCTTGGCGGCCATCCGGATCAAATCCGACATCGGCAGCCTGGAACCGCCGCCGGTTCTCGCTGGCCCGGGCATCGGGACCGACGCGCCCGCCGCGGCGTTTGCGGCCCGTTCGAGTTCGGCCAATGTCGTGCTGACGATTACCGTGACGGGTTGACCTCGGTGCAGACCGAGCTTGCCGGAGGCGATTGCACTTTCCATACCCAACTTGAAAGCGTCGTGGCAGCGTTGGGCTGGCGTGCGTTCGTCGCGCGCCTCGGGCTCTTCACGCCCGCCGTCGGGTTCGTGGCGGCCGGGCCGCACGGCGGCCTCGATGGCCTCGAAGTACGCGCGGGCCTCGGGGTCGAGCAATCCCTCAAGCCGGGACATGCCGTCAGGCCCCTGCGGGCCCAGGTGCAGCCCGCGCCGGCGCGCTCGATCATCGTCGGTGAAAGTGCCGTCGGGATTGAGGTAGTCCGCTATTTGTTGACCGAGCTTTGTGACGACTCCGGCGTCAAGTTTCGTTGCATGCCGTACCAAGGTGCGCTCGGCTTCAGCTACATCGGTGGGCGAGACGCAGCTGGGCAGCACATCGACGGCTCGGCACACGGCACGAATATGGTCCTCGCCGACGGCGCCGGCCTGCACCGCAGCGGCCAACTCCGGCAACTCCGGTGCGATCGGCTGACCGGTGAGGGACCGCCGCGGGCGAATGCGTGCGGCCAATTTGAAGCGGCGAGTGATCTCTTTCGGAGTAATGCGGAGCCGCGCCCAGAGCATGCCCCGCACGATCGGTACGAATTCAGATCCGTCGGGCGGGTCGGCGATTTCCCCGAAAAAGCGATACATCAGCCCGCGGTTCACGCGGTCCTGAGTCTCGAGCCGCTCAGCTACTTTGACGCGGAAATTGTTGGTTGCCAGGTCCGATGAGGTGCAGCCCAGCACGTCGTGGGCGGCGTCGATCGCGTCAAGCGCAGCGCTAATCCGCTCTTGTGCCTGCTCGGCGGGCATGAACCTCATCTGGCAAGCGTATCGAACGTATGTGCTAATAGAGGTCAGAGTTGGTCGATCTGTGGATGAATTGCCAACTGTGGATACCGTGCGTCTGACGTGCCACTATGAGAAAAGCCGATGCCGCAACCGCGGCACGCATCCGGTCGAGTGGTGTGCGCATGCCCGGTAGTAAACGCGGGATCGACAGGCCGACAAGTCGCGTCGTTGCCCTGATCGTGCTATTGATGGTCGCTGCTGCCGCCTTGCGCGGATACCTTCCGGCTCACGATTACGCCGCACGCGTCCAGCCGGGCCCCGGTCGCGCGGCGCTGGCATTCGTGGTGGTGGCCCTGGGTGCGACGCTGACGGTGCTGGTGATCGCAATCATCGCCCGTTTGCGAGATCCACGCGCGATGCCGCCGCCAGGGCCGGGGGACCTGTCCGGGATGCTCGGTGGCCGCGCTGGGCGGCCGAGTTGGCGCGTGTTGTTAGTCGGACTCGCGGTGATCGTCGCGTGGTTGTTGATCGCGATGCTGCTGGCCCGATTGTGGTTTCCGCACGCGGTTGCTCCGTCGGCGCCGGCGCCGGATCAGGGTGTGCCGCCAGTCAACGGCACCGCCCTGGCGCCTAAACAGCATCCGCAGGACGACTCCGCAAACATGCTCGGAATCCTGCTCGCCAGCACGATCCCGATGCTGCTTTTGATCGTCGTGGGGACGGTCATCATGTCGCGGCGGCGGCATGCGGCGCCAACGGGTGCGTTGCCCGACTATAACGACGGCGATGACGACGAATTCCCTTCCGCAGCCAGGCGTTCGGTGTCGCTGGTGCGGGCCGCCGAACGCGGGCTGGCCGAGATTGCGGACCTCAATCGCGAACCGCGGGAGGCGATCATCGCGTGCTATGCCGCGATGGAGCGCGAACTCGCGAATGTTCCCGGTGCGGTTCCTCAGGACTTCGACACCGCGACCGAGGTGCTGGCCCGCGCCGTTGAACACCAAGCTTTGCGTGCCGATAGTGCTGTTCAACTCGTGAACCTGTTCGTCGAGGCGCGGTTCAGCCCGCATCAGATGAACGAGCGCCACCGCGAGTTGGCGGTGGGCGCGCTCCAGGTTGTGCTCGACGAGCTGGGCTCGAGGAGTGCCGCGTGAAACGGCTTATCGCCCTGGGTGTCCTCCTCATCGTCGGAATCGAGCTGCTGGCGTTCACCGTGCACGATCGTCGGTTCGTGTTCGCGGCGTCGGGTGTTGCCCTGGCTCTGGTGTTGCTCAATGTCTACCGGCTCTTGGCACACGGGACCGAGCCCGAGGACGAGGCCGGCCAGGATGATCTAGGGGATTCGTTGCGCCGCTGGCTGTCCAGCACCCAGACGACGATCCGTTGGTCGGACTCCACCCGGGCGGACTGGGACCGTCACCTGCGTCCAATGCTCGCACGGCGCTTCGCGATCGCTACCGGTCAAAGACAGGCCAAAGATCCGG
>Ga0182012_10002922_pt1 | contig 18373 bp, 17 predicted proteins | sample 612S2SmetaG_FD_120486 | JGI IMG/M metagenome (GOLD analysis project Ga0182012, IMG submission 120486) | Permafrost microbial communities from Stordalen Mire, Sweden - 612S2S metaG | ecosystem: Environmental > Terrestrial > Soil > Wetlands > Permafrost | place: Sweden: Stordalen | collected...
AGTGCCGACCCGGCGATCTTATCCACCAACGCCAGGTTCAACTCGCCGCCGCGTCCTGAAAAGCTCTCGTTGTGCTCGATGGCCGCCATCACGCTTGCGGCGGACTCCAGCGCTTCGTCGCGCCGGTCACGCCAAACCTGCGCCATCGTCGTAAGCACCTGGCCGAAGCCGGGCCGCCCGTAGCGTGAGTCTGGTGGGAAATATGTGCCGCCGAAGTATGGCCGCCCATCGGGCGTGAGGAATGCCGTCAGCGGCCACCCGCCCTGCCCGCTGATCGCCGACACCGCCGCCTGGTAGCGCGCGTCCACATCAGGCCGCTCATCGCGGTCAACCTTCATTGCCACAAAGTGGTGATTGATGATCGAAGCAATCTTGGGGTTCTCGTAGGACTCGCGATCCATCACGTGGCACCAGTGGCACCACACCGCCCCTATATCAAGCAGAATTGGCTTGTCTTCGGCCCTTGCGCGCTCAAAAGCCTCAGCACCCCACGCGTGCCAGCGCACCGGCTGATGCTGCGCCGAGCGCAGATAAGAGGAAGCCGCTGTCCTAAGTGAATTGGCCTCGTGCGGCCCGTGTTCCTGTTGTGCATGGGTTCCGTCGTCCATGCCGTGAGGATAAACCTCTGACCCGCGGGGTTGTACTGGAACTTTCTCCACTGGGACAGGATCGGATTCAGTGCGTTTCGATTAATCTATTCATCGTGAGACAAGCCTTGATCTCATCGATACTCGCGTGCACTTTAATCGCCGCGATATTCCCAGTGAAGTTTGCTGCAGCGGCGCATGGGCAGTCCTCAGCAGCACAAGCCGGCTCGTCCGCTTTACAACCGCGTTCAGGAATCCGGATCGTATCCAGACCGGACCGCCCATTCATCGAAACGCGCAACAGCCAGCAACTCATCAACTTCGATTTGCTCATCCGGAATCCAGGACCAAAGACCTACAACCTTGTCGCAATCAAACTCAAAGTTTTTGACCTCAGGGGCCGTCTCGAACTCGAACGTGAACTGAACGAAAATGGAAAGCCTCCGGCTCTCGACTTGGTGGGAGAACGGTTGATTCCGCCGGGTGGAGTCCTGGACGTTTTCCAGCCGTTTTACGCTGTTGATGGGGCGGTTGATGTCAGCCGAATGCACTTCGATCTATTGTTCATGGAAGAAGGTCATCGTGCCTCTCCCGCAGCATTTGCATCGGATGAGATGGTCTCAATTGACGTGCGACCGAGAGCCTACAATCCGGTTGCATTTTTGCTTCCGCTCCACGGGCTGGTTCTTGTTCACGATGGTCACGATTATTATTCGCACCATCGGCGGTTCAACCTGGTTGAGAGGTACAAAACCGACCCGAACTCCGCAGTGTCCGCCAATCTCTACGCGTATGATTTCATGACGGCCACTCGCACGGGCGCACTGTTCCAGGGTAATCCGAATCGCAAAGAGAGCTGGCTTTCCTATGGGCAATCGATTTATGCGCCGTTGGAAGGCCTGGTGATCGAAGCAGTTTCCGACCTTCCAGAGAACACATACAAGAGCAATGGAGACGCTCAATCCCCGCCGCTCGAAGAGTCAAGCGATCCGATGGGCTTCGGCAACCACGTGAAAATACGGCATCCCGATGGGCGAATCAGTTGGCTTCTTCACATGCAGCCAAATTCCGTTCAAGTCAAAGTTGGAGAGCATGTCAATGCTGGGCAAATCGTTGGGAAGGTTGGCTTCTCCGGCGATTCGCTCTTCCCGCATTTGCATTACGATGTCACCGACGGAGCGAACTATCCATCGCAAGGCGTGCCGTCTTACTTCAAAAAGTTTTATCGCGTCCTGGGAGACCGCCGCATACCCGTCGAGAGGGGCCAGATCGATACCGGCGATTTCGTTGAGGCAGGCGGCAAATGATCCGAATGGGCCAGCTTCAGCCCTTCACCAACTCCGCTTCAATCGCCGCGATCAGCTCCGGCGCGTCCGGCGCAGTGTCGGGCGCAAACCGCTTCACCACTTCGCCCGTCCGGCTTACAAGAAACTTCTCAAAGTTCCACAAAACCTCTGGCTCCGGGTTCGTCGGAATCCCGTAGCCAGACAGCTTTTCGCGATGCGAAGGCTTGGTTAGCCCAATCGCATGCGGCTGGGCGGCAATCAGCGCCGCGTACAGCGGGTGCTTGTCGTCGCCCACCACGGTGATCTTGCTGTAGAGCGGAAACTTCACCCCATAATTCGTCGTGCAAAAGCTGACAATCTCATCATTCGTGCCGGGCTCCTGTGCTTTGAAGTCGTTCGCCGGAAACCCGGCTACCACCAGCCCCTGTCCATGAAACCGCTCGTAGAGCGCCTCCAGCCCTTCATACTGCGGCGTCAACCCGCACTTCGACGCAACGTTGACCACCAGCACAACCTTGCCCGCATACTCGCCGAGCGTTGCGTTTCCACCGTCAATTTTCTTCACAGGAATGTCGTAGATAGATGTCGCCATGATGCTTTGCTCCTTAAGCCAGGTTTGAAATGCTTTGATCGAAACCGATCCGATTCATCGAGAAGGTTCCAGGTTCATTACTTCATCAACTGCTTCGCCACCTTGATATAAAGGTCTACCGCCTCCAGCATCTCTTTCTTCGAGAGCTTCTCGTGCGGCGTGTGCGCGCAGTGAATCGTACCCGGACCCAACAGGAGCGGCTCGCCCCAGTTCGTCAGCATCGGAATGTCCGTCGCAAACTTGGCTACCATCGTAGGCAGTCCCTCCACCGCCTTCAGGCGGATGAACGCCAAATCGAGCGTGAACTCCACTTCCGCAAGTCCCTTCACCGCCTCGCGAATCGCCGCACGCACTGGCTCCGAAGGTCCCACCACCCGCACCAGCACCTGGGCCTCCGCATGATCGGCAATCACGTTCGGCGCATGTCCGCCGCTGATCTGCCCCACGTTCAGGGTGCACGGGCCGGCATCCTTGTCCACAGGCAATTCAAGCGCAATCAGCCGTGCCAGCGCTTCAATCAACTTGTGAATCGCGCTGTCTCCCAGTTCCGGATAAGCCGAGTGCGCCATCTTGCCCGTGCTCTTGAGAGACGCGCGCAGCGCGCCTTTCGACGCCAGTCCAATGCGATTCTCCGTCGGCTCGCCGTTGATCAGGAACCGGCTGCCTTTAGGATTCTTGTTCGCCTCCCGCGCCCCGGCCGAGTCGCGCTCCTCGCCGCTCACGTAAAGCATGCCCACCGGCAACCCATCGGCCCGCAGCGCTTCAGCCGCAGCTACCTGCGTGGCGATAATTCCCTTCGCATCCGACACACCGCGGCCATACATGAACTCAGCATCCTCAGTAAATTCAATGTAGGGCGGAACCGTATCCATGTGGGTTGAAAACACCACATCCGGCGTCTTTCCAGGCACCGTCGCAAACACATTCCACCGCTCGCCCCCGTGAGCGTTCTCGGCCGGCTGCGGTACTGGAGTCTTTTCCACCGCCCAACCGCGGCTGGCCAGATAGTCGGCAAGAAAATCCCCTACGGCCCCTTCCTGGTAGGTGGTCGATTCGATCTCGCAAAGCGCTCGCGTCAAACGCACCGGGTCAACCGGAGGCAGCATTGTGTCAACAGGTTGAGTTGGATGAACAACTTGCGGCGAATCAGACTCAGACATGGTATCTCCAGAATATCGCACTGGACAGCCGCAGTGCGTTTACCGCTCAATCCCCTCGAGTGAATCGATTTTTCTTGAATACATGGTCGCGTGCCGCCCTATGAAACCGGATCTTCAATCGAACTGCCTGAGATTAAAGATATCCTGAGCAGTCGGCGTAGAATGAAGAGTGGTATGACCTCCTTGGACGTTAGCCTCGATCTGGTCTCCCCTTTCGGTGGGAATCCTGCTTCCGATCTTGCGGATACCCCGGGGCCGTCGGCGACATGCGGTTTCCGGCTGGCAGCCTTGGCTTCCTGGCGTGAACCGACAGGTCTTCGCAGCTTGGGTGGTGCGACCCCCGCGAGAGCACTCCGGACCCTCTCCATTCCCGGTCCTGCAGGTCGCCTTGAGGGTCTGCTCAACGAGGGCTCACCTGACGCTCCCTTTACCGCACTCGTCTGTCATCCCCACCCCGCAGGCGGCGGCACCATGCACAACAAGGTCGTTTACCACGCCATGAAAGTCATGAACGGCGAGCAATGGGGCTTCCGCTGGCCCACCCTCCGCTTCAACTTTCGCGGCACCGGCCTCAGCCAGGGAACACACGACGGAAGCGCAGAGGCCGCAGACGTGCTCGCCGCACTCACCTGGCTTCACTCGGAGTTTCATCGCCCCATCGTTGTCGCCGGCTTCAGCTTTGGCGCCTTCATGGCACTCAAGGCATGTTGTGCAGGCAACCCATCCGCCGATGTTCGCGCACTTGCCTTGCTCGGCCTGCCCACGCACATCGAGGGTCGCCCCGGCGCTATTGAAATCTCCTACAAGTTTCTCTCTAACTGCACTCTTCCTAAGCTTTTCCTGAGCGGAGACAACGACCAATTCGCTCCGGCTGCCGATCTGGAACAGGTAGCCGCGTCAGCACTCGAACCCAAAAACCTCGCGCTCATTCCCGGCGCTGACCATTTTTTCACGGGCCAAATCGAACCCATGCAGCAAGCGCTCTCTCGCTGGTTGCGAGGCCACTTCCCGATCCAGCCCTTTCATTCCTCGGAGCAACAACCATGACACAGGCCAGTGAAATCGCCCTAGACGCCCTGCACGCTACCGCCACCGAGATTTTTACCGGCGCGCTGAGCGAGTGCAACATCGCTTCTGCCTTTGACCGTCGCTTCCACTTTGATGGCGACATCCTCCACCGAAAGCTGCCTGACGGCGCGGGCCCCGCTACCATCAACTTGGCGAGCTACAAGCGCATACAGGTCATCGCACTGGGCAAGGCAGCGGGCCCCATGCTCGACGTCCTGCTCGACCGCATGAAGCGCCGCCAGGGACTGCGCGGCATATGTTGTTCCAACCAGTTGCCGGCCAAGCGAAACTGGCGGTTCCGCTACTTCGAGGGCGGACATCCCGTTCCCAATGAAGATTCCTTCGCCGCCGCCCGCGCCGCACTCGCCATGCTCCGCAAGACCCGCAAAGACACGCTCGTCTTTTTCCTCATCTCCGGCGGCGGATCGGCCATGTTCGACTTGCCCCTCGACCCGCACATCACCCTTGAAGAGACCATGGTCTTCCACCAGGTTTTGCTCGCTTGCGGCGCGCCCATCAACGAGATCAACACCCTGCGCAAGCACTTCTCTGCGGTCAAGGGTGGACGTCTCGCGCTGGCCGCCCCGGATGCGCAAAAAGTTAGCCTCCTGGTCCCCGATGTGCCTCTCCGCACTGTCGACGCGCTCTCCTCCGGCCCCACCTCACCCGACCATTCCACAGTCAAGGAAGTGCGCGAACTCATCGAGCGCTACGGCCTCTCGGCCAAATTCCCCGCCTCGATTAAGCGCTTCTTCGAGCGCGAGGACCTGCCCGAGTCTCCCGGCAGCAAGAGCTTGTTGCCTGCCTTCTTTCCCCGCAAAACCGACACAACTCCCGCGCGCAAGACGCTTGCTTCCGCCACCATGACCGGCGAAGACCCTTCCTTCCGTGACTCAGTCTTCGAGATCCTGCTCTCCAGCCATGACCTCGTAGAAAACGCGCGCGCGCTTGCTGCTCGGTCCGGCTATTTTGTCGCCGTCGACAACAGTTGCGACGATTGGAACTACGCCGATGCTGCGCGCTACCTGCTGGAGCGTTTCCATTCCCTGCGCGCTACACATGATCGACTTTGCCTCATCTCTGTCGGCGAGGTCACCGTCACCATGGATCGCACGCCAGGAGCCGGAGGCCGTAACCAGCAGTTCGCCTTGCAATGCGCGCTTGACCTAGCTAAGCATCCCCATGAGCAGCTAACCGTGTTGACCGCCGGCTCTGACGGCATCGACGGCAACACCCGCTCCGCAGGAGCTATTGCCGACGTCACCACAGTCGCCCGTGCAAAAGCATTTGGCTACGATCCTGAGCTTTCCCTCGCAACCTTCAATACTTGTCCGCTGTTCACCGCCCTTGGCGACGCCGTAGTTACCGGTCCCACCGGCCAGAACCTGCGCGACCTGCGCCTGTTCATCGCAGAAAGATCATAGCTCTGGCAGCGGCAAAGAGGAGTTAGGTCGTTACTCGCCCCCCCCCCTGAATCTTCCACAGCAAACCGTCCGCTCAGCTGCCGCGAAGGTCCCTTCATGCGGTAACATTGCTTTCACACTCCAACCTGACCAGAACTCCTGCGTCAATTGGATTCTTTTCCCTGCGACGACTTTCTCCGTTCGCTTCGTCCACGGGAAACGCTCCAGAATTGCAGGATCGAGGACCTATTCGTGGTTCGAAAAGCAAAGCGCAGCACGACGCCCAAAAACCCTGATATCCGCTCCGTTGCCGCACTCGCCAAGGTCTCCATCGCAACCGTGTCTCGCACCATCAACCGCTCTCCAGCGGTCAGCGAACGGCTCAGCCAGCGCGTGTGGCAGGCCATCGATCAGCTCAAGTACTTTCCCAATACCCATGCCCGAAGCCTGGTCTCGGGCCGCAGCCGCATCCTGGGCATCATCGTCGAAAATATTACAAATCCGTTCTTCCCCGAGCTCATCCAGAGCTTTGAAGAAATCGCTGTAGCCCATGGATACGAGATCCTGGTTAGTTCCTCAAACAGCGACCCCGCCATCCTCACAACCTGCGTCCGACGCATGCTTGAGCGCAAGGTTGAAGGTGTGGCCGTACTCACTTTCGGCGAAGAAGAGCCTGTGCTTGACCAGCTTGCTCACCACGATGTCCCTATCGTTCTCGCCGAGTTTCGTCTTGAAGGACCCAAGACAAGCACCATCCTCCTTGACTACTCCACAGGTATCCGCTCGGCGATCGATCACCTTGTCAGCCTTGGCCACCGCCGGATCGCCTTCCTCGCTGGACCCCACAAACTCCACTCCGCCGTAACCCGCGAAAACGACTTCCGCGCTGCCATGCAGGCCGTGGATCTGCCCGTAGATAAAAGATGCGTCCTGGAGTGCGACCATACCCTTAAAGGCGGCGTCAGTGGCTTCGCCCGCCTTCAGGCTCTTCAGTCTCGGCCTACGGCTATTGTCTGTTCAAACGATATGACCGCCATTGGCGTCCTGCGCGCCGCCTACATGGAAGGTCTGCGTGTGCCCCAGGATCTCAGCGTCATCGGCCTCGACGACATCGACTTTGCCGAGTTCACTCTTCCGCCGCTCACCACCATCCGCCTCTCGCGCGCCGACCTTGCCCGCGCCGCATTCGAGGCTCTTCGCCAGCAGGCAGAAAACCCTCGCGACCCCAAGATGCAACGAGAGTTTCTCGTCTCCACCAGCCTCGTCCTCCGCGGTTCCACCGCGGCGCCCGCAACAGCCTAGCTGTCTATCCTGCCGCTACCCCTCGTATTGCTCCTTGCTCACGTGCTCCATCCAGTCCACAACCTTCCCGTCCAGCTTTTCCTGAATTGCAATGTGCGTCATCGCCGTCGTCGGCGCAGCCCCGTGCCAGTGCTTCTCTCCCGGCGCAAACCACACCACATCTCCAGGTCTGATCTCTTCGATCGGGCCGCCCCAGCGCTGCGCCCGCCCGCACCCTGAAGTCACAATCAGAGTCTGTCCCAGTGGATGGGTATGCCACGCCGTCCGCGCTCCCGGTTCAAAGGTCACATGCGCCCCGGCAACGCGCGCCGGATCGGGCGCCTGAAACACCGGGTCAATCCGCACTGTTCCCGTAAACCAATCTGCTGGTCCCTTCCCCGAGGGCTCCGTCCCCACTCTCTTGATCTCCATTGACTCCATCCTCTCCTTCGGTTTCCACCGTCGCTCGGCTCTTGCGCCTGATAATGCGGCCACTTCCAATGTCCATTATCGATTTGTCATCTTTTCTGAAGCTTCTGTATAGCGGTCACCATACACCTTGATCGTCGCCGTGGCTGCATCCAGTTCGCGCAGATCCTCCGTGCTCAGTTCAATGTCCGCCGCGGCAATATTCTCTTCTACTCGTTCCATCTTCGTGGTTCCCGGAATCGGAACAATCCATGGCCTCTGCGCCAGCAGCCATGCCAGCGCAATCTGCGCAGCCGTCACGTGCTTCTTCGCCGCAAAACCGGCAATCACCTCCGCCAATGGACGATTCGCTTGCAACGCTTCGGCAGAAAAGCGCGGGAAGCTGCCGCGATTGTCCTCGGCGTCAAACTTCGTCTCCGCCGAAACCGACCCCGCCAGAAACCCCTTGCCCAAAGGGCTGTAAGCAACAAACCCGATGCCAAGCTCCTCCAACAGGGGCAGAATCTCCCCTTCAGGCCGCTTCCACCACAAAGAATACTCGCTCTGCAACGCGGTCACCGGCTGAACAGCATGAGCCCGTCGAATTGTCTGTGCTCCAGCCTCCGATAGTCCGAAGTGCCTCACCTTCCCTTGCGCAATCAGATCCTTCACCGCCCCTGCTACATCTTCGATTGGCACCTCCGGATCAACGCGATGCTGATACAGCAGATCAATCGTCTCCACGCGAAGCCGCTTCAGCGATCCCTCCGCGCCCTGTCGAATGTACTCCGGCCGGCTGTTCAATCCAGTCGGATGAGGATCGGTCGTCGAGTCAAACTGGAACCCGAACTTCGTCGAGATAACTACCCGGTCGCGCACCGGCGCCAGTGCCTCTCCCACCAACTCCTCATTCACAAACGGTCCGTACACCTGCGCAGTATCGAACAAAGTGATGCCCCGATCGACAGCCCCTCGAATCACCGCAATCATCTCTTCTTTGGTGCCGGCCACTTTGCCGTGCCCCGCGCTCATCCGCATGCAACCGTGCCCAATCGCCGATACTTCCAGTCCGCTCCTGCCCAACTTGCGCATCTTCATTGCGTCTTCCCCCCTCCACTGCGAATGTCGTTAGCGTTTCACTACAGAGGCGTAATCCTGACTGTCGCCGAACGCGCGCGCTTGCTGATCATTGGATCCAGGTACGGACTTCCCTTGTACTTTACTCGGTATGCCTCATCAATCCTGTCCTGAAGCCCATCGTTGCCTGGGCCATCCACCGCCTCGAAGCCGACCTCCCATTGCCCACCTGCCGCGATAATCCGGCCCGCCTTCTGTCGCACCGCGGCCTGGTACCAGCGAGAGCTCTGCCCGCTGTAACCGCGCACGTAAAGCGCATCGTCCACCGCCACTGACCAGATCCACGTCGGCGTCCCGTAAGTCACTCCGTCCTCTCGAAAGGGCGCAATATGCAGGTCATCGGCCTCCGCGATCTTGCGCAAATCGTCTTTTATCCAATCGCTCATTCTTGATTCTCCATTCAACCTGCCACCGAGCCTGATCGCAATCTCTCAGCGCATGATATAGCCGCCGTCAACCGAGATCGATTGACCCGTGATATAGCTCGCGGCCGAACTGCAAAGCCACAGAACCGCATCGGCAATCTCCTCCGGACGGCCAACGCGACCCATTGGGACACTTTTCTCCATTGCCTTAAGCGCCTCCCCCTGACCCCCTGCAACCATCTGGTCAGCCATGGGCGTCCAGATCAGCCCAGGGCACACAGCATTCACGCGTATGCCGCGTGCAGCATATTCGAGAGCCGCGCTCTTGGTGAACCCGACCACTCCATGCTTTGCGGCGTGGTAGATGCCTCTCTCGGCACCGCCAACAAGTCCCCCAAGCGAAGAGCAATTCACAATTGCACCAGTTCCCTGCTTGCGCATCTGCTGCAGCTCTGCTCTCATGCAACTCCATACGCCGCGTAGATTGATCGCCATCACCCGGTCGTAATCTTCGCGAGTGGTGTCCGCAGTCTCAGCCAGAACATTTTGTACGCCGGCATTGTTGTAGGCTGCATCGAGTTGGCCAAAGGTCGCCACCGTCTGTTGGAGCATTGCTTCCACCTCTGCGTCGTTTGAGACGTCGCAGCGAATAGCCAACACCTTGTGGCCCTTGGCCGCCAGCACTTCAGCAGCGGAATGCACCGCCCCCTCATGCCAATCCGCCAGAACCACCGACGCCCCTGATTCAGCAAAGGCCGTCGCCGTCGCGAGACCCAATCCAGACGCAGCCCCTGTGACCAGCGCCACTTGGTTCTTGAAGAAAATATTCAAAGACAACCTCTCTTTTCAACTCGGTTGATCCTGTTCAGCGTCCGACATTCTTTTGCAGCTGCGCAGGGTATCTTGCACCTTGCACTTCAATTACAGACACTGCCTTCTCAATCTCCTCAAGGTCGCTCGTTGTGAGCACCACCGACGCCGCACCCAGATTCTCTTCCAGTCTGTGCAGCTTGGTGGTCCCGGGAATCGGAACAATCCATGGCTTCTGCGCAAGAAGCCATGCAAGCGCAATCTGTGCGTTCGTTACGCCCTTTTCGCCTGCGATCTTGGTGAGAACATCAACCAGTTGCTGGTTGGCCTTGCGGTTCTCTACCTCGAAACGCGGTACAACGTTGCGGAAGTCCGTCTTGTCAAAAGTGGTGTCTGCATTGATGGCTCCAGTCAAAAAACCCTTGCCCAACGGGCTGAATGGAACAAAGCCGATCCCCAACTCTTCGAGCGTCGGCAATATCTCCTTCTCTGGCTCGCGCCAAAAAAGCGAATACTCACTCTGCAAAGCGGCGACCGGCTGCACAGCATGCGCCCTTCGAATCGTCCCTACACCTGCCTCTGACATTCCAAAGTGCTTGACCTTGCCCTGAGCAATCAGATCCTTCACCGTCCCCGCTACGTCCTCAATCGGCACTTCCGGGTCGACACGATGTTGATACAGCAGGTCGATCACATCCGTCTTCAGCCGCTTGAGCGCAGCGTCCGTCACCTCGCGAATGTGTTCCGGCCTGCTGTCCAGTCCCGAAAGTGGCTTTCCATCCTTGAACCCGAACTTGGTGGCGATCACAACCTTGTCGCGGAAGGGCGCAAGCGCTTCGCCGAGGAGCTCTTCATTCTCCCATGGCCCATAAGCCTCGGCCGTATCGAAGAATGTAACGCCGAGCTCATACGCCCTGTGAATCAGCTCAATTGCCTTGTCCTTCTCCGTGGCCGGACCGTAGCCATAGCTGAGTCCCATGCATCCAAGGCCCAACGCTGAAACTTCAAGTCCGCTCTTGCCTAAAAGTCGCTTTTCCATCTGTCTCTCCACCTTCTGCCGAACTGGCTGGGGGCGGACCATGCATAACAAGTTCGAGCATGGTCCGCCCAGTTGTTACTCCGATTTGAGTGACGCCATATCGATCGAGAAGCGATACTTCACATCCGACTTGGCCAATCGCTCATACGCCTCGTTGATCTTCTGGATCGGGATCACCTCGACGTCCGACGTGATGTTATGCTCGCCGCAAAAATCGAGCATCTCTTGAGTCTCGGCAATCCCTCCGATGAGAGAGCCGGAGAAACTGCGCCGCGCAAAGATAAGCCCAAACACAGATACCGCCAATGGCTTTCCCGGTGCGCCAACCATCGTGATGTTTCCGTCGCGTTTCAAAAGATGGATGTAGGCATTGATATCGTGCTCCGCTGCAACTGCGTCCAGAATGAAATCGAAACTGCCTGCATGCTTTGCCATCTCTTCGGCATTTCGCGAAACCACCACTTCATCTGCTCCAAGGCGCAGTGCATCGTCCTTCTTGCTCGGCGATGTCGTAAATACGACAGTGTGTGCCCCGAACGCATGTGAGAACTTAACGCCCATATGGCCCAGTCCCCCCAGCCCGACAACGCCCACTTTTTTGCCCTTAGTCACGCCCCAGTGCCGCATCGGCGAATAGGTCGTAATCCCAGCGCACAACAGCGGCGCGGCTCCAGCCAGATCGAGGTTCTTTGGAACTCGCAGCACGAACCGCTCGTTCACCACAACGCTGTCAGAGTAGCCGCCATATGTGACGCCGCCCGTGTGCTTGTCAGGAAAGTTGTACGTGAGCGTCATATTGGGGCAGAACTGCTCAAACCCAGCCTGGCACTCCGGGCAAGTCCCGTCGGAGTCCACCAGGCAGCCCACCGCAGCCAGATCACCAGCCTTGAACTTTGTCACGGCGGTGCCAACCCGCGTCACGCAGCCCACAATCTCATGGCCGGGAACACATGGATAAACGGTTGGCATCATGCCGCTCCACTCGTTGCGCGCCTGATGCAAGTCGGAGTGGCAGATGCCGCAAAAGAGGATTTCGATCTGTACGTCGTGCTCAGTTGGATCGCGCCGCGCGATCACAGTGGAAGCAAACGGCGATGTTGCGCTTGTGACTGAATATGCCTTTGCGTTGTACATGTCAGTGCCTCGGGGATTCTAAGCTGAATTTTGGTTACCTTGCGCTTCATGACCTTTTGGAGTTTTCGTCCATCCAAACGCCACGACCTTAGGATGAATGCGAAGATGCGGCCGATGCTGATTGTTCAACGACGCCTGGTGAATACTCGGCTCAAACCCACAAGCCATATTCCGCGCCGATCTCTCACGAATCTCTACCCATGAAATGAATTGACCCACTGACAGCCCCGTCACGTTGACAATTTCGATGCTACCCAGACCCCGCCTCAGAGCGGTATCCCGATCCTTCCCATTGATTGCCTATTCCTGTCGAGCCTTGATTTTTGCTGTGCATCCAGTGTCGAAATCACGATAGCCTGAAATTGAAGGATTCAAGATGCCCAAGCAGAAAAATGCCGCAAAGGAAGCAGACCCCGAAATCCAGCGCTTGAGAGCCACCCTGGCCCGCAAGATCGCCGATCACACCCATGCGGAAGGTCCCGTCCCCACCGCAGTGCCCGGCCTCGGCCTCTCTCGAAGGAGTGCAATCACCGAGTGTTACTCCGCCGCTTACCAGCCAGAACTCGTCATCTTTGCTCAAGGCGAAAAGCGCATCACCGTCGGCGGTGTTACGCACGTCTGCGACGGTTCCAGTTTCCTTCTCACTTCTGTCGATCTGCCGGTAATCGGTCAATTCACAAAGGCATCAAAGAGCGAGCCGTTCCTCGCTTTGTCCCTCAAGCTTGAAATGCCCGCAGTCCGCGAGATCCTCAGCCAGCAGGAGTTCCTCTCCCCCGATACCTCCTTCGGAGCCCTCGGCCTGGCCGTCGGCAAGACACCCCCGGAACTCCTCAGTGCCTGCTGTCGCCTTCTCGACCTGCTCGAGACTCCACGCGACATCCCATTCCTTTCCGGCCTCATGCAGCGCGAAATCATCTATCGTGTCCTGCGCAGTCCTTTGGGCCGCCACTTGCGCGCGATCGCCACGCTCGGCGAACAGAGCAACCGCACCGCCAAAGCAGTCGCCTGGCTTAAAAACAACTACGCCAAGCCGCTCCGCGTCGAAGAACTCGCCTCGGTTGCGCAAATGGGCGTCTCCACCTTCCACCACCACTTCCGCTCGCTCACCGCCATGAGCCCGCTGCAATACCAGAAGCGCCTGCGCCTCCACATGGCCCGCGTCCGCATGATGGCGGATGGATTGGATGCAGCCAGTGCCGCCTTTGAAGTGGGATACGAGAGCCCCAGTCAATTCAACCGCGAATACCGGCGCATCTTCGGCCAGCCGCCCATGCGCGACATCAAAGGCCGCCGCTCGACCGTTGCCGACCCCGCCGCTTGATCCGACGCACTCGCCTTCACGCGGAGATTCCTTGTTCCTAAGCTACCGGTTCTTCCGCAGCCGTCTCCTGAGGCGCACCCGCTTGCGTCTTCGGCGCGCCAGCTTCGCGCATCGCCACCACCTCTTCGTAGGTCCGTTGCGCCGCTACACGCCGGTTCTCATAGATCCGCGACTCGCCAAAATGGATCTGAACTTCGAAATCCGGCCCACCGAGATTCTTCAACAGGTGCGGCAAAAAGTCCGTGCTGCCGAACCAGCAAAGGTTGCTCTCCGCGCTGCCATCCTCCGCCACGTAACGTACTGAAGCCGCCGTCACTGGAATCCCCGCTTCCACGGCGGGGATGAAAAAACGCGAATGGAACCGTAAGACCTGCGTTCCGTCCGTGCTCGTTCCTTCAGGGAAAAACAGAACCGGCACCGGCCCACGAAGCCGTTCGGCAATCATTTCCGTCGTGGCCTCGGCGCTGGCCCGGCTCGAGCGGTCCACAAACAACGCGCCGCCCGCCCGAGCCAGCGTCCCAAAAAACGGCCAGCTGCCAATCTCAATCTTCGATACCAGATAAACCGGCAACGCGGCGGAGAAGACAAGAATGTCGAGGTAGCTCAGATGATTTGAGACCATCAGACCGCCTTGTGGCAGGGTGCCGGTCACCTTCAGACGGATGCCGAAGATTCGCATGACCCGCAACGCCGCTTCATGCTGCCATTGCGCACTGCGTCCCTCCCTCACGCGTCCGCTCAGGCGCAAAAGCCAAAAAAGCATCAGACTGTAGGCAAGGGCCAGTCCCAGCGTCACAGCACGCCGGGCGGCGCGCAGGTTCACTGTGTCAGTGGAGCCAGGAAGCGATTGCGCGCCGAGGCTGAAACCATTTTGAGATCGAGCAAAGTTAGGAAATCGATGGTGCCAAACTCGCGGTCCCAGGCCGGTGGCCCTCCGATGCGGCACCCGATCGTGAGATAAGTCCGCAGCAGCTTGGGAACCTTCGGAGCCTTCGCCTGCGAAGCCTCCAGCCCCTCCCCAACTTCCAGCGAGGGCACTGGCTGTGCATACGCGCCCTCCAACTCGGTGGGGCAACCGTAGGCCTTGGTCGGCGAAGTCTCAAACTCCGGCGAAACCAGGTAGTGCTCAAGCTGGCGATACATCAGCCAGCCCTCAGCCGGGTCCTTTGAATTTATTGACGAGCAACCGATCAGGTAACGTAGCCCCATGTTTGTAGCATACTGCGCAATGCCCCGCCACAGTAGCGTCAGCACCTCGGGAGTACGATGTTCCCGGTCGATCGAGGCACGGCCAAGTTCAAGGATTTCAGGACGCAGTGGCTCGTACGGCGCAAAGCTGAACTCTTGTTCCGAATAGTAGCCCAGATTCCGCGCGGCCGTTGTCCCCGACTGCATGCGATAGGTACCGACAACCCTGCGGGATGGATTGCTCTCTTGCTTGTCTTCCACGAGCAGATGCTCACAAACCGCATCAAACTGGTCTGTATCGATACCCGTTTGGTAGCTGCTCTCCAGTCCCTCGCCCAACTCAATATTGAAGACTTTGAACCGTAGGCGGCATGCCGCCAAACGATCTTCTACATTCTCCGCCAACCGCAGACGATAGCGCCCTACCTCCGCATGGATTTGCGGTTTCGCCGGTGCCGCCGGAAGAGACAGACTTGGAGCGTAGGTGGGGAGCGCAAGCTCCACCATCGGGGTGGAATGCAGCGCGAGTTTCAGAGGAACCTTAAACCCAGCTAGCGTTATCACTGGTTTAGTATCCGCCGGAATTGTAAAAGGAATGTCAAACAGATGCAAACGCGGTGCAAAACCGGTCGCCGAACCGTAAAGATAAACACCTTGCTACTTTCCCAGTCGGTAGCCTCCAACCAGAAATCGAAAACTCGCTTGTTCGCCCTTTCTTCTCTCGCAACGTCAGACAGGATGGCGAGTTTATCAGCCTCTCAGCGGGAAGCTTATCAACCCCCAGCGATCGACGGAATCACCAGAATCTCATCGCCGTCCTGAAAAGCGTACTTCTCATTGCCCAGGAAGCGAATGTCCTCTTCATTCACATAGAAGTTGATGAAGCGGCGGATCTGCCCATCCTCGCCCCGCAAATGCTGGCGCAAGGCCGGAAAAAGCCCTTCAATTTCGGTAATCAGCTCCGGCAGGTTTGCTGCGTTCGATGTGATTTCCCTTACGTTGTTGGTGTGCTTCTGAAACGCATTCGGCAGCAGAACCCTAACGGACATTGCTTTCTCCTGCCAGGGCGAGTGCCTGGCTTATTGAACTACGTTCTTCCACATAGGCCTCAAAGTCGCTGAGCCGCGGGCGAATCGCTCGCTCCCGCTCATAGGCGCCTTGCAGGCAGTCTGTCGTCTTCAGGCCGTTCCCTGTAATACAAGTTACGGTCAACTCGTTCGGTTGGATCCGGCCATGCGCGTAGAGCCTCGCAGTTACGGCCGTGGTCACGCCGCCCGCAGTCTCGGCAAAGACGCCTTCCGTCTCCGCCAGTTCCTGGATCGCCGAAACTATCTCCACATCCGACACATCCTCGGCCCACCCGCCCGAAGCTCGAATAGCCCGCGACGCATAAGAGCCGTCCGCAGGGTTCCCAATCGCCAGTGAGCGGGCGATAGTGTTCGGCCGCTGCGGCTCAATCGTCTCGGTATTGTTCTTGACCGCCGTCGAAATCGGCGAGCACCCGGTCGCCTGTGCGCCAAAGAACCGCACCTGCTTCTCTTCCACCAGGCCCAAAGCTATTAGCTCGCTGAATGCCTTCTTGATCTTGGTAATCAACGACCCGCCCGCCATTGGGCAAACGATGTTGTCAGGCAGCTTCCACCCAAGTTGCTCCGCGATCTCAAATCCCACCGTCTTCGACCCCTCGGCGTAATAGGGTCGCAGATTCACGTTCACAAAGCCCCAGTTGTAGCGGTCCGCGATCTGCGAAGAAAGCCGGTTGACGTGGTCATAGTTCCCGTCCACCCGCACCAGCGTCGCGCCATACACCTGAGTATTCAGAATCTTGGCCGGCTCAAGGTCCGCGGGCACCAGAATGAACGTCTTCAGCCCCATCCGCGCGGCTTGTGCAGCCACAGCATTCGCCAGGTTCCCTGTTGACGAGCACCCAACCGTGTCAAACCCGAATGCCTGGGCGTTGGCCAGAGCCACAGCCACAACCCGATCCTTGAAGCTCAGCGTCGGCAGACAAACAGCATCGTTCTTAATGTAGAGGTTGCTTGCGCCAATCCGCGCGCCTAGCCTTGGTGCCTTCATCAGCGGCGTGAGGCCGGCTGGCGTCTGCGGTTCGTAACTTGCAGGAATCGGCAGCAGCGCTCTGTAGCGCCACATGTTCAGCGGGCCCTGGGCAATTGCCTCGCGGGTAAACCCGCTGCGCGCAGCCTCAAGATCAAACACGATCTCAAGCGGAGAAAAGCACTCATCGCAGATCGACAGCGGCTGGATCCCGTAGGATCGTCCGCATTCCCGACATCGCAGTTCGTAAGCAGCAGTCGTCAAGAGTCCCTCGCAGATACACGAGTGCCCTGAAGCTACGAGCAAGTGACTGGCTCAAAAGAGCGAACGTGAAATTGACTCGAAAAACCGTGCGAGCCGCCAGGCAAAGAGTGCTAAAGCGACCCCCGAATCTCATGTTCCTCGCCGTGGCGAGCAAGAGTTGACACCATACTCCCGTTTTGCGCGGGCAGGTTGTCGTGGCGTCACTGGGCTCGTCCCTCAGCCACTCTGCATGAAACTCAGGCCTGTTCAAGAGAACAGGCTTGAATGTTTTTGTTGTAACACACTGAAAAATGCTGCGCAACCCTCTTTCCAGCCAACGGCGCCGGACCCGCGCTGAACCGTAGCAGATGCAATGTGAAGAGGGAGAGCCAGCCGGCCCTCCCAATTGGTCTTCCGCTTCAATTGTCTGTCAAATCAGTTGGCGTAGATCCTCACGTAACCCACCCCGAATGTGCTCGGGAAGACCGTCGTCGAGTCAACATTCCCGGGCCAGCTCCCGCCCACCGCCAGGTTCAGAATGATGAACATCGGTCCCTGGTCAAACGGCCAGGTTGTCGCGCTGAAACTGCCATTTGTGGTGTTATACGTCGCATATGGCTTCGTCGGATCGTCCACGTAATACTGGATTTGTCCCTTGGTCCAGATCATGCCATACGTGTGGACACCGGCTGCGGAATAGCCGCTGGGATGATATGACGTACTCCCATTCAGCTCGCTGGCGCTTGTGCCTCCGTGGACCGAGCCGGCGATCCAGTCGTAGCCAAGCGACGCCTGGCCCGCAGAAGCAGGCGGTTCGGCCCCGTCAATGTGCTCCATCACATCCGCTTCCCCGCAGGCAGGCCAGTTGATGGTCGAAATGTTGTTGCCCAGCAGCCAGAATGCCGGCCACATGGCCTGTGACTCCGGTATCTGCAGTTGGGCCTCGATCCTCCCATACTGGAAGCTGAAGAGCCCTTGTGTCTTCATACGGCCCGATGTGTACGTGGATACACCCGACGTTGGCTGCATCGCCACAATTTTTAGACCGCCGCCCGGGGCAATATAGGCATTTGGGCTAGCCGCCGAGCAAGGTGCAGTGCTCGAGCCCCACGCACAGTAGGTCTCTTGCTCATTATTCCCACAGCATTGGAATCCGGTGTCGTAGGTCCATGTGTTCGGATTAGGTTGTACGTTGGCGGTCGTCGAGTTCTGGAACTCATCACTCCATGCCACCGACCCGCTGGCCACGTTCGCCGTAACGACCTGGCTTGTCACCGTGCTGTTGTTATCGCCCGA
>Ga0182012_10002924_pt1 | contig 18371 bp, 14 predicted proteins | sample 612S2SmetaG_FD_120486 | JGI IMG/M metagenome (GOLD analysis project Ga0182012, IMG submission 120486) | Permafrost microbial communities from Stordalen Mire, Sweden - 612S2S metaG | ecosystem: Environmental > Terrestrial > Soil > Wetlands > Permafrost | place: Sweden: Stordalen | collected...
ATCAGCACCCACTTGGGATAATCGCGCTTGCCGGCCAGATAGCCCTGCACCACATCGTAGATGTATTTGCCGATGTCCGACTTGAGCTCGACCGACATGTTGGCATCACCCGCCTGCATGGCGTGGAAAATGTCGGGCACGCCGTCGACCGAGACCGTGAGAAGATCACGGCCGGGATGCAGCCCGGCTGCATGCATCGCCTCGATCGCGCCGAGCAGCATGTTGTCGTTATGCGAGAAGACCGCGCAGACGTCTTTCATACCCTCGGGCATACGCAGGAACTCCTCCATCACGCGCTTGCCGCCTTCGTTGGTAAAGGCACCGTTGGCGGAGCGCAGAATACGCATGTTGGGGAACAGGGAGAGCACAGCAAGAAAACCCTTGCGGCGTTGGATGGTCGGCTCGGCCCCCTCGGTGCCGCGCAATTCCACGATGCCGCAGGTGCCGCGGGTGGCTTGCGCGAGCCATGCCGCGGCAAGACGACCCTCCAGATTGAAATCGGCGGCGATGCGCGCGACAAACAGATCCGGGGCGGCGTCGACGGCCCGATCGGCAATGAACACTGGAATTCCCGCGGCCTTGGCAAGTTGAAGGGTCTCGGTCCAGCCGGTCACGACCACCGGGGCGATCACGATGGCGTCGACGTGGTCGGCGATAAAGCCGCGCACCGCCTCCTGCTGGCGAGCCGCATCATTGTCGGCATCGGAGAACAGTAATTTGATGCCGCGCTTCACAGCCTCGGCCTTCATGTCGGCAGAAAAGGCGGTACGCCAGTCGCTCTCAGTGCCGACCTGGGCAAAACCGATGGTCTCGGCACGCGCCGCGCCGGCGGCGAGCAGCGCGGCAAGCATGGCAATGGCGAACCCTGGGATACGCATGTGATTTTTCCTCCCTGTATTCACATGCCTGATATCAGCCGATCCCCTAGCTACGCGTTAAGACTGCCTCCCCAGAACTACGGGGAAGAAACCCGGATCGCTTGAAGCATCTCGGCATGCACCGTACCGCTGGCGGTAGGCGCGGCGAGCACCGCAACCGCGCGCTCAGCGATCGGCATCTGGTGGCTCCTCCGTATTTCCACGCAGGTGAGGCCATCGATCCAATAGGGAGGAGTTAAGACCTCCTGCCTAACGTTTCACATGCGTGACGAATATCTGGCCGCGGTGAGGCGGTGTCAACAAGCTCCGGCCACTGTTGCGAACACGCGCCGCTCAATCGTCCGACGGCGCATCCGAAACCGTCGGATGCGCGAGGCGGCCGCAATGGATCGATCTGATGTTCGCCCTTTTGGGATTGTCTTCCCCCGCGGCAGACGGTTTCGTCTCCCCGGCTTCGGCTGTGCCGCGAAGCCGCAAGGATAGGGAAAGCGAGCGGCTTGCGAGCGCGGTGACAGGACTCGCTGCGCTGGCCGCGCTGGCGATCGCGCTGGCTATTCCGGCTGCCTATTTTCTCTCGGCCAATAACCGAATTTTGGGTGTCATCGAGGTGCGGGCGCAGATCTACGGCGATCAGGTCACCGACATCGCGTCACAGAACCCCGAACTATGGAACGCCTTCTTCGCTGACAACAAAATCGACCTCACCGGCCTGGCGATTGCGGCGCCCGATTATGAACAGGTAACTGGCCATGCGCCGGAGCGCCGGCGTGTGTTCGCCGGCGATGGTCATCTGCTGTTGGACGTGGCCCCCGCGCAGCCGCTCGCGTGGCCGACGGTGTCGTGGCGAACCCCTGTCCTGCAGAACGGCAACCGCTTGGGCGAAGTCGAGATCGCTCGCTCGCTGCGGCCGGAGCTGGTCAACACGCTCGAGATCGCGATCGGCTCATTCACCTTCGGCGGCCTGCTGCTGATCGTGCTGCGGGTGATTCCACTGCGGCTGATGCGCGAAGCGCTCGACCGCGTCGCCTATTTGTCCGCCCACGATCAGCTCACCGGGCTGCCGAATCGTGCCGTGCTGGCCGATCGGCTGGAAATGTCCCTGTTGGCGGCTCGCCGCAGCGGCGTGCAGATCGCCATGATGTGCCTAGACCTCGACCACTTCAAGGATGTCAACGACACGCTGGGTCACGCTGCCGGCGATGCGTTGCTGCGGACGGTCACCGCCCGCCTGCGTAGTTGCCTGCGCGATAGCGACACGCTGGCGCGCGTTGGCGGCGACGAGTTTGTCGTCATCCAGCCCGGCGTCCGCCTGCCGCAGGAAGCTGGCGCGCTCGCGAGCCGTCTGATCGCGGCGACGCGCGAACCGATCTTGATCGAGGGTCAGCAAGTGTTCGTCGGGCTCAGTATCGGGATCGCCGTTAGCGCGCCCGATGTCAGTGCGGCCGAACTCGCCAAACAGGCCGACGTGGCGCTCTACGGCGCGAAGGCGGATGGGCGTGGCCAATTCTGCGTATTCGCCCCGGAAATGAATGTCGTGCTGCAAAACCGCCGGGCCATGGAGAACGACCTGCGCGCGGCGCTGGAGAGCGGCGGGCTTGCTGTCCACTATCAGCCCCAGATCAATGTCGCTTCGGGTGAGATCATCGGCGCGGAGGCCCTGATGCGCTGGACGCGTCCGGGCCACGGCGCGGTGTCACCGACGGTTTTCATCCCGGTCGCGGAGGAAACCGGCCTGATCGTTGCACTCGGCGGCTGGCTGCTCGGCGAGGCCTGCCGCGAGGCGTCGTCATGGCCATTTCCCTGGCATGTCGCCGTGAACGTTTCGCCGGTGCAATTCCGCGTCGAGGGCTTTCTCGACAGCGTCCGCGCCGCGCTAGCTCAGTCCGGCCTCGATCCGCGGCGGCTGGAACTCGAGATCACCGAGGGCATCCTGCTCAGCGACACCGAGGAGACGCTGACGATCCTGGAGCAGTTGCGCGCGCTGGGGGTGCGGCTTGCGCTGGACGATTTCGGTACCGGCTATGCAAGCCTCGGCTACCTGCAGAAATTTCGGTTCGACAAGGTCAAGATCGACCGTTCCTTCGTGCGCAACCTCGGCGTCGACAAAAATGCCGCAGCGATCGTTCGCGCCGTGGTCGGACTGTGTGACGCACTCGGCATGTCCACCATCGCCGAGGGCGTGGAGAACCAAGACCAGGTCGCGACGCTGCGGGCCCAGGGTTGCCGCGAGGCACAGGGATTCCTGTACTGGTCTCCGATGTCGGCCCAGGCGCTGCATGGGGTCATCAAGCAGCAGCGCGAGGTCGCCTGACCGCCTGGCCACCGCCCGACCCGGCAGGTGGGATGCAACGTCGCGTCTCGCCGCGGCATTCCACCGTCCACGCTGCGATCGGCGTCTCCTGCATGCTTTGCTCATCGATCCGGCTTGAGAGGATTGGGCGATCGCGCCCGAACTAATCTGCGGAGCATCGCGCAGCGTTGCCGGCGCGGGGACGCGAGGGCGCTGGGGTGACCGTTGCCGCTGACGCGGTGCCGCCGCACGGCAGAGCACCGGAGGAGATTTCTGCCAGCGCCTTATGGTGCCACATCTCGGCTTCAGCGAGCAGTTGCCAGCTTTCAAGTGGGCGAAAGACCGCGCGTTGACGGCACAGCGATTCCATCGCGCGGTAGCGGACGAGATTCGCGCGGTCGCGAACGAGATCTTGCATGGCGCGCCTCCAACCTTCGTGCTCCATAGCATTTAATTCCGAATCAAGACCGTGTCATTAGCATCAAGCGAAAATCTCTTCTGTGCTGGCGGACATCCGACCCGCGCGCGAGGCGTTCGCGCGATCTCCTTGCACTTCATCAGATGGAACTTCCGTCTCCTTTTATTTCAGATGGAACTTCTTTCACCTCCGATGGAACCCTTTGAGAGCATGGCGGTTCCCATACATCCCAGCGCGGCGCTCTTGTTGCAGCGCGGCGGGGCGCTTGAGGGTGCCATGTCCATAGTCAGATCAATCGTCACACTCTGTTCAGTTATCGTTCTAACCACCGTTCTGGCCGATGCTGCCGGCGCAGTTCCACCCCGAGGCGGTGGCGGTCGTGGCGGTGGAGCACCGCACGCCGGGGGCGGCGGAGCCCCACATGCCATGGGCGGCGGAGCGTCCCACGTCATGGGCGGCGGGGCGCCCCACGCGATGGGCGGCGGAGCACCCCATGTCATGGGCGGCGGGGCGCCCCACGCAATGGGCGGAAGAGCCCCCCGCGTCATGGGCGGTCATTTCGGTGGCGGCGTTCGGATGGGCGGGGGCGACCACATCGGTGCCGCTCGCATGGGCGGCAGACCGCGTTTCAGCCGTGCACATGTCGGCGGCTCGCGTATCGGCGCCAGAACCACGCCCTCGCGTTCCGCGGCACGGGCCGTTTCCCATGGACGAAACGTCTCGGAGGCCCACCGCCATCCGAATGACACTGCCAGAGGCAGAGCTGCGGTCACTGAGAAACGCGAGACTACGCCGAGCGGAAGCCGCAGCGCGAACAACAGATCCGAGGCGGTGCGGAATACGTTGAATTCACACTCAGTTGCTGGTGCCCTGCACGACAGGGCGGCGCTACGAAATCCTAATGCGCGCGCTCACATCGCAGCGAGCGCGGCCACGGCGGGCTGGCATGAGGGCCACGGCGGTGGCAACGGATGGTGGCGGCATCGCAACGGCGGTTATGGGTGGGTCGGCCCCTTGTTCTGGCCGTTCGCCTATGACGACCTGTATGACTACGCGATGTGGGGCTATGGCGACGATGCCGGCTTCTGGGACTACGGCTACAACGATATTTATGCTGGCCTGTTCTCTCCTTACGGCTACGACGACCTGGCGGGCTATTTGCCGCAGACTGCGGATAGCTCCGAGGTCACCACCGGGCGGACCTCCGGAGCTCCGGCTGCGGCAGCCGATCAGCTTGCGCCGATGTGCGGAGAGGACAGCCGCGATATCGCGGGCCTGCCGATCGATCAAATCCAACAGGCCATCGCGCCCGATGATGCCCAGCGTGCCGCACTGGATGATCTCGCCAACGCCTCGCTAAAGGCGGCGCAGGACATCAAGGCCGCCTGTCCGAAAGAGGCGGCGCTGACCGCGCCTGACCGGCTCGCAGTCATGCAGCGACGGATCGAGGCGATGATAGCGGCGGTCGGCACGGTTCAGAGCCCGCTGCAGAAGTTCTACGATTCCCTGAGCGACGAACAGAAGGCCCGGCTCAACGCGCTTGGCCAGGATCAACACAAGGCCGACAGCGCCACAGCGACCTCCGGCGCGCCCACGCCAAACTGCGGGACATCGCAGACCAGCGCGCTGACCTGGCCGACCGCCGAGATCGACGCCAAGCTGCATCCGACCGACGCGCAACGCGCAAGCCTGACGGCGCTGCAGGCCGCCAGCGCAAAGGCTGCGGACATGCTCAAGGCATCCTGCCAGAGCGACGACGCGATCACTCCGCCGGCGCGACTTGCGGCGGTCGGCAAACGGCTGGAGGTCATGCTGCAGGCCGTCAAAGGCGTGCGCGCCGCACTGGACGATTTCTATGCAAAGCTAAGTGACGAACAGAAGGCGCAGTTCGAGGCGATCGGGCCGGCACGCACCGCGGCCGCCGATGCTCCCGCCACCACACAGGCGCACGATCGTCCCACTAGGCAAGCGCATGTTCACCGCTACCACCATCGCGTCAACGTCGCCGGACTGATCAGGCACTTCATTTCGATGGCGCGGTAAGCACGCAGCTTCTCGCCGTCAATAAATTCCGACATCGCATGGCTTCTCGCTGGCGATGTTTTTCAGGCGCTCGGCATAGGCGGCCAATCGTTCCACCCTGGCGTCCTGCTCCAGCCGGACCGGTCCGTAGGTGATCTGCGGCGCCAATACGTCGAAACCAACGAACTGCAGCATCCCGCGCTGGACCGGCCGGAGAATGGCCTGGATGTCGCCATTGAAAGCGCCTTTGACGTAGGCGGACGCCGGACCGCCCGTGGTCAGCGACAGCAGCGCGCGCTTGCCCTTGAATACGCCGTTGGCGTAAATCCTGTCGCCGCCATAGGTCCGTCCCATCGCAAATACCCGATCGACCCAGCCCTTCAGGATGGCCGGCAGACCGAACCACCACAGCGGAAATTGCCAGATCATCAACTCGCACCACTCAAGTTTCTGAATCTCGCTCTCGATGTCCTCGGCAAACCCGTAGGTTTCGGTGGCATGCATTTCCTCGATCTGCTGCTTGAAATAATCGGGATCCTTGGCTGACAGAAAATTGTGCCGTCCTGATACCGGGTCGAAATTCATGGCATGGAGATCGGAGGTCCTGACCTCGTGGCCATCGGCGGACAAGGTCGCAACGGCGGTGCGGAACATGGCGCCATTGAAACTCTGATGCTCGGGATGGGCGAGAACGACGAGAATTTTCATAGCATTAAGGTCCTGATTGCGAGGTTGCCAACAGATTTCGCAGGGTGGGCAAAAGCACTATTTGCGCCGTACCCACCATCGGAAAACCGAAAAGATGGTGGGCACGCCATCGAGTCCGCGCGTGCGCGCGTCTCGTTGGCTTTGCCCACCCCGCGGAACTTCATACAGACCCAACACAGGCCCGTACATCACCGCTGAAAATCGTCGCGCCGAGCCCCCTGGACGTCGTCACCGCAGCGACTTATGAACCGGAAGCCGCGTCCGCTGCGGCACCGAAGATTTCCGCGGCAATTCGGTTGGTTTCGATCGCGGCGGGTATGCCGCAATACATCGCTATCAAGAGCAGCACGTCCTGCACCTGCTCCCTGCTGCAGCCATTGGCCAGCGCTCCCTTGGCGTGGACGCGAAATTCGGCCGGCTTGTTGCTGGCCGCGGTGATGGCGAGCATCACCAGGCTGCGGACGTCGTCAGGTAAGCCGGTCCTTTCCCAGATATCGCCGTAGACATAGGCGTTGATGATGGTCTGCAGCGGCCCCCCGAACTCCCCCGAGGCCGCCATCCGCTGCGCCACCTCGGCCTCGCCGAACATCTTTTTGCGCCGGCGCAATCCGCGCGCGTATAGCTCATCGGTGTTCATGGTCTACCTCCCCGCGACGATGCCTTGCCGCCGGCTGTTTATAGGGTCAGATAGACGGTGCCTCAATCGGTGAGGCTTCTGCAAGGGCGCGCACGAGGGGCGCGCCCCTACACCATGTTTATCACGTATGGGCGACCCTGTGGTCGCCCTCCTTCGACTCGGTTCATCCAAAAGGGTCGGCCGCAAGTCCGGTTCAAAGCTGGGAAGGTGATAAAATGATCCACGCCGCGATCGCAGGCCTTGGCCGCTGGGGCCGCGCCCTGGTTGAGGCTTCGCTCGGCCACGAGCGCATCAGGATCACCCGCGCCGTCGAGCCGGAGATCGGCGGCGCGCGGGGTTTTTGCGCGCAGCATCATCTTGAACTCACCGGCCATCTGGAGGCTGTGCTCAACGATGACACCATCGATGCGGTGCTCCTGGCAACGCCGCATTCGCTGCATCCGGCGCAGGTGATCGCCTGCGCCGCGGCGCGCAAGCAGGTGTTCTGCGAAAAGCCGCTGGCGCTCTCCCGCGCCGGCGCAGCCCGCTTATTCAAGGCATGCCGCGACGCCGGCGTGGTGCTCGCGGTCGGGCACAACAGGCGCTTTTGGCCGGCGATGCGCGCACTGCGTGAAACCGTGGGAAGCGGCGAGCTCGGCACCATCCTTCATGTCGAGGGCCATAACAGCAACGAGAACTCGCAGAAATTAACGGGTGGCTGGCGATTGTCGGCGCTGGAATCGCCCGGCGGCGGACTGACCGGGGCTGGCCTTCACGTGCTGGATGCCTTTGTCAGCCTGCTCGGGCCGGTGCGCCGGGTCTATGCCCAACTGCATCAGCGCGATGCGGGGCCGCCGCCCCTGGACACGGCGGTCTTGATGCTCGACTTCGTCAATGGCGTCACCGGGCAGCTTTCGACAGTACGGGCCACGCCGCTCTACTGGCGCATTCATGTGTTCGGCACCACAGGTTCCGCCGAGGTACTGGATGAATGCACCATGATCCTGCGCAGGAGCGGCCACGCGCCGCGGCGGCTCGACTATCCCGCGATCGACGTCCTGCGCAGCGAGCTCGACGCCTTCGCGGACGCGGTCGAGAGCCGCCACTCCTTTCCGGTCCGGGAAGCCGAGGTGCTGGCAACCCTGTCGGCTTTCGAGGCCGCATTGCAATCGATGACGGCGGGGGCTGCGGTCGCGTGCGATGAGGCCTGAGGAGCCGGCACTCGCGACTCCATCGATAACCCGTCGGACCAGATCTCGGGGCTGTCAATACCCTAAAATAAAATTATTAATGTTCACCTTTTGGACCAAGCGGTGTAATCACTGGTTCGTCTTGTCTGACAAAGATAGTCGTTCGCGCAGGCGGGATCAGATGCGGTGGACGAGCGGTCAAAGATGCCCTCTGAGCTTAAAGATGCCCTCCCTTGCTTAAAGATGCCCTCCTTTAAAAGAGGGCATCTTTAACTTCGGAGGGCATCTTTAAAATTTAAGGATCACCCAAATACCCTGCCGCGCCAGCGAGCGGGATAGCATGGTCGCGTCTACTGCCCATCTCAGGCCATTTGCTACCAATAATAGTAAGCAGGGGAGGTCTATTCAAACTCCGGAGCTGTTTCCTCGATGGCATGGCCGAGCGGCCCTCAGCGATCGATCCGGCTGGTGGCCAAGCGGTCAAAGATGCCCTCCGAGGTCAAAGATGCCCTCATTTAAAAGAGGGCATCTTTGACCTCGGAGGGCATCTTTAACGATCGTGCCTGGCGCCATCGCGCCTACCCCGTGCTCAACAGGGGCGGACCACGCCGTTATCCGAAATTGGCCACCCCGCTAACAGCGATAACGCCGATAACGGGGAAGACGAATAAGTGCCTCCGGCTGTTATCGCGTTATCGTTGTTATCGGTGTATTGTGAGTGTCGTGGGGATGTTTCGGAAATCGGCAAGCCATTTTGGCTCCAGTCGAACGAGAACAGCGATGTGCCGCCATCACCGAATTGCAAACCGCTGCTCTACCGCTGAGCTAAGCCGGCCTACCAGGGCGACGGTGGCTATAGAGCTTATCTCGGAGGCGCGGCTCGTTCGCGCTGGCTCAATGCAACTCGACGAAATCACGACGGAGCCAGCCGGCAATCCGGCGCCACGCCCCCTGAACGACCTCGGCTCCCATGAACAGGCTCAAATGGCCGCAGGGTTCGGTGATCATCTCCACCTGATCGGCCGGAGTGCCGATCAGGTTCGCCGTCGCGAACAGCTGCTCCACTGCGACGACTTCGTCATGGCTGCCCGCCAGCAGAAGGATCGGCGCGCGAAACCGGGTCAAGTCGATGGCCTGTCCAAGAGCGACGAAGCGGCCACGCGCGATCCGGTTTTCCTTGAACAGCCATTGGACGATCTGAAGATAGAAGGCACCGGGCAAATCGACCGTTGCGGCATCCCATTGACGGAAGCGGGCGTCCAGTTCTTGCCGCAGCAGAGGTTCCAGATCGTCCGGATGCTGAAGCGCCGCCGCGATACTATCGCCGCTGGTCAGATTGGCCCAGAATGGCCGCATCCGTTCCGCGTGCAGGATGCCGTCGCCGTTCTGCACCAGGTCCTCGAACATCCGGAGCGGCACGCTGGCGGTGAAGCAGGAGAGATGCGACGATGCGGCGGCGATATCGATCGGCGCGCCCGCGAGCACCATGCGTCTCACCTTTGCCGGGAAACGCGCGGCGTAGATCAATGCCAGCCAGCCGCCCTGACACAGCCCGATCAGGTCGACCGGTGGCCCGAGCTGGTCGACGGCCACATTGAGGTCCGAAAGATAGCTGTCGATCGTGAAGTAGCGCATCTCCGGCGTTGCGGAGCGCCAGTCGGTGGCAAATACGCGCGGCAGGCCGCCGCGGCACAGTGCTTCGACCACGCTGTGATGCGAGGCGATATCGGCGATGATGGCATTGTGCAGCGCGTAGGGAGCGCAAATCAGGCTCGCGGGTCCATCCGCCCCGGTGGAGAAATCCCGCAAGCGCATCGATGCGAGTTCAAGGGCGACTTCATTCGCGGTGGTCCAGGCCAATAATGTGTCATCCGGATCGGTTCGTCGCCCCGAAGACATCCATTCATCCAAGAGCCGCAGATTGGCCTGCCCCACCACGGCGGCGGCCGCGAGCGGCCAGTCAAATAAGGCCTGAAGGCCCGTGGCTCGCTGACGCGCTCCGGATTCTTGCACTGGCCCGCCGTCGCTGGTTCCGTTCTTCATCGCGTCGACCTTGTTTAGTGGCCCCGCCTGCGGCTTGGAATGGGTCGGGTGCTTCCGCCTCACACCCCGAAGGGGTAGGTGTCGGGGAGCCTGTTGATCTCGGCGGTGTCCAGAGTCACGGCATGACGATTGTCGAACCAGACGTATCCGTCGAACTGTTGAGGCAGGCTAGCTCCGGAGTTCTGAAGTAGCGGCTCGCCATCTCCTTTCGGCACGATAGATCACACTGATCGCCCGCTCAAGTCGTTCCTTGCGGGTTCCGCTCAAGCTTTGCTCTTGCCGCTGCCGCGGTTCTCGCTGGCCTTTCGCAAGGCTTCGGCGAGCGCTCCGCGCGGCTCTTGTGTCGGCTGGCGCGGCGGCTGAGGTTTCATCGATCCCTGCGAAGGGTCACGCGACACGCCTTGCGCCGAACGTTCGCCCCTGCCGCCGACTTCGTCATCCAGGCGCAGCGTCAGCGCTATGCGCTTGCGGGCGACCTCGACCTCCAGCACCTTGACCTTGACGATATCGCCCGGCTTTACCACCTCGCGCGGATCCTTGATGAAGGTCTTGGACATCGCCGAGATGTGCACCAGCCCATCCTGGTGCACGCCGATATCGACAAAGGCGCCAAAGGCGGCGACGTTGGTGACGGTGCCCTCCAGGATCATGCCTCGCTTGAGATCCTTCAGCGTCTCGACGCCCTCCTTGAACACCGCCGCCTTGAAGGCCGGGCGCGGATCGCGGCCCGGCTTTTCCAGCTCGCGCAGGATATCGGTCACGGTCGGCAAACCAAAGGTGTCGTCGACGAAGTTCCGCGGCTGCAACTGGCGCACGATGTCGGCATTGCCAAGCAGCGCCTTGATGTCGCTTTTGCTGGCCGCCAGGATCCGCCGCACCACCGGATAGGCCTCCGGGTGCACCCCGGAGGCATCAAGCGGGTCCTCGCCATCCCTGATGCGCAGGAAGCCCGCGCACTGCTCGAAGGCCTTGGGTCCAAGCCGCGGCACCTGCTTCAGCGCCTTGCGCGACTTGAACGGCCCATGAGCGTCGCGGTGCGCCACGATGGTTTGCGCCAGCCCCGGGCCGATGCCCGACACCCGCGCCAACAGCGGCGCGGAGGCGGTGTTGGCATCGACGCCGACCGCGTTGACGCAATCCTCGACCACGGCATCGAGCGAGCGCGCCAGCCTGGATTCGCCGAGATCGTGCTGATACTGGCCGACGCCGATCGCCTTCGGATCGATCTTGACCAACTCGGCGAGCGGGTCCTGCAGCCGCCGCGCGATCGACACCGCGCCGCGCAGGGTGACGTCGAGGTCGGGCAATTCCTCGGAGGCGAAGGCCGAGGCCGAATAGACCGATGCGCCAGCCTCCGACACCACGATCTTCGACATTTTCAGCTCCGGCAACCTCTTTACAAGTTCCGTGGCCAGTTTGTCGGTCTCGCGCGAGGCGGTGCCGTTACCGATCGCAATCAGATCGACGCGATGCGCCAAAGACAGCTTGCCGAGGGTGGCCAGCGCTTGGTCCCATTGCCGTTGCGGTTCATGCGGATAGACCGCCGTGGTGGCCTTGACCTTGCCGGTGGCATCGACGATGGCGACCTTGACGCCCGAGCGGAAGCCGGGATCGAGCCCCATGGTCACGCGCGCGCCGGCCGGAGCCGCCAGCAAGAGGTCGCGCAGGTTGGAGGCGAACACCCGCACCCCCTCGGTTTCGGCGGCGGTCCACAGCCGGGTGCGCAGATCGATGCCCAGATGCACCAGGATCTTGGTCCGCCACGCCCAGCCCGCGGTTTCCACCAGCCAGCGGTCCCCCGGTCGGCCCTGGTCGGAGATGGCGAAGCGCTGCATGATCTTCAGCTCATAGGAACTGGGGGTACCCGCGACGGGATCCTGCGCGTCGGGTCGCAGTTCTAGCTTCAGGATCTCCTCCTTCTCGCCGCGGAACAGCGCCAGGATGCGGTGCGACGGCAGCTTGTGCAGCGGCTCGCTGAAATCGAAATAATCCTTGAACTTCTCGCCCTCGGTTTTCTTGCCCTTGCGCACGGTGGACGCCATCCATCCGCTCGACCACATCTGCTCGCGCAGCGCGCCGATCAGGTCGGCGTCTTCGGCAAACCGCTCCACCAGGATCTCGCGCGCCCCTTCGAGGGCCGCGGCCACATTGGCCACTTGTTTGCCGGCATCGACGAAGTCTTTGGCCACTCGGCGCGGATCGTTTTGCGGCTGGGTCAGCAACAATTCAGACAAAGGTTCGAGGCCGGCCTCCCGGGCGATCTCGGCCTTGGTGCGGCGCTTCGGCTTGAAGGGCAGATAAATATCTTCCAGGCGCCCTTTGCTGTCGGCTTCGAGGATGGCGGCTTCCAGCGCGGCATCGAGCTTGCCCTGTTCGCGCACCGAATTGAGAATGGCCGCGCGGCGCTCTTCAAGTTCGCGCAGGTAGTTCAGCCGCTCTTCCAGGGTGCGCAATTGCGTGTCGTCGAGCGAGCCCGTGATTTCCTTGCGGTATCGCGCCACGAACGGAACCGTGGCGCCGCCGTCGAGCAGCGCGACCGTCGCCTCGACCTGCTGCTCGCGCACGCCAAGCTCCTCCGCGATGCGTCGATTGATGCTTGCCACGCGATTATCCTTCCAAATGCCGTCGCGGCGGTCGAAAGGCCAAGCCGCGGGGAGGACGCTTATGGACCACCGCTGATCGACCGATCAAGCTGCCGCATCAAACAAATTGTTCTGTGGACGGGCCTCGTGCGGTTGCCGAATGCCCCGACCTGGCGCGTTGGCCAGACTAACCAAGATATCGCTGGATCGATGGCACGTAAATGTGTAGACGAACGCTCCCTTCTGAAGGCGCTCATGTCGATCTGCGGACTTGATTTCGGAACCTCGAATACGACGCTCGGCATTATCGTGGACGATGCGCCGGTGCTGGCGGCCCTCGAAGCCGGCCTCACCACGATTCCCAGTGCGATCTTCTACCAAAGGGATGGCGCCGTCCTGATCGGACGCAGGGCGGTCGAGGCTTATGTCGATGGCACGCCCGGCCGCCTGATGCGCAGCCTCAAATCCGTGCTCGGCACCGCGTTGATGGAGGAGACCACACGCCTCGGAGGCGAGCGGACCCGGTTTTTCGATATCATTGCCTATTACCTGAGCGCGGTGAAGCGGCGCGCCGAACAGGCCACCGGCCGAGAACTGCGCGACGTGGTGCACGGCCGGCCGGTGCACTTCGTCGACAACTCCGCCGACGCCGACCGCAGAGCTGAACAAACCCTGCGGGAGATTGCGCGCGGCATAGGCTTTGGCGAGATCACATTCCAGTTCGAGCCGATCGCGGCAGCCCTGGACTATGAGCGCCAGATCGCGAGCGAGGAAGTCGCCTTGATCGCCGATATCGGCGGCGGCACTTCGGATTTCTCGATCGTGCGTCTCGGATCCCGCCGTCACAGCGGCGCGGATCGATCGGCCGATATTCTCGCCAATGACGGCGTGCGTATCGGTGGCACCGATTTCGATCAGAAGCTCAGTCTCGGCGTCATCATGCCGCTGTTTGGTTTTGGCAGCGCCATGAAGCGCCCAGGATTAGATGTCCCGTCGCGCTACTACCACGACCTTGCCACCTGGTCGAACATCAACCGCATGTATGAGCCGGGCGTGACCGCGGAACTCCGCCAGGTTCGGCATGAGGCCGCGGAGCCGTCCTTGCTCGATCGGCTGCTGCGCGTGGTTGAAGAGCAACGCGGCCATACGCTGGCGATGGAGATCGAGGAGGCCAAGATTGCGCTGTCCGACAGGCGCACGGCGGACATTCCGCTCGCATGGGTCGCGCCAGGCCTGAGCGTCGCCATCGGTCGCCAGGATCTTGTCAGCCATACCAGACAACTGGCCGATCGTATCGGGGCGCGCATCAAACTCTGCCTCGCGCAAGCAGGATTATCCGCAGGCGACATCGACGCCGTGTTCCTGACCGGCGGCTCGGTGCGGCTTGCCCATGTCCGTAAAGCGATCATCAAGGCGGTGCCGTCGGCCCGCATCATCGAAGGCGACACTTTCGGCGCCGTCGGCAAGGGCCTCACCATCGAGGCGTTGCGCCGATATGGTCCCGGAAGCTGAGACCAGCAAAGCTATGAGCCATCGCCGCCATCGTGACGCGATGCCCGTCGCGCCAGTTTATCCGCCAGGTTCAGACCAATGCCGGGTCGGCTCCATGGGCACACGGCGATGCAGATCGCGCAGCCATGCGTCTGGTTGAAAAACGGCAGGCACTGATCGAAGTCCACATACCATTTTTCCACGCCGCGGACCATTTGCTTGGCCGGATTGATAGCCTCTGGCGGACAGGCGTTCTCGCAAATCCGGCAGTTGGTGCAGAACGCGTCAACGCCAAACATCCGTCGCGGCGTCGGCATGAACGGCGCGTCGGTCAAAACCGCTGCAATACGGAAGGACGAACCGAATTCGGCATTGATCAGCGAGCCATGCTTGCCAAGCTCGCCGAAGCCGCAGGCAATGGCCGGCGGGATCATCATGACCTTTGACGTCATCGGCCCCGTCAGCGGCTCGGCGTCCCAGCCCTGCCGGCGCAGCCAGCCCGCAATTAACTTCGCCGCCGCCGCGGCGCGCCCGTACTGCCTGATCACCTCGGCACCGGCGGTGGCCTCCGGTGCGGTGACGATCTCGGCGTAGTCATGGGCAAAGCCGAGCAGGATGATGTTCTCTTGCGGCGCATGCTGACCTTCATAGACCCAGGCCGGGTCCATCCGGGCGACGCCCCACATGTCGAAACGGAAGTCCCCGGCAAGCCCGGCAAGCGCCGCGTTCCAGTCCTCCGGCGCCTGCTGCACGGGAGCACCGGTCACGTCCGGCAGCTCGGTGGCGAGTTGCCTCGCGCGCTCGGCACGCGCCTGCGCCAGATGCGGATTGGCAGGATCGACCTGATAGAACCAGCGCTGCATGGCGCCGTGGGCAATGCTGTCGGGGTCGGGTGCCCAATAGACCATGCGCGGCCGGCGCGGAGTGGTCTCGCCAAGGCCGTTGATCGCATTGCCGGAGATCGCGGGTTTCAAGGCAAGTTGCGCGGGGTCGGGAGAGAACGGCCGGTAGCGACTGGGCATGATCGTGGCTCTTTCGGCGGCTGCCTGGATGGACGCCAGCATAGGATTGGCGGCGCTTGGGCGTCTACAGCAGCGTCTTGGTGCCGCTATGCCGCCGACGTCAGACAGTCCAACGGCACTTCGAAGGCGTAGACGAAACCGGCCGGCAGGTAGCTCAATCGCACGTCGCCCTTGAGCTGCTTGCCCAGCGTCTCGATCAGGCGTGTTCCGAAACTGCGCTTTTCCGGAGGATGGACGACCGGACCGTTGTTCTCGGTCCAGGTCAGGCGTAGGCGTTGCGTCACGGGATCCAGCGTCCACAGGATAGCCACGGTCCCCGTTGCCACCGACAAGGCACCGAATTTCGTGGCGTTGGTGCAGAGCTCGTTGAGCGTCATCGCGACGGCGAGGACCGCGCCCGAATTCATCTCGATATCGGGTCCGGCAATCCTGAATTTCGGCGCGTCGGGATCGTCGAACGCCTCGGTGGCACCGCGGACGATCTTGCCGAGGTCGGCGCTGCTCCACCCTCCCTGCAGCAGCAGATCGTGAGCCCGCCCGAGCGCCAATAGCCGGCCCTCGATGGCGTGCTGGGCATGCTCTGCACCGGACACGTGACGCAAGCTCTGGGAGACGATGGCGCTGACGGTCGCCAGCGTGTTCTTGATGCGATGGTGCAGCTCTTCCAGGATGAGCTTCTGGAGCTTCTCGGACGCCTCGCGCTCGCGGGCGTCGATGCCGGCCTGCCTCAGCAAGCCACTCGCGTTGATCTCCGCCGCCGTGAGAAGCAGCCGCAGGCTGGCATTCTCCGCCGCCAGAGCGTCCTGCTGGGGCGCCTGAAGTAGATTGACCTCACTCATTAGCCCAGAATACCACTATAAGTCGGGTGCCGAACACAGGTTTTTTTCGACACGTGGCTGGTGCGAAGTCCGCCGATGCGGGCCATATCCGGCCCCAAAAGCGCAGACTTCAGGCGTCGCCGATCATGCTCCGAAGCTGGGCGATCATTTCCCTGGCCTCGAGCGGCTTGCCGAAAAACCGGCAGTCGGCCGGAATAGCCATGTCGGCCAGCTTCAACTGCCCGGATACCACGATGATCTTGATCGGCGGCCAGCGCTCATGCACGGCCTGCGCGAGCCCCAGGCCGTCCATGCTGCCCGGCATCTGGACGTCGGTAAACATCAGCGCGATGTCGGACCTGGACTCCAGGATCGCGACGGCTTCTTCAGCATCCACGGCCTCAACCGGCGTGTAGCCGGCGTCTTCCACCATGTCGACCGCGCACATGCGCAGCATCAAATCGTCCTCGACCACAAGAACGACGGCTGGAATGGTCGGACGATCTGAAGCCATCATGGCGGGCGCTTTCGCGGGATTGAGCGGTCGAGGCAATGGTCGTTTGGACAAGCGCCCGACACGGGACAAGCATCTCGATGCCCATATGATCCCGATCATCTTAATAATAGCACAACAAATGGTTGACGCGACTCGCCGGGCCGATGCCTGTCTCGCGTGCCGGATGAACCAATTCCACTTCCAGAACTTGGTTCATCGATCACGTTGACCTGTAAGGATGGATCTTTGATGCGCGACCGGGAGCAAAAGGGCGTTCGAGTCGGCGCTGTCCATATCGAGGCAATCTGCGCCGAGATCGGTGACAGGCTACCCGCTGCGCTCACAACGGGTTCCGCTCCATTGCCCCCACATCTGCGCAGGCTCATGGAGTTATTGCTGGGCGTCGAGGGTCGCAACGCGACCTTGCAGGGTCCGACCGAGATTGACGTGAGATGAAAGACTTTCCAAACGCATCATTTCCTCCGGAAAAGATCGGCATCATGAAAAAGGCGCTGGATGCAGCCGTGGCGTCCCTGCCAGAGCCCGTCAGTTCCGCGCATGTGCAATTCATCGCCGAAACGATCCTTCGCACGGCCAACGAAGGCGAGACGGACCCGGCAACATTGCAACGTATCGCACTCATCGAACTTCAGATCGCACCACGTCATTGATGCTGAGCAACTGAAGTTTTCGCGTATCCATCCCTGACCGAACCCGTGATTTCGAACGACGGCCAGCCGGTTGGATTATGATGTGCTCGCGCTGGAACTTCTCATCATTCCAACGGTTGGGTAGTGCTCCCAAACACAGTGGGATCGGCGACCAGCCAAGTCAGCATCCAGCAATGATCACATCTGCCTCCGTCCTGGGGATAACAGGCCTATTGGCGGCGGCGGCGTTGGCCTTCCCCAGCGTTGCTCCTGAGGTCAGCAGTCCAGGCGTGCCAGCCAAGGCAGATCGGGCCGTTGTCGGACCGTTTGAGCGAAATTGCTCACAACAAGTATGGCCCAACTTCGAGGTGTCCTGTTTGCGTAGCCATAAGTCCGTCGTGCCGGCCCGCAGGATTGCTTTGATAACCGCCGGGCCGACAGACCGAACGCCGATCACGCGAACCCTGCGAGGTGGAACATGACGACACGAAGCACACTAGCTTACGGGCTTATCTTGGCTTCCTCAGTTTGCTTCGCCGTCTTACCCGCCAGCGCCGAGACACTTTATGACGGGGTTTGGAACGTAACAATTCTGACCAGGGCTGGAAATTGCGAACCTTCGGTTCGCTATCCGCTCACCATCGCCGACGGGAAGGTTTCAGGCCCCGCGGATGTGTCGGGCAGCATCGGGAGAGGTGGCATCGTGCGGGTGTCAATCCGGGGAGCCTACGCCAACGGCCAGCTCAGCGGAAATGGCGGTTCAGGTAAATGGAATGGCGCCTCCGGTGGAATACTTTGCAGCGGTCGATGGGAAGCGCTCCGACAATGACACACGATAATAAGAATAACGCAGGCCCGTTCGAACAACCGAGGTGATGCAATGAATATGTCGAGTGATAGCCTGTTGGTCATCTTGTTTGTCGGTCTCGTGGCCGGCTGGTTGGCGGGTCAAATTGTGCAAGGGACCGGTTTGGGAATTGTCGGCGACCTCATCGTCGGAATTTTGGGCGCCTTCATCGGAAGCTGGTTGCTGCCGCAGCTCGGTATCCATCTCGGCACAGGTCTGATCAGTGCCATCGTCAACGCGGCTGTCGGTGCCATCCTGCTGCTCCTGATCGTACGGCTCTTTCGAGGCGGCAGCGGCTGG
>Ga0182012_10002925_pt1 | contig 18371 bp, 14 predicted proteins | sample 612S2SmetaG_FD_120486 | JGI IMG/M metagenome (GOLD analysis project Ga0182012, IMG submission 120486) | Permafrost microbial communities from Stordalen Mire, Sweden - 612S2S metaG | ecosystem: Environmental > Terrestrial > Soil > Wetlands > Permafrost | place: Sweden: Stordalen | collected...
CCGCGGCTGCAATTCAGGCCCTGCTTCAATTCGAGTCCCGTCAGGGTATGGGGTGCGAGCGGATGCGTTGCGACGGGAAAAATGAGTTGAAAGATTTCGGGCCAGGTCAACCGGGGAATGCCGCGACCTTCTTGCTTTCGGAAATGCTCCAGGCTGCGGGTGAGAATGCGTACTTCGACACGGCGCCCCGGCTGCGCGGCGATGTTAAAGGCAATCAAGGCGCGTTGCTCCAGGAGTTGCAGGATTTCCTCGCCCCCCAGGTCGAGGTCACGCATCGCGACGTTGATATCCCCGAGCGGGCGCGGGGTGCAGACGAACCGCTCGCCGGCCCCGCGCAAATCCAGTTTTACTTGAATGGAGCGCGGTAACAAGTCCCGGAGAGTTTGGATTCGTGGCCCGCTCATAGCGCGACCTCCGGCGGGCGAAGTGAAATTTGCGTTGAAACTTTTTTCATCCTCTGACAATCTTTGTTCACTGTGTTGACAAGACAATAGTTAACACAGTGAACTCTGTCAACCATTATTTGTTAACTCTGTGAACACACCTGTATTAACGGCGGGGCGGCTTGAATTCGAGGAGATATTCAAGCGGCTGGAGCGGGAGTTTAAAATGACCAAGGCATCCGTGGCGCGGGCGCTGCGGGTTCAACGTTCCTATGTCACCATGCTGATCCACGGTGACCGCACGCCGCATATCCGCACGCTGGAATCGATGCGCGCCCTGGAAAAGACGCTGCGGGCCGGGGGAAACCCGGAAGGCCCGGCGGAAGAGGACACGGAGTTGAACCGGATTTTCAATCAATTGCGGATGCTGGAGCAGAACGATCGCCCGAAGTTTGAAGCGGTCAGGCAGGTGGTGGATTCGATGGCGCAGCAGGCTAGTGCTGGTGCTGGTTCTAGTTCAAAACCAGCCGGCGCCGCGTCAAAACTTTTAAAGAAGGCTGCGGCTTCGGTCCGTAAACCCGTTTTAAAATAACGGCGCTTACGCGGAGCTGGCGGGACCAGCGTTCGAATTTGCGGGCCAGATCCAGTCGCTGGACTGGTGTTAACAAGGCGGCTTCCTCTTCCAATTCCGGTTCCAACGTCACCGGGCAATATGTTTTTTTGTTCATGGGCGTGATCATACCGGCGTTGGTGGGACATTGGTTGTCCATGGGAATAGTGTGAATAAGTTTCTGGCGCGGAGGTGTTTTAACATAGCCGTGAGAACACAGAGGCGCGTCAATAATTCTAAATGCTAAATGCTAAATGCTAAAAAAAGCTCAACCACGAAGTATACCGTACGTCGACCTCGGCTGAAACCCAGCTTGGCGCACCACCTCCCAAAGCGAAGGGGTGAGGATGTGACTGCGGCAGGGTTGGGCTCAGGAAAGGGTCCGGCTGACTGTTAAAAATTGGGTTTGTTTTCGCCTTTTTCATTTTTCAAAACATGACTTAAGTTGTTGATTATAAATATTTAAATTCAATTCACAATTGGGTTCGTTTGCCGTTTTTTTGTTCCTAGCTGGTAGAGAGGACACCGAGCCGGGCAAGGGAAGAGATAGGCAGAAAATAAGGGATATTTGAGGATTTTGGCGGTTGGTTTGGGCAAAAATGCGATTTTGGGATTGGGTTCGTATTCTGGGAGTCGATTTAGTCATATAATTACTGAACCAAAGAGGTTTACGCAGATAATGAAATTCCCGGGGATGTGATGAAGCGGGTTTCTGGACGACATTATTGGGGACAAATTGGGTTCGGATATGGACCAATAGTTTGCGGGCGACTTCATGAGTGCGGACTCGGGTGGTCAAGAGTTGCTCAAGGGAAAGGCCGATGGTCAGCACCACTCGCCAAAAGTGCGAGCCGGACGGACTATTAGAATATCCCTGGTCCGAACAGCAACACTTTTGCCTGAGACGCTTTAACCATCGAGCATTTGGACTGTGAGTCGGAAGCCGGATCATGAGTTTTATGTTTTAGAATGATTTTGGCAGGGTTGGCAGGGAAGAAAACGGGACGGTCCCGTTTTAAACGAGATTTAGAAACTTTTTTTGACAGGATGAACGGATGGGGACGGGATGTGGGAAAAGATGTTCGGTCATCGCAGCACGATGCCCCTATCCTCGGGTGAGGTTCAAGGAATCATGCGCGTGGCGTGGTCCATCAACCAAAAGACGTCGGTGTTGAAGGCGGTCAACGGCGTGGGATATTTTTTAACCACATTCGGCATCGGTGCGGACCGCAGCAAGGGCGTGGTCCATTTTTGCACTTGCGCATGTCCGTCGGCAAAGGAGAAGTTCGCCCCGCCATTATGATATTGGGCGGGAAAATCGCAGATGTCTTCCGTGATGCTGGGATAGGTCAACATATCGGTCACAAAAAATCCGTCGTTGATGCGGTCCATCGGCTCCTCGACAAAGACAAACACTTGCGCCGGGCCCGGCGTCAGGAGATCGGACATGTGATAATAAACGCGATATTCGCCGCTGGTCGTGCCGAGCCGGGTGTTTGACCACGACATATTGGCGGGATTACCGTTCGCGTCACCGCGTCCTCCTACCCAGTTCAGCATGGAAACGCTGCGCACACGCGGCCGGTCCTGGCCATTAATCCGCACCACACTCGGATCGGCTGGACACTTGAAGATGGCGGTATTGTTGCCACATTCGGGCCAGAGCGGACTCTTCATGATGTCCATACGGGGATCCCAGTTGCTCGGGTTGTTGGGATTATAATCCAGGTTGCCGGTCATCCAGGTTGTGGGGCCGCCCTTGGCGCTGGGAAGGCGGTCATGTGAATCTTCCACATACATGCGCCAGGCCAGCATCAATTGCCGGTTATTATTCATGCACTGAATGCCGGTGGCCCGACCTTTGACGTAGGAAAGTGCGGGAAGCAGCAGGGTCACCAGAATGGCGATGATGGCGATGACGGTCAGCAGTTCGACCAAAGTAAAGGCGGGCGAACCTTGTCGGTTGAGTTCTTTGGTGCGCACGATTTTCGGAATCACAGTCATATTAACTGTTTTACGGCCTCAACTTGCTTCAGTTGGATTAGGCGGTAATTTGGCGGTCAATTCAAGTCCCGTTTCTGCCAGCTGACTGCGTCAGGGCCACCACCCAGACGCGAATCTTTGAACAGTAGTTAACTAAGGAAACGAAGGCTGAGTTTTTTCGACAGGATTAACAGGATGGGGACAGGATGAAGTTGCTTTGCCACAGAGACTCAGAGGACACGGAGGCCGGTAAGCGCCGACGGGATACCACGTGAAACAATTCTAAATGCTAAATGCTAAATTCTGAATTGAAGACAGGAGCGGCCGAAACTTTGGGTTGGCAGGTAACAATGTATCCACCTATTGGCCCGTGGGGGCCTCTCCACGTGATAAAAGCATTTCCATTCGCCTAAATGCTGGGGAAGATTGGGTCGTGGGTGGGAAACATAAGTATTATAATGAATATCCAATTCCCCAGCGGGGGTTGGGTCAGATTCTTCGCTGGCAGTTCGGGGGCGGGCCGGTGGAACCGCCGTTGGTGCCGCCGGATCAATTGCCAACTTATCAGCCGCAATCGGTCTCGCCGCGTAACCTGGCCCAACCGCCGCCCGACCAAATCCAGGTGACCTGGATCGGGCACTCGACTTTTTTGATCCAACTGGACGGGCGCAATATTTTGACGGATCCGATTTTCGGGAATTGCGGACCGATCCCTTCGTCGCGCCTGCGCCGGCTGGCTCAGCCGGGAGTTGCGCTCGCGGACCTGCCGCCGATCCACGACGTGCTGATCAGCCATAATCATTATGATCATCTGGATGCCCCGACGATCGGCCAATTGGGGGGTGAGCCACATTTCTGGCTGCCGTCCGGATTATCGCCGTGGTTCCAAAAACGCGACATTTGGCGATGCCGGGAGTTGGCGTGGTGGCAATCGCAGCCGCTGGCGCAGGGCTGGGAGCTTCATTCGGTGCCGGCCCAGCATTTTGCGGCGCGCAGCATTCATGACCGCGACCAGACGCATTGGTGTGGCTGGGTGTTGCGGCGCGGTTCTCGCGCAATCTATTTCGCGGGTGACACGGGTTATTGCCCGGTGTTCCGCGAGATTGGGGAGCGGTTCGGTGGTTTTGACCTGGCAATTATTCCGATCGGGGCGTATCGGCCGCGCTGGATCATGCAGCCGATTCATGTGGATCCGCGCGAGGCGGTGCAAATTCACGTGGATGTGCGGTCGCGTCAGTCAGTGGCGTGTCATTGGGGGACGTTCCGGTTGACGGACGAGCCGCCCGGGGAACCGCCGGTGGCGTTGCGCATGGCAATGATCGAACGCGGTCTGCCGGCGGAACAGTTCCGGGCGCTGCGGTTCGGGGAAAGTGTTCTGATTTGAATTTGCCACAGAGACACAGAGGTCACAGAGAAATGACGAGATTAATTGAGCAGGACAACTTGAATCCAAACGGGATCCAACATCCGCGACCTTCGCCGGTTATTATACGTCCAAGCTAAAAAAAGGGGAGCTGCACCCGCAGACCAAATTCGCCACTGTGACTGTCGATGTTTGGCACTAGAGCGGTTCAAAAAATATTGTAGCCGTTCGGTCTTAGGAGATGAAGAATCGGTCCTTTTGGGTTTCGGCTTCGTTTCGGCTCAGTCGCAGCCCGCTACGGGGATTGCTCCTTCGCCAAAGCCTCGCCGAAACACCAAAAACCCCAGCTCCGAACGGCTACAACATTTCTTGAAACGCTCTAGTCACGCCGTCTCCTACTCAGTTTGAGTAAAACTACAGGCAGCCAAAGGTTTTGGTTTCTTTCTCCGCTCTCTGTGAGCTCTGATTGCCAGTCCGGCTTCGGACCTCGGCGGCAAAACTTATTCTAAAAAATGAGCTAAAACGGGACGGTACCGTTTTCTTCCCTTTCACCGCCGCTAAAGTCGCGAGGTATGCAGAAGCAGCAAGGTGCGACGCAAACGGAAAAGGCCAACGAATGTTGGGCCGGGTTAATTCTCTTCTGTGGGTCGTTCTGCGGGTTCGACATTCCATTCCCGGCTGCCCTGCAAGAAACCAAACGCAGTTACAAACATCATTCACCACCAAATCATCAATTACTCCAATTATGAAAATCAATCATCTGCCTGCCATTATTGTCCTCCTCGCGATTGCGTCCGGTCCCCTGTCCGTTCACGCGCAATCTTTGTCCTCAACCAATGCCGCAACCGGCGGCACTGAATCCTTTTCGACCGCGCCGAATCCCCAAACGTTCTTTGGCACGGTTGGAGATTACGTGACGTCTTCCAATCCCAACCTGCCCATTCGTGGTCAGGCGGAGATCGCGCTGGGTTTGGCTTATCAATCCGGGGTAAATATCGCGTCGGATTTTTCGGCCCGGTACAAAATCACGGTGTCGACGAACTCCGGTGTGTTGTTGGAATCGGTCACGCGTAATGCAGGCATCAACGGGGTGATCGTAAGTGAGCAAGCCGGCCTGGGTTATTACTACATACCCGTCACGACCCCGGACATTGAGTTATCCGCCGGTTTGTTGGGCGGTTATCGGTTCGATACACGGTCGGCCGCGTTCACGGCTTATCTGGACGTGAGAAAATCGCTGACTCAAAACACTTTCGCCGGTCTGCGCATGGCCTTCGAACAAGATGGTTCCGGTTCCCCGAACGCACCGGTACTCACTGCGTATACGGGTTTTTCCTTTTGAACCAATTTTGCCACAGAGCACAGAGGCCTGCACACAAAACAATTAACTAAACCATAACCAATGGAGACTGCCGGTGATCGGCACCTGTCACTTCGTCTCCTACCTTCCACGATGAATAATCAAACATCCATACCTTCGAGCATAAACTTAGAGACTCCCCCAATGGCCCGCCGCGGCCTCGCGGTGTCATTTGGGAGGGCGCGGCAATTGGTGGCGGCGGCGGCGGAGGCTTACCGACGCGGCACGGTTAGCGATCCTCGCACGGATGCGCAGGCTAACATCACCCTGGATGTGGATGGCAACATCATCGTGGCGTTCAAAGGCAGCAGCGAGCCGGCGGATTTTGTACAGGACGCAAAATTCGAAATGTGCGGACTTAATCAGAATGGCATCGGCCCGGCCGCCAAGGTTCACTGCGGCTTCCTTGAGGATTTCAGCGCGATCAAGGAAGCCGTGGTGAGCCAGGTGGAGGCGCTCCTGCCGCGGGGAGAACTCTTTATCACGGGCCATTCGTTGGGCGGCGCCCTGGCGATGTTGTTTGCGCCGGAGTTTTGCGCCCGGCGATTGCCGGTGTCAGGGGTCTATACGTTTGGACAACCGCGCGTGGGAAATTCGGCGTTCGCCGCCGGCTACGACCGCACGGTCGCGATGAATGGTTCCACGCTGAAGGACCTCACCATGCGGGTGGTGAATGAAAATGACATTGTACCGCGCACGCCGGGCTGGCTGCTGGGGTATCGGCATGGCGGCAATGAACTGTTTCTGCCCGCCGGAACGATCACGGAATGGGAGCTCAATCCGGGTCCATGGTCGCACGCGTGGTCCGATCTGCTGGGACTCTACGGCGCCTGGCGGAATCGCCGGGACGTTTTGGTGTCCGAACATTTTCTGGCGGCTTATCGCCAGCGGATTCAACTGATGGGGTGAGAGCTGGGACACCAGGGGAAATTCTAAATGCTAAATGCTGAAACAAGATGGTTAAATGCTCGCCCTCACCCCACCCTCTCCCCCGAGGCGAGGGTTTTATACCTTGAACGTTGGTATAATGTTTTGAGCGCAATGGCCAATCCAGCCATAGGTATTTGCATACAAGTTGGGAGCGTTTCTCGTGGCCCTGACGCAGTCAGCTCTGCGCGCTCGGTGGCTCGGTGGCTAATTCCGTTCATCTGGGGAGGGATTGGAAGCCGAGGAGGCCGAAGGGGAACTGGAGAATTCTGAATTCTAAATTCTGAATGCTGAAACGTGGAACGCTCCGCCGAAGTGCGCTGATTGCCGGCATCAGCCGAACATCGGCATCGCAACCACCTGCCGCATGCGAATTGTCGAACAGAAGTTAATGAAGGAAACAAACAAAGGCTGAGTTTTTTAACAGGTTCTAAAATTCAACCGCAATAACAACGCAAAGGATTATCATTTATGATTGGAATACTGGGGGAAATATCGGCGGCAGACTTTTGGATGCTCGGGTTCACGGGTGTCATGTCATTGGCCACGCTGGGCGCGATGGTGGTGATGATTGTGGCGCTGAACAAGAAGCAGCAGGTGCAATTGCAAACGCCGGTGAACGTCCAAACCGTGGAGAGCTACGTCAGCAAGGCGGAATTCCAACACCACGCGACCGGTGTGTCGCATGAGATTCATCAGATCCGGGAAATTTTGCGGATGGAAATACCGGAGATGGAGCGGCGTATTGCGCAATCGGGGGAATTACGAATCAGCAAGCTGCATGACCGGATCAATGAGGTGCTGGTGGAAGTGTCGCGGCTGGGGAGGAACCAGATCCAGGAGCGACGAAGATAAAAGGAGATTAGCCACAGAGGCACAGAGATCACAGAGCTGACTGCGTCAGGGCCACCGTGGTTAAGACTTTGGGAGGATCAAAAAACTTTTAATTTCCCACTTCGCTCCAAATTGCCCGACGGGGCTTCCCGTCCTCTGTGATCTCTGTGCCTCTGTGGCTAAAACTTTTTCTGCTTAAATTTCATGCTGAGACCGTATCAGAATGTCGCCCTAGGGTTGCCGCAGAATAACCGGGTGGTGGGTTATTATTGGGCGCGACGCTGCCGCAAATCCACCACCGCAGGCGCGATTTATCTGCAGGAAATGTGCCTTGAACCGGGGCGGACAGTGATCAATTGCTCGGCGTCGCTCATTCTGGGCCGCGAATCAATCGGGATGACGCTCTCCGCACTGGAACGGTCGGAACTGGTGCAGGCAGAGGCGCGGGCGGTCCGGAGTGGTTTCGAGACCGGCGCGGCCCAACGCGGCTTGCATTTCAAAGTGGCAAATTCCGTGACCGGCCATGTTTACCAGTCACGGCTGAGCGACCAGGAATTCACGGAGTTGTACGAATCCCGCCGCATGGAATTGCGGCTCTATTTCAGCGAGACGACTTATTCGCGCGAATTGATCCTCGCACCAAGCGTTCACACGTTTCGCGGTTACCGGGCGCTCGTGGGTTTCGATGAGTTTGGCTATCTGCCGGCAAACACGGCGCAGGAGCTGATTGATTCGGCGGATGCGATGATGCGGGATACGCCAGACCGGAAGCTGCTCTTTTTCTCCAACCTAAGCCTGGGCGATAATCATCCTTGGTATGAAATGACGCAGCCGCGCGAGACGGACGGTGACAAGGAGGAGGAGTTCTTCCCCGTGAATCCGAAGGGCCACTTGTACACGGGCCGGACGGGCCGCCTTATCCATCGGGTGGCATTAAAGGACGCCTATGAGGCGGGTCACCTGCTCTACGATAATGAGAGCCGGCCGATGTCGTATGAGGAGTGTGAAAATTTCCCGTCGATGCGCGACGGCTGGGACATCAGTTACGGGCTCATCCATAAACCGGGCGGAGCCAGTGTGATTGAGATGGCGGCGCTGGCTTTCGCGCAAAAACGCGGGCTTGGCCAATGCCATTTCGCGCGGGTGGCTGGCGATGCGGATTTTCATGAGGCGCTCAATCGAATGAGTCACAGCTTGAAGGGAGGCGCGGTGGGCATCGGGTTCGATGTCGCCACAACGACGTCGGCAACGAGCAATCCCTCCAGCGTGACGGTGCGGGAAATGATCGGGTCGGAGAAATACGACCGGTTGAAGTTGATCTGGAAGGAGCGTACGCACGAGGTTGCCCACGAGCGACTGAGACTCATCATCGAGCGGGTGCGGAATCGTCACGAGGGCGGCCCGGCGCGACGGTTGTGCGTGGATTCCAGCAATGAACGTTTATTTGGGCAAAGCACGGAGAGCCTGCTGGGGCGGTTGATTCCGGTGCAATTGGTGGCGGCTGGCGAGACGGTGGATCCGCCGCCATCCGGTTATGCGGCCCACAACGTGCGCGTCAATTACAAGACGTGGCTGGGCGACCTGGAAGTGGCGAACGTGAATCATGCCCTGCTGGCGTTGCCGCCGGATGATTATGTGCGGGACGATTATCGAAGGGTCTTGAAGGACGGCGGCAAGTTCCAGTGTGTGCCAGACCGGCAAACGGGGGCGCACGGGGACACATTTGATTCCGGCAAACTGGCCGAGCTGGCGCTGCTGGCGGGTGGTGCGGGCAGAATGATTCTCACTGCCGGCGGCCGCGCCCAGGCCTCCGCCGCCCGCCGCGACCGGCGGGTTTCGTTGTGAAAAGGGGCAAGACCGAATCAGCCACAGAGGCAGGCGGAGGCGACCTTGGCCGGTCATTAAAGGTCCGCAAAAAAAGCGGTGCCGCGCTGCGCTTGCCACCGCAGTCCGAATTCGCCACTGGTATGCAGCGTCGCTTGGCAAAATTCTGATCACCATTCAAATAATTCTGAATTCTAATTCCTGAAGTCCTTGCGGAGGGCCGCCGGGCAGTTGCCGGGAACAATAATGAATTTGCTTTTCCCGGGAACAAAGTGACGGGGTGGGGGCTCTCACTTGCGTCCCTTTGGGGATAGATGGAGCAGTTAACTATCCTAAAACCGACATAACCTATGCAAATCCACAACAATATTCAAAACACATCACTCATTAAATCACTTATTATGAACCCATTGCCTACATTAATCACCAGCCGTCTTGGCGTGGCCCTCGCGGTGGCGGCCGGGTTGGCTGCATCCGCCGTCTCCAGCCAGGCGCAGAGTGCCGCAGCCACCATTTCCGATGTGGCGGCTGGCGGAGGTGTTTATGATTACACCATCACGCTGAAAAACACCGGAACCACCTCGCTCGACAGTTTTTGGTATGCCTGGACTTTGAGCGGCAATAACCTGTCCGCACCCGCCAGCAATCCAGGCAGTTCCCTGGGCTGGGTCGATACCGGTCTCACCGGCAACACCTCCATTTCCTGGGAAGGCAATTCCGGCGACGCACTGGCAGCGGGACAATCGGCGACGTTCACTTTTGACAGCACCGAGACCCCGACAGCCATCACCACACCACCGGCCGGCGAATCAGTTGTTTATGTCAGCGGGACCGGACCCAACACGTTCGGGCAGAACCAGCCCGGACTCTCGAGTCCCGTGTTTGCGCCGACGCTCACCGTGGTGCCTGAACCCACTTCAACGGGTCTGTTTGCGGGCGGGTCGCTCGTCCTGGCTGCCGTGCTCAACTGGCGGAGGACGCGGACCAACGCTTCCTGACAGTAAGGACGCGCATGGTCTCGAACTTTGAGCACATGAATACGCTCTTGAATTCCGTCTGAGAGCCTTTCTGAAGGCGGATGCTGCCAACCCTGACCAAAGAACTGAAAGCCACGGCGTTAACGGCCGTGGCTTTTTCTAATGGTGGTCCAGGCCGGGAGCCGAGTGGTTGGTTTGTGAACATGGGACGACCGGGCAGGAAGGTTTTGCCACCGAGACACCGAGACCACCGAGAAAACACACCAAGCAACCGGGAGTTCCTTGCGGAGGACCACAACCATGCAAAATAATTCTAAAAGCTAAATGCTGCAACGTGGAGCACTCCGCCGAAGTGTGCCGAACCCCGGCTTGGGCCGGACGTCGGCATCGCAACCACCTCCCGTACGCGAATGATGTTAGGGCGTGTTTTCAAAATGATCGGGGGTGCGGTTTAGGAGGAAAAGGCTGGTTGGCAAGGCGCGACGAAGGAGAATACCCCTTGTGGGTCTTCGACTAAGGAGCAACGCAGCCAGCCAGCTTTTTCCTCAAAATCCTTCGGACGGCGGGTCTTTGGGCTGGCAGCTTCGTTGTCGAGGCCGTCTTAGCCCGCTGCGGGGATACTCTGGCCTCTCCGCCTCGCTGCCAACCCAAATCCCTCGCCGCCGCACCCCGAGCATTTTGAAAACACGCCCTAGGACGGTGCACCGGGCTGTCCGGTCATCGCAGCGCGATGACCCTACCCACTGACCGGACACCAGCATGCAAAGGAATGCTAAATGCTAAATGCTGAACTCCTTGCGGAGGGCCACCGGGCAAAAGAATTCCGAAGACTAAATGGCTTTGAAAGTTATCGCCCGCCCTCAACCCGGCCTTCTCCCCCTGGAGAAGGGAACATTACCAGCGTCTTGGCAAATAATCGCGGCTGGATTGGTGGTGGCGTCTGCAACAATGAGAAGTCGTGCCAAGAGGGAGCCCTCCGCAGGCAACGAAGCAGCGGAAGAATATCGATCAACCGTTTTACACTTCGCTGCTGAGCGCCGCGGCGAGGTCTTCGATGGTCCAATGGGTGCGGGTGGCTTGCAGCTCGTCGGCGGCGGCGCCGTGTTTCCAGACGGCGTAACTGATGGTTTTGGCCGGGTCCTCCTGCAAGCGCGGTTGCGCGAGCAGGCCGGTGAGAAAGCCGCCCAGCAAATCGCCGCTGCCGCCCTGGGCGAGATGGGGATTGCCGGAGGAATTGACCAGCAACTCGCTGGCGGCCCGGCCGATCAAGGTTTGGCTTCCCTTCAACACCACCCAACAACCGCCGAACTTTTTGGAAAGATCGCGCAGCGACTGGACGCGATTAGCTTGGACCGCTTCCGCCGTGGTTCCCAGCAACCGCGCGGCCTCGCCGGGATGCGGCGTGAGCACGCGAAGGCTGCCGGCGGGAAATTGTGCCGCGCCCGATGCCGTCTCCGCGGCCAGCGAGAGCAGCCAGTCCAACGCACTGGCGTCGACGACCAAGGGTGATTTGGATTCGCGCCAGAGTTGGCGGAGAAAATCGCGCAGACCGCTTTTTTCAGCGGCCTTGTCGTTTTCAGTATCAAGGACCAAGCCCGGGCCGATGAGCACGGCGCCGGCCTTCTCGGGCAAGCTGGCGGACGATTCCCAGACTCCGACCATTGCTGCCGAGAGTTGGGCCGCCACCGGCACATACACTTCGCGTTGCGTCAGGACGGTGACCAGTCCCGGTTGGGCGCGCAAGGCGCCGCGGGCCGCCAGCACGGCCGCACCGTGAAAACCCAGACTGCCAGCCACGACCACCGCATGGCCGAAATTCCCCTTGTGCGCTGCCACCATTCGCGGCGGCGGATAATCCGCAAAGTCCGCGGGGATGGTCCAGTATAAATCGCTTTTGGCGGGGCACGGCACCAATCCGACGTCGCCCGTGGTTTCCAGCCGGCCGACCGCGAGGCAGGCCTCCGGCGCCAGCATGCCGGTTTTGGGGGCGCCGATGGTCAGCGTCACTTGGGCCTCGATGACGGCGCCAAAATGTCCGCCGGTCTCGGCATTCAATCCCGATGGCACATCGACAGCCAGGACGGGCACGCGGGCGGCATTCACCACCTCGATGATTTTTTGCCATGCCTCGCTTAGCGGCCGGTTGAGGCCAATGCCGAAAATGCCGTCGATCACGAGGTCCGGCTTTTCCCGCATAATCATTTCCACCTTGATGAGGTCGCTTGCGGGCAGGAGGAGTTCCACCAACTTCACTTTGCGACCTTCCAGATTCAGCTTGGCGGCGGTGGCGTCCTCCCCGTTGTGGCCTTTGCCGGCCAGGATGACGATGGTGTCGCCGGCGCGGGTCATCTTGCGGGCGCGCCGCGCCACGCGTTTGCCCACGCGACGGATGATTTCCTCCTCGGTCTGGCCCACGGCCCAGGTCGCTTTTTCCCAAGCGCGCATCTGGGCAAGATTAATGATGGGTACCGGCATGACTCAAGGGTCCCGCCTGGGGTTCAAAGATTCAAGATTATAAAGCGCATGCAGTAAGCTGAATTCTGAATTCTAAATGCTAAAGGCTGAAGGCTGAATTCTGAATTAAGGTCGAACGGTTTGACGCGCGGTGATGATGCAACCCATTCAGGGTTGGGAATTATTTTGGGATGTTTTCCCAGGGTAGCTTTGTCCGCCGTCGCCAAGGCTCTGGCCGGAAAAGCAACCCTGGGCTGATTGATTCAATCCCGTTGGGATTGAGGGCAGCTCACATGAAACCAGTTTCCTGGGTCGCTCCGCGACTGCAGAAAACAAGCGGTTCGTGCAGCAGCACCCAGAGTATTTTGAAGACACGCCCTACTCATTAAATGTCCGCAAAGCGGTGTGGTGCTTCGCTCCACCACCGCAGTCCAAATCTGACACGATTGCAAAATCCACGGAATCAATTTCCCGGGCATTTGCCGGAGACAAGTTGCCTCGGCTTGTTTATTTCTTCTGCGCAGCTTCCGCGGCCAGGATGGGTTTCAGGTACGTGGCCGGGTCCTTGAGGAATTTCGGTTTGCACATGGGACAGCAAAACTTGATCTCCTGGTTCATGCCATTGTTGGTGTAGACAAACACCACCGGATCCCCCATGTCGCCGCCAAACTTTTCGCCGGACACGACACAATAGTCCAACGGATACGGGACCGGCTTGGAGGTTCCGGCCGCGGACGGGGCTGCATTGGTGCCGGGGTCTTGTGCGCGCACCACCAGCGCGGTTGCCAGCAACGCCGCCGACAGGCCGGCAGCCATCGTCAAAAGTTTAAGTTTAAATTTAGTTTTCATTCCCGCTTTGGCTTTCATGTTCATCTTGGTTTGGTTCAGTTTCAATTCAGCTTGCCGCCGCCCTGCATGGCTCGGGTCATGGATAAACAAAATGCTCCGTCTGGCGGCAGAGTCAAGGAGGGAGAAAGCGATGCTAAAGGCTGAAGGCTGAATTCTAAAATTTGCCACAGAGGCACAGAGAACACAGAGGCGCCACAAATAATGCTGAATTCTAAATGCTAAAAAGCTGTTGTTTTTCGCTTCAGTATTTCACCATTTGCCATTAGTTTTTCCCGCCTAAAACAAAATAGAAATGGTCGAAAAAGAAAAGGATTTAAAGCCGAGGACGAAGGCGTTTGCGCTACGGGTTATCGGCCTGTATTCCAAGCTGGCGAAGGGCGATACGGCCGGCAGGTACTTGGCAAACAGGTGTTGCGGTCGGGGACATCGGCAGGGGCGAACTTTCGCGAGGCGTCGAGAGGCCGCTCCAAAGCCGAGTTCATTTCAAAGATTGGCGAATGTTTGAAGGAGATCGAAGAATCCGAATATTGGCTCGAACTACTCGTGGAAAGCGGTTGCGTTTCCGCTTCGCGGATGACCGGGCTCCTGGACGAAACCCGTCAACTCATTGCCATTTTCACATCGATCAACAAGAATTCCAAACCCTGAACCAGGAGAGGTAACGCTAAATGCTCAATGCTGAAAAGGAGGCGAGGAAGGCCCGACTTTCCGTTTTTTAGCATTCAGCATTTAGCATTTAGAATTATCTGGCGTGGCTCTGTGGCTAATTCCGGAATCAGCGCGGTTAGCGGAGGGAGACTTCCAGCGGGGCGCCGATGAAGCTGGCGATCTGGGCGGCGTCTTCCCGCTTTTGGTCGTCGGGGGACAGGATCAGGTTGGTGATGCCGCACTCGACCTGGCCAAAATCGAACGGCAGCTCGCCTTTTTGATCGACGACCAGGACCAGGGTAAATTGATAATAATTGCGGGCCGTGGCGAGGCCGCGAGGTGCTGCCACGGCGGAGGTCTGCATCAGTTTGCGCAGCACCACCTTGCTGATCTGGCCCATCCCCAAGTCGCGCTCCTCCTTCCTTTTAAATCCCTCGAACACCACGTGAATCCGGCCGGCTGTCTTGTCGAGTACGACCGTCACCCGCCGGGTGGTCAATAAAATGAAGGCGCCCACCGCAGCCAGACCGAGCCCGGCAAACATCGGGACAATAATGTAACGGCTGACAAGAAAGGTAAGCACGAGCCCGCCCGCAACCAGCAGCCAGGCGGTCACAAACCGCTGATGCTTGTCATCGCGCAGCACCATCTTGGAGGCGTTCTCGATTTGTATGGTCATACCTTAACTTTATGCATGCTAGAGGGTAATCATCGATACTGCAGCCACGCGGATGGAGTAGAACGGGAAATATCCTCGCTCCGGGTGACTACCGTAACTCTTCATACATTTTTGTTGATTCAAGTTTCAATGGATTCCCATCGCCGCACCGGAACGACCTGATTTTAATGGTGACGGCTGAATGATTGATTAACGTGAGGCTGGCCCGTTAATTATTTACTGAGTCTGATTATTTCGCCCGAGTGATTTCAAGAATAACGCGGCTAACCGGGCGGAGAGCTTCCGCCGGCAAAGATATTCTTTAAAGCGCTCTTACGAAACCAATGAGCATGATGCATACCTTCCCCAAAGAATTCATTTGGCACGGCAAACCTGTCTAGAAACAGGCCACACATTCCGGCAATGTGTCCCAAGTTGGGATAGTCTTTTTGCAGGCAAATGATTGGTTTGACAGAACCTGCAACGAAGCGGCCGGAAGAAATGAATTGGCCGTGAAGCAAACATTAAAATTCATTCAGAATCTTTTCATCGGCCAAAGACTGTGCAAGATTTGTTCAAAGAATAATCAGTCAGGTTGGAATTGGCGCAGCAGAATTTCTCTGTCTCCCAAAAAAAAAATGGCCCTATGCAGTCGGATGAACTTGGTGGTGAATTTAATTTTGAAATTGGGTTGTGAGTAACTTTTTTACCCACGCAAAATGAAGAGCGGGAATGCGATATGCTAGAGTGTGCGAATAGTCTGCCCGGGCGATTTGAAAGCTGGAAGAAATGAGCTATAGTAAAAAACGAAACAACGTTCGGTTGGATCAATCGCGGTAAACACAAAGTATTGAATAATGAATTTCGCTGTCCATAGGGTTGGCATAGGGGTTTTGCTCGCGGCGTGGCTGGACAGCGCCCTCCAAAAAGCTGCGCCGCCCTTCTGAGCGCCTTGGTGAAGGCGTTTAAACCTTGTCACCACTGGGTGGCCGGACGCAAGTCCGGCCACTTTTTTTTGTTTTCCGAATTGATAGCCACAGAGGCACAGAAATTAATTCTAAATGCTAAATTCTAAATGCCAAAATTTATTCAAGCACAATTGTTTCATTATTCCGGGCTCCATCCTCAACGAGTTTTTACAATTTCATTTTCGTTTGCTTCTTTAGCTTCTGTGAATGTTTTTGTCCGGGACTTTGAACAGAAGGAAACAAAGAAAACGAAATCCCCTTTTCAGCATTTAGCATTTAGCCTTACCCCAAGTAGCTCTGTGGCAAAATAATCAAGGGCCGCAGAGGTAATTGGTGCGGGTGCTGGTCACCCAATAGAGCACGTTATTACTGTTCCAGAAAACTCCGCCGGCGGGGATCGTGGCGGGGAGGGACGTCGTAGTCGGTGAGAAGACCGGAGTGGCCGGGTTGTTCAAATTCCAAAACTGGGAGAGCGCGGAGACGATTTTGTTGGCGACGAATTTTGCGCCGGCCGGAATCGTGGGGTGCGTTCCTTCGGCGGGCATCGTGTAGATGTTGGCATTGCCACTGTTGGGCACGTTGACATTCCCAGTGATCCAGGGCTCAGCGATTGGGCTGATGTAAGGAACGCCGCACACGGCGCAGGCGTTGCTCATAAGGACCGCGCAGTTGAACAAACCCGGAACGCCAGTGAGATATGGATCCGCCGCCCATTGCGGTCCGATCACCGCAATTTTTGCCGAGGGCAACGCCGCGTGCACCGTACAGATCAAGTTGGTGGCATTCATATAAACCGGGTTGGTGCAGGTGGTGTCCGTTGCGAAACTAATGTCGTTGATCCCGCCGTAAATAACGACGTATTGCGGTGCGGCGTTGATAATATCAGCCGCGCGCCCGAGAAAATTGGTTCGCCCCGAACCCGCAGGGCCGGTGTTGACAAAGCCTGTCCCGCCTTCGCCCAGGGCCCAAATATCAAACTGCGGCAGCAACGTTTGCATCTGGCTCACGATGCCCATGCACTGCGAACCGGTGGTGTAGGTCTGTTCGGTAAAACTGTCCCCTATAACCACCATGCGCGCCGAAAGGGGTCGCGGCAAAAAGAATCCGTTGGTGATCGGCAGATACACTCCGGAAAAGCCGTAGGCATTGCGAAGCGTCACCGTGCGGGTGGCCGCCGTGTCGAAGGTCACCGTCCACCAGTAAAGGTTGCCGTCATTGGGCATGGTGTTCGTGATCATATTATCCACGCCGTTGACCAGGATACTGAAAATCCGGTCCTGACCGATGATCCCAAAGGCAAATTGCGAACCATCCATTTCGAAAGTTTCGCTCATGGCAAAGGCGAATTCCACAGGCACGCCGCCGATGCCGGTCTGGACAAACGCCGGATCAAAGAAACCAGGTCCATTGCCCCCGGAATCAAGGGTACCACCAATGGTGAGAAAATTGGAGGAATTCTGGCTCATCGGATAAAACATCCAGTTGGTTGCCGGCGCGGGCGGCGAGGTGGATTCAACCATGGAAAGGATGCTGACGTCGCTCGTGAGATTGGAAGAATAAATCCCGCTCAAGCCGGCACCACTCCCGGTGAAGGTACCGGTCAGGTTCAAACCGGTGGCGCCATTGGTGACGAGCGAGGACGGCAGATTATTGAGCGGGACGGTGCCGGAGATTTGGGAGGCGGGAAGCGAGCCCGTCAAACCCAGCGCATTTCCCGCGGTGATGGCATACGGTACGGCGGTGATGGGCTGGCGCGGTGTGAGCACAGTGAAACCGCCTCCTCCGTTGGTTTGCGCCGCGATTTCCAGCCAGTATTGGGTGCCGTCGAAAACGTTTCCGAAATTGAGGGTGAGCGAGAAAAAACCGTTGCTGACTGTGGTGGCAATATTGGTGACGGATGTGCCGACCTGCGAACCTGCGGAAGGGTCGTTGTAGAGGCTGAATTTCAGGTCATAAGACCCATTGGCCGGGCTGCCGGAATCACTGAACTGTCCCTGATACGCAAAAGCAGTACCCTGCCCGCTGGCCATTCCCTGAAACAGGAGAAGTGTGCCCGCCACCGTTGCGATAAAAATTGCGACTCGCCTGAATGTTTCCATGAAAATATCCCCTTGTTGTTTAAGGCTTAAATGGAAGGGATTTAACTTATGTTCCCACTGAGGCCGCACGCGGCTTCAGGTCCAACAAGGATTTACCCCCCTCTGTGGTTTAAAAATTTACTAATAATCTGTAATAATCTGATTAGAAACAATTTATCACTGCGTTTTATGAAAGTCAACAGCTTGTCTAATATGTTAATAGTCAGGTGTTTTTGAATGGATTCCTTGAGGGAATCGGGACGCTTAAAGGGTGAAGGCTGAAATTAGCCACCGAGCCACAGAAAGTAATGCCAAATGCTGAAATTAGCCACAGAGGCGCACCAATTAATGCTGAATTCTAAATGCTAAATGTTGAAATTTATGCGACCAGACAGAACGGTGGGACACGCGGGGATGATCCAACCGGAGGCCTAGCCCCGGTGCCGGAGGCACAA
>Ga0182012_10002926_pt1 | contig 18369 bp, 14 predicted proteins | sample 612S2SmetaG_FD_120486 | JGI IMG/M metagenome (GOLD analysis project Ga0182012, IMG submission 120486) | Permafrost microbial communities from Stordalen Mire, Sweden - 612S2S metaG | ecosystem: Environmental > Terrestrial > Soil > Wetlands > Permafrost | place: Sweden: Stordalen | collected...
GTCCTCCATATACGACCCGGCGTTCTGCATGGCGTCGACGCTGGAGGAGATGTCGAAGACCGATCTGGAACCGAGCGACGTTGTGTTTGAAGTGGTCGAGTCGGATAAGGTTCAGGACTCAAAACATCTACAGAAAATCTGCGATTATTATCGACGGGGCGGCTTTGGTTTTGCGTTGGACGATGTAGGTACTGGATCGAATTCCCTGCAAATGGTGTGTGACTTGAAGCCGGACTACATCAAGCTCGACAAGTCTTTGATTTCCAAACTTTCAGATCCGATGTACTACACCGCTGTTCAAAAGCTGACTGAGTTTGCCGTGCAATATCAAGTGCGCGTCATCGCTGAAGGGATGGAAGACGCCGAAACAGTGGAAAAATGCCGCAACATAGGTATCGACTTCTTGCAGGGCTATTATTTTGCCAAGCCGTCCGCCCAAATGGTATCGACGGCCAGCGGTTTAACGCAAATTAGCGATCGGCTGGGCAAAGCCGTAGCGCCCCAGCGGGTTCCCAGCGAAGTTCCTAGCGCGTGAGAGCCGCCGTGCTGACCACTTTCTTAACCGGCGCAGGCATGGGCAGGCGCGGCAGCATATCTTTGCGTACTGCCGTGTTGTAAACGAACCAGGCTTCGATCGCCGCCGCCTGCATGAGGTCACCTGGTTGCACGCGGTCGTAAAAATCCATGTTGGAGTGATGCGTGCGGGTTTGATATTCCATCGGGTCCTGCACGAAACTGAAACCGGGCAGGCCGATCCAAGTGAACGAAGTATGATCCGTGCCCCCCGGCTGTTTGGTAGGCGGCGCAGTGGTACCCAACACCGCATTCGCGGCTAAATCATGCAGCGGCTCCAGCCAGGCTTCGAAAATCGGCCGCACCATATCGTTGCCGCCGACGCTGATGCCGCGGAAACGGCCGGTGCCCGTGTCGTCGTTGTAGTAAGCGGAAAGCTTGCTGTACTCAGGACCCAACTCCATGCTTTCGCGTTTGGCGAAGTGCTCCTGCACGTAGGCTTTTGACCCTAGCAAACCTTGCTCCTCACCGCCCCACAGAGCGATGCGCACGGTGCGCGACATGGGCAGATGCAACGTTTCCAAAATGCGCACGGCTTCGATGGCAACCGCGCTGCCGGTCGCGTTGTCGGTGGCGCCGGTGGCGCCGTGCCAGGAATCGAGGTGCGCGCCCAACATCACGAGTTCGTCTTTCTTATCGCCGCCGGGAATTTCGCCCACCACGTTAAAAGAATCGACGGAATCCGTCAGGAATTCAGCGCGGATATCGAACTCCAGCTTCACCGGAATCGCGTGAGCAAGCAAGCGGGCGATGCGGTTATAGTGCTCGGGCGTGAGCGCGACGATGGGCGGCGGCGCAGGGTCTTTGCCTGTGTAAGAGCCGCCGCTGGTGGCGAATACCGTGCCGCCATCGCCGTTATAGCCGTATTGCAAAATAACCAGCGCGCCTTCGTCTTTTAGAAACTGATTGACTTTCTTCTGAAACGCCGCAGCGGCTTCGCGCTCTTCGGCGGTGGGCGGCGGCGGTGTGCCGGGACGCGCCGGACCGTACATGTTGATGCGTGACGGGTCCGCCACAACTTGCCGCGCTGCCAGCTCTTCGTCGGTGAGCCTATGCGCCGGTGCTTCCGTGATCATGGCCACCACTTTGGGCTCCATCGTCAAAACGATCTTGCCCTTCAACTTGCCTTTGTATTTGGCGAAATCCGCTTCGGTCTTAAGTGAAACCATCACGGGCTCGGCGGTCACCACGCCATTTGTCGCAGGCGTCCAGGCAAGTGGCAGGCCGATCAGCGGTTGATACTGCGGCTCAATCATGTGTGCCGAAAAATGCGTGAGACGCCAGCTCTGGCCAAACGGCCCCCACTTTTCCGCCTTCACATTCTCCAGCCCATATTCCTTCAAACGCTTGATGACGAATTCGGCGGCAGCTTTATGCCCCGGCGAATTTGTCAGGCGTGGGCCGTAGACGTCCGTCAAATAGAAAAGGTGATCCATCACCTGGGAATTTTGAAAGGCCTCCGCCTTGATGCGGTTCAAGACCGTGAGATCGACCTGTTCCTGGGCGCTAAGCGCCATGGAACAGGCCAGCATGGCAACGAATGCGCGGCGCATGGGCATGTTCTCCTGTTTAAATAACTGTAGCGTAAAGGCAGGCGGCTGGGTTAAGGTAAGGCTGTGAGACCCAAACTTGCACTCTGGCTTATGGCAACTCTTGTTGTCCTAGGCGCTGGATGGCTAGCACCGGTTACGGATCGCGTCAGCTACCCGCAGAGCGCCATCGTTGCTCTGCAGGCCTCCGAGCAAAGGTCGATATCGGATCGTAGCCGGAAGCGTCAGCGCCCCCCAATAAGTCTTTCGGCGGCCTTTCCCCATCTGCCTGTTCGTCCGCTGCCCGGGCTCAAGCGCGTTCTTTTTCAGCGTCCTCCTCCTGTTTCCCTTTTCCCACGCGTTTAACAGCTACCAAGTTTGCGGTTTGGAAAAAGAGGAGAGGCCATGGGCCCGATTTTGAATGCGATTTTTGCGCCTTCCCGTCATGATGCGCGCGCTGTCGCCACGATTAACAACTTAGGCAGCGAATACGAGCAGTTGAGTGACGCTGAGCTGGACCAACGCGCAGTCTGCGCCACTGATTTGCTGCCGCTGATTGCCGTCACGGCGGTGATCGCCCAGCGCGTTCTGGGCGAACGCATGTTCGATGTGCAATTACGCGGCGCACTCGCCCTGTCGCGTGGCAGTATCGCCGAAATGCAGACCGGCGAGGGCAAGACGCTAACCGCCGTTCCCGCCATTGCCTGGTTGGCGCGCACGACCGGCGGCGTTCATGTGATGACGGTGAACGACTATCTTGCCCGCCGCGACGCGGGCTGGATGGGGCCGATTTATCAGCGCCTTGGTTTACGAGTTGCCTGCATTCAACAGGGTATGACGGCGAGCGAGCGCCGTGAAGCCTATGCGGCCGATATCACTTACGCAACGGCCAACGAGCTTGGGTTCGATTTCTTGCGCGATCAAATCGCGCTGCGCCTGGCGGATCAAGTGCATCGCGGGTTTAGCTCGCTAGTGATCGATGAGGCCGATTCCATTCTCATCGACGAAGCGCGCATTCCGCTGGTAATCGCCGGCGCGGGACAATCCGACGAAGGCTTGGGATACGCCGTTGACACCTTGGCGCGGCGGTTATCGCGCGGTCTTCACTACACATCCGACCCCGGCGGCAAGAACGTCAGTCTGACTGACGCAGGAATTCTGTTGGCGGAGCGAGTGCTTGCTTGCGGAAATTTATTCGACGAAACCAACCTACCGATTCACACTGCCCTGCAGGACGCCTTGCACGCGCACGCGCTTCTGCGGCGCGATGTAGATTATGTCGTCAAAGACGGTGTGGTGGAAATGGTGGATGAGTTTCGCGGGCGCGTGGCGCTTGACCGGCGCTGGCCGGCCGGACTGCACACTGCCATTGAAATCAAGGAAGGCGTTGCCACCAAGCAGCAGGGGCGCATTCTCGGCTCCATCACCATGCAGCATCTGGTAGCCCTCTATGCGCATGTATGCGGCATGACCGGTACCGCTGCTTCGTCGGCCGGCGAATTACAGACGATGTATCTTCTGCCGGTGGAAGTGATTCCCACTAACCGCCCCATGATCCGCCGGAATTATCCAGACCGGTTGTTTGCTTCGAAAGGCGAGAAGTATCAAGCGGTCATCGAAGAAATTCGCCAAGCGCATTTACGCGGGCAACCCGTCTTGGTCGGCACCGCCAGCATTGCGGAATCGGAAGGTTTGAGCGGCTGCCTGAAGGGCATTCCCCACGCGGTGCTGAATGCCAAGAATGACGCGCTCGAAGCCGAAATTATTGCCCAAGCGGGCCAGTGCGGAGCGGTAACCATCTCTACTAACATGGCTGGCCGCGGCACCGATATTAAGTTGGCAGATGGCGTTGCCGAGTTGGGTGGTCTCTACGTCATCGGCACGAACAAGCACGAAAGCCGGCGCATCGACAATCAACTTCGGGGACGGGCAGGCCGCCAAGGCGACCCCGGCTGCTCGCGCTTCTTTGTTTCGCTCGAAGACGATTTGCTGCGTAAATATCGCGACTTAAATCCACGCTACAACCACGATCCCGATTCGCTCCAACGCCTGGTGGAAGGGCAGAATCTCGATACGCGCATCATGCTGAACAAGTACGAACTGCCCATCGAAGGCCAGCGCCATCGCATTCAAACCTACCGCCAAAGTGTGCTGCTCGGGGAGATTGCCTGTGGCTCCGAGTTGGAGCGCGTGGCCACGCTGCGTGCGATTGACGATGCGTGGTCTGACTACCTTGGGGAGATTGCCGAATATCGTTCCGGCGTTCACTGGCTGTCCTGGGGAGGCCGCGACCCCCATCGCGAATATATGGGCTTCATCCACCAGGCCTTCACAGAAATGGAAACGGCTCTTCCTGGGCAAATTGCCGCGCGCGTGGCCGACGCGCAAGCGGGCATTGGGCCTGATCCCAACGAACGCGGCACGGTCTGGACCTATGTGACGACAGACATGCCGTTCGGCACCATGTCGGAACGAATCATAAAAGGATTTGCTCGCCGCGTTGGTGTGAAAAAATAACAGAGCTTATGGATTGGTCCACACAAGGCATAAAAATAGTCCGCGCGAACGAGTTGGATTCAAACACGCCGCAAACCGCCGGCATGACGCGCGCCGCCGCCATCACTCACGCCCGCACCGGCGCATCGAAACTCTGGGCCGGAACGGTGGTCGTTCAACCCGACGCCAAAACCGGCCCGCATCATCACGGTGAACTGGAAACTGTTCTTTATATCGTGAAAGGCCGCGCCCGCATGCGTTGGGGCGACCGGTTGGAATTCACCGGCGAGGCAGGACCGGGCGATTTCATCTACGTTCCGCCCTTCGTGCCGCATCAGGAGATCAACGCCAAACCCGATGAACCATGCGAAGCCGTGGTAGTGCGCAGCAGTCAAGACCCAATTGTGGTAAATCTCGACATGGAGAGTCCGGAGCCCGCCAGTTCGGGTAAACCAACTCCCTTCCATCCGGAAAAACAGCAATGAAACTCTCACTTCTATTCATCACCCTTGGCCTTTTCGCCGCCTCGCAAGATCCATGGAATGAGCGGGAGATCGTTCAACCGAAAATTCTGGCGGATCAGATCATCGCCAAAAGCCAGCCGGCGATATTCTATGTTGGATTCCCCACGCTCTATCGAAATGGCTCGCACATTGCGAGTGCAACTCTTGCCGGACCGTGCTCTAAGCCAGAAGGTCTCGACGCTCTCAAAAAAACAGTCGCGGAACTCCCACGCGGCAAGGAGATTTTCATCTATTGCGGCTGCTGCCCATTCGTCAAATGCCCCAACATACGGCCGGCTTATAGCGCCTTGCACGACATGGGATTCAGCAGCGTGAAAGTTGTCATGCTTGAGACGAACTTGCACACCGACTGGATCGAAAAAGGCTATCCATCCGAGAAGGCAACCCAATAACAGTTAGGTCTGGGATACCATCAAAGTGTCGTGAGAAAGCATCCTTTCGGATTTATCGCGGCCACGGCCATTTTCCTGGTGTTGCTCGGGCTTCTGGTGTGGCAAGGCTCGTTCAAATTTCCCTTTGGCCCCGATAACCCTCGCGAAACCGTCCTTTTATCGGCTGTTTCGATCATTATCTTCATATTGCTTGCCACGCTGGCCTTCATCCTCTTTCGCGATGCCATCAAGCTCTATATCGACCGTCAGAACCAGCGCGAAGGGTCGCGCATCCGTTCTAAGCTGCTCTTCGGCGCTCTGCTTCTGACCGTTGCGCCGACACTTTTCTCCGCGCTGTTCAACTATATGGTGTTAAATCGCACTCTTGATAAATGGTTCACGCAACCGGCGCGCGGTACGGAGATGAACCTCCTCGAGTTGGATAAGTCATATCGCAAAGAAGCGCAAGCGCGAGTGCAGGCGGAGGCGGACTGGCTCAGCCTGCTACCCGAGACTCGCGAGGCTGCTCTTACAGGCCACATTGATGCACCTTATTTCAAGTCGATCTGTGAGGCGCGCGGCATCCGCCAGCTTGTTCTCACTCCGCATACGGGCCTCCCGCTTCTCCTTTATCTGTTTAATGGGCCAACATCCAATCTGCTGCATGCCGAGGCCCCCGTGCGAAGTCTAGCGGAGAGTGCGGGCAAACTTGCGGTCGACTCCGCGATCACAGACGACCCCAAGCAAAAAGAGGCTCTGATTGAACGCTATGTGAACGAACAGAAGCAACTAGCGAGTAACAAAAAGTTCTACCATGATAACTACTTTCTACTGATTTGCCTGCTAACTGTTTTTGTGCTCTTTTTCGCTGCCTGGTCGGCGCAAATTCTATCGCGGCAATTAAGCGTACCCATCGCTGGTCTCCTCGCCGGCGCACGCGAAGTCAGCCGCGGCAACCTCTCTTACCGCGTGCGCGTCGGCGCCATTGACGAGTTGGCGACGCTGGTTCGCGCCTTCAACGAAATGACCAGCGAACTAGAGGGCAATGCCAAGGAACTCGAACTCCGCCGCCGTTTCACCGAAGCAATCCTCGAAAGTATTCCCACGGGCGTCATCTCCGTTTCCTCCGATGAGCGAATAGAGCGCGTCAATCGCGCCTTGGCAGGCATATTTTCTTTTGAGAAAGTGTCCACCGCCAAGCGTTTAGCCGACCTCTTCGGGCCGGAGGATCTGGACGATATTCGCTACGTGTTTAAAAAGGCGCGCCGTACCGGTACGGCCGCTTGCCAGCTTGAGCTGCAGCGCGCCAATGATGTTCTTCATCTCGCCGTCACCGCGGCTTCGCTCGAAGAACACCGGGGCTTCGTGATGGTGATTGAAGATACCAGTGACCTGTTGCGCGCGCAGAAAGCGTCGGCCTGGCAGGAAGTGGCCCGCCGCATTGCGCACGAGATCAAAAACCCTCTCACGCCCATCTCTCTCTGTGCCGATCGTATCGCCCGCCAACTTCTCCGCGTTCACCTCCCTCCCGAGAGCCGCGCCATATTGGAGGAATGCGCCGTCACTATCCAAGAAGAGGTACAAACAGTCAAGACGTTGGTAGACGAGTTCTCGCAATTCTCCCGTTTCCCCGCGGCGCAGCCGGTTCCGACCGATCTCAATGAAATCGTAGAAAGCGCCCGCAATGTGTTTGCCGGCCGCCTCGAAGGCATTGACGTGGGGCTTTCGCTCGATCGCAATATTCCCCTCGTGATGGCCGACCGTGAATTGCTCAAGCGCGTGATTGTGAATCTTATCGATAACGCCGCCGAAGCAATGACTGATTCGGTTGTCCGGAAGCTCGGAATTGCGACTTCGCAACCTGCGCCGGATGTGGTGGAGATCTCGGTCAGTGACACTGGCTGCGGCGTCTCGCGCGATGACAAAGAGAAGCTTTTCTTGCCGTATTTCTCCACCAAAGCGCGCGGCACCGGTCTTGGCTTGGCGATTGTCAGCCACATCGTTACCGAACATAACGGCCATGTTCGCGTCGAAAACAATTATCCGCAGGGAGCGCGCTTCATAGTGGAGTTGAACGCACTGCCGCCCTCGGACCAGCCGGTGGCTGACTCGGAGCTGGTTGCAGCGCTAGCGAAACCGCTCGCGAATGCGGACCGTACGGTCTAAGTCGTCTACCACTTGCAACACCTTTAATTTCAAGTCGGCATCAATATCGGCCGTTGCCAGCCAGGTATGCACAACCTCGTCGGCCTCTTTCGAATGTTGCCCGCCAATAAAGGCGTTGAGCCACGCTAGCGTAAAGAAAATTTTGCGTTGTTGCTTGATCTGCGGCAGCGCCTCGAGCGAAGGCTTCAAGTAAGGGGCTGTCAATGAGTCGGCATTCCATTCGTTGAAGTTCCCCAGACTATCTTGCACCCAGTCTTCCTGCCGTTCTTTGTTGTGAATATAATCCTCGAAGTACCACCTCTTGGTTTTGGCATCCGGTTTAGCCGCGCCCGCTAAATAGGCGTACTTCACTCCAATACCGTTCGGGTCAAGCTTCTTTTCGGTTCCGTAAAATTCGGCCGCGCCTGCCGCTTTTTGCGCGAGCAAAGTGCTAACCATCCGCCAGCGGTCTAGATTGCGCAACTCCACATCCGGTATGCTGCTGTCGCCTTTAAGAAGTTGCCGGATAGGTTCGAATCCGATCTCCGTAGTGGCCAAAGAGAGCAAAGTTCGGAACCAAAGAATGCGCAAACCTTTTTCCGGCGCCTGCATCATTTTCTTGGCAGCCAGCGCTTCGAACCGCGGAGCCAGTTCTCCAAGTGTCTTCTCGCTCAAGTAATCGTGCAGGGCCACGGACGAGCGTGCTCCTATGGAACGTACCAAGTTCTCATTTGTCTCGCTCGGCAGTTCGCGCAAGGCTGTTTCGAGATAATCGTTTGGCGGCATCTCCGCTGCGCGCACCGAATCCCACAGCGCGCCCCATAGCAGCGTGCGTTCGAAGACGTCGCTCACGTCCGCCAAATGCTGCTGGATGTAGCGGCGGCTTTCATCGTCAAGCAGAAAGAGCCCATAGGCGTAGTCCTCATCGTTGGCGAATACATATACCGGACAAGCCTTGCCGCTTGCACCCGTCACTTGGGTGCTCGCGGTTGTAAGCTGAACCCGCAAGCGAACGGGTGGTGCATCCTCGTAACCAAGCAGGGCTTGCGTAGCCAATGGCCAAACTTCGTTTTCGGCCAACACATCTTTCTGCGCCAGTTTGAGACTCTGCAGCTTGCCTTGCCGGCACTCCCAACTGGCCCGCACCTCGGGCATGGCGCGCCGGGTGATCCATGCCGCAGCCCAAGGCTTTAGATTCTCCCCGGAGGACCGCTCAAACGCACTGACCAGGTCGCTCCATTGGGCGTTCCCATATAAATGTTCCTTCAAATACAGCCGCAAGCCATCGCGAAAATGCTCGTCGCCGATCAAGTAGGCGAGCTGTTTAAGCAGCGCGGGCGCCTTTGAATAGACAATCGCGCCATAGGCCGACTTAGCATCCTTCAGATTGGCAATATCCTGATAGATCGGTGTAGTTCCAGACGTGACGTCGATGCCATAAGCTGCCGGCTTGATTTGCTGGTAGAAATGCGCCCAGACGTTCTGCTCGGGTTTCAACGCGGCCAGCGTACGATACGCCATTTACTGCGCGAAGCCTTCTTTCAACCACAAATCGTCGAACCACTTCATGGTGGTTAGGTCGCCGAACCATTGGTGAGCGAGTTCGTGGAGCAAGAGAGTATTGCGGCCGAAACGGTCGTCTTGCGTGGGCGCGCTGCGAAACAGCACGCTGTCTTCATTGAGGAACGTTGCACCCGCGTGCTCCACATGCCGCCGAACGGGAAGCCGGGAATTAGAACCATGTCGTATTTCGAGAACGGAAAGGGTTGATCGAAATAGCCACTGAGAAACTTGATGCCATCGGCGGTGACTTGCTGCACGGCGGGGATTTCGGATTGCGCGCGGGCAACCTGTGAATGCCGGACGTAGACATCCGGCATACCATCCTGGTGGTGAACGGATTGAAACGGGCCCACGGCGAAAGCGACTAGGTAGGTGCTGATCGGTTCTGTTTCTTCGAAGGTGTCTAGTGCGAACAGGCCCATGCCGTCCTCCAACTTGTGCTTGGCGTTGGCAATCACGATGTCACCGTTCCGGCGAATGATGTTAACAGTGAACCGCGCTTTGAGATCCGGCTGGTCGAAACAGGGAAACGCGGCGCTCGCATCCATCGGAACGAAGAGAGTATAGAAATAAACGCTGCCGTCTTCCTTGTCTTCGTAACGGGTTATTGCTTGTCCGGCTGTTCCGACAGGCGCATCGAACTCCAGGCTGAGCAGGTTCGCGCCTCGTTCAAGAGATGTCGCCGGCAGCACGATATGGTCATTTTCGGTTACGACTGGCGTGGACCGCCCATTCAGCATGAGATTACGCGCGTTCTCGCCACGGAAATCGAGCAGTAACGGGCCATCCTTCGATAAATTGAAGCTCAACTCTTCGCTGCCCGGCACGGTGTGGGCATTCGGTTGCGGCCATATCGTGAAACGCAGCGTATAGCGGATATCCGAAATAGCCGCTGCACGCTCCGTCGCTAATTCACGCGGAATTCCCACCGGCGCACTGGCCCAACCTGTCACGGCTAACACCCCCATCGCAAAACCCGCACGCAGCCACATGTTCAGCAGTGTAGCTTGCGAATGGCCGCGATTAACACCGCAACGTCCTCTTCGTTGTTATAGAAATGCGGTGAAATGCGCAGATAGGCGCGGCGTGCCGAAATATTGATGTTCTGTTCCGCCAGCCTCTTAGCCAGATCCGCTGAATCCACACCCGGCAGACTCGCGGTCACAATTTGCGAAGGCAGACACTCGCCCTTTGAGCGATAAAACTCCGCTCCCATTAGTGTGAGTTCACTCCGCAACAGAGAGGCCAGTTCGAGGACGCGCCTTTCAATCTGCGGAATGCCGATCTCTTCCAGCAATCGCAGGGCAGCATCCATGCCATAGATGCACGCAAACGGCACCATCCCCGGCTCATACTTTTCCGCCGTATCGCCAAAGCGCGGCGCGCCGTGATGCAAGCTGGTCACGTTGCGCCAGTCCTTATCGCTGCGCCAGCCCAGCACGTTTGGCGGCAAACGCTGGCGCATCCGCGGGTTTACATAGATGAAAGATGCGCCATTGGGCGAGATCATCCACTTATAAGCGTCTACCGCAAAGAAGTCGGGTGCCATGCCGGCGCAGTCGAATTCCAACGCACCGGCGCTCTGCGTGCCGTCCAGATAAACCACAATGCCGCGCTCCCGCAGCTGTTTCACCAGGCGTCCGAGGTCCGGCCGCAGACCGGTTGTATAGTTCACCGTGCTCAAGGCCACCAGGCGGGTTCGTTCGTTAACGTGTTCTTCGAAATCGGGCCAATTGCACTCCACGCCGCGTGCGCCTGCGCTCGCATGCCCGTAAAGCTGGTTCGGAAATTCATGATGCAGCGTCAGCATTTCGTCGCCCGCTTTCCAGCCGACCGAACTGATGGCCAGCGATAACGCGTAACCGGCGTTAGGCACAAACGCAATATCCTCTGGCGCGCAGTGAAGCAAACGCGCAATCAAAGCGCGCGTGCCTTGTAAATCGTCAAACCAATCTAAGAAGTCGAGTCCCGCTGTTTTTTCGCGCCTCGCAAAATGCGCGCTGGCCGCCTCAACCGCGCTCACCGGCAACTGTCCATATGTCGCCGTATTGAGAAACGTCCTCCCTTGTAGTGAGGGGAACCGCGCGCGGATGCCGGCCCAGTTTGGCGTGCTCATTGCGCGGCGCCTAACTTCTGCCGCAAATGAGCAATCGCTTCCGCTACGGGAATTTCCGCCGATGCACGCGTTCGGCGCTCGACAAATTCTATTTTGCCTTCGCTGAGTTTTTTCCCGACCGTGATGCGGAATGGAATGCCGATTAGATCCGCATCTTTGAACTTCACGCCGGGCCGTTCATCGCGGTCGTCCAACAGCGCGTCAATGCCAGCTTTCGCGCACTCCTCGTAGAGCTTGTCTGCCGCTTCGCGCATCGCGGCATCGGCGTAGTGCACCGGGGTGATCACAGCCGTAAACGGCGCAATCGTGACTGGTAGCGACATACCGTCTTTATCGTTGAACAGTTCAATGGCGCAGGTGAGAATGCGTTCAATGCCGATGCCATATGAGCCCATGATCGGTGTCACGTCTTTACCGTCTTCGCCTTGCACTCTCAGATTCATCGAATCCGAGTACTTATAGCCGAGTTTAAAAATGTGGCCGATCTCGATGGATTTCGCGATATCCAACGCGCCTCCGCAGGTCGCGCACGTATCCGCGGCAGTCACCTGGCGAAGGTCGAAGTACTCTGGTTGAAAGTCTTTGCCCGGTGTGACGTTTTTCAAATGGTAATCGTCTTTGTTCGCACCGGCAATCATGTTGCGGCGGCCTTCCAGAGCCAGGTCGGCCAGCACCCGCATGTTTTTGATGCCAACCGGGCCGAGCGATCCCGCGCTTGCGCCGAACCAGTCTTGAATCTCGGCTGGATGCGCCGGGCGAACGTCTTGCGCCTTTAGAACGCCGGCGAATTTCGTTTCGCTCATCTGATGATCGCCCCGCAACATCGCCAGAATAGCTTTGCCGTCCGCTACCATCACCAAGCTCTTCATCTGCGACGTTTCCGGCAGTTTGGTGAACTCCGTCAGTTCGGCAATCGTTTTCAGACCGGGCGTGTGAAACTCCTCGGGCGCGAACTCCCCAATCGGATCGGAAGCTAAAGGCACGCTCGGTTTCGCGACGGCTTTTTCCAGATTCGCCGCATAGCCACACGCCTTGCAGCGCACCACCAGATCTTCGCCCGCTTCCGAACGCACCATGAATTCGTGCGATTGGCTGCCGCCCATGGCGCCGGAATCCGCCTCCACCACGCTATATTCCAAACCGCAGCGGTCAAAAATTTTGCAGTAGGCGGCATAGTGTTTCTGATAGGCCGCGTCGAGCCCAGCCGCGTCCAGGTCGAACGTGTAGGCGTCTTTCATAATGAATTGGCGCACGCGCAGCAGGCCGGATTTAGGCCGCGGCTCATCACGGAATTTGGTTTGAATCTGATACCAGATCTGCGGCAGCTGTTTGTAGCTGCGCAATTCGCCGCGCGCGATGAATGTGACAACCTCTTCGTGCGTCATGCCTAAGCACAGGTCGCGGCCAAAACGGTCCTTGAGCCGAAACATGTTGTCGCCCATCGCGTCCCAGCGGCCCGATTCCTGCCAAACTTCCGCCGGATTTAGTGCCGGCAGCAGAATCTCCTGGCCGCCAATCGCATTCATTTCTTCGCGCACAATCTGCTGAATTTTAAGCAAAGAACGCTGTGCGAGCATCAAATAGTTATAAATGCCCGACGAGAGTTGCCGGATATAGCCGGCCCGCAACAATAGCTTATGGCTGACAACTTCCGCTTCGGCGGGGTTATCGCGCAACGTGGGGATAAAAAGAGTGCTCCAGCGCATTGGTGTGTAATAGACAATTAGAACAGACGCTTGGAAATAAATCGTATGAACGAACAGCAAAGAAGGGCGCGGAGTCTCGCCGAAGTAGACCCGGAAATTTTCGAACAGATCCAGCATGAGGTCGACCGGCAGAACACCCGGCTCGAACTCATTGCCAGCGAGAACTTCACCAGCGAAGCCGTTCTTGAGGCGACGTCCAGCGTCTTCACGAATAAGTACGCTGAAGGCTATCCGGGCAAGCGCTATTACGGCGGCTGCGAGTTCACCGATGTGGTGGAAACGCTGGCGCGCGAACGCGGTAAGAAACTGTTCAAAGCCGAATACATCAACGTTCAACCGCATTCGGGTTCAACGGCGAACGAGGCCGCTTACGCGGCGGTTCTGCAGCCGGGCGACACTATTTTGGGAATGGACTTGTCGCATGGCGGCCATTTAACGCACGGGCATCCATTAAATTTCTCGGGCAAACTTTACAAAGTGGTGGCCTACGGCGTTCGTCGTGAAGACGAACTGATTGATTACGACGCGTTAGCCCAGCTGGCTGAAGAGCACAAGCCGAAGATGATTATCGCGGGTGCCAGCGCATATTCACGCGTTATTGATTTTCCGCGCTTTCGGCAAATTGCCGATGCAGTCGGCGCGATATTTCTGGTCGATATGGCCCACTATTCGGGATTGATCGCCGGCGGCGTCTATCCAAATCCTTGCGAACATGCCGATATCGTGACTTCGACGACGCATAAAACGTTGCGCGGTCCGCGCTCCGGCATTATTTTGGCAAAGGAGAAATTCGGCGAAGCTATCGATAAGGCTGTATTCCCTGGCGCGCAAGGTGGTCCGCTGGTGCATGTGATCGCGGCCAAGGCTGTCTCGTTTCTGGAAGCGCTGCAGCCGGAATTCCGCGTTTATCAACAGCAAGTCTTGGCTAACGCCAGAGCTTTGGCGGCATCGCTCCAGGCCGAAGGGTTCCGCGTGGTGAGCGGCGGAACGGATTCTCACATGCTGCTGATTGACGTGTTCGCCAAAGGCGTCAAGGGCAAAGAAGCGGAGAAAGCGCTCGACGAAGCGTATATCACGGCCAATAAGAATACCATTCCGTTCGATACCAATAAACCGTTCAACCCCAGTGGCATAAGGCTGGGCAGTCCGGCGGTCACGACGCGCGGTTTCACCGAAACTGAAATGAAGGAAGTAGGCCGGCTTATCGCGCTGGTGTTGAATGATGTTAAGTCGGAACAGACACTCAGCGATGCCCGGCGCGGCGTGAAACTTCTCACCGAAAAATTCCCGCTTTATGCGTGGAAACAACAAACAGTCGGCGTCATATAAAGAATTTCCATAGAATTATTGGCTTCATCTGCCACTCAAAAGTAGATGACTGCCACCACAAGCGAAGCAAGCCTCGATTTGAGGCGAAAGCACAGCGGACCAAGCGGGCCAGTCGCACAGGCAAAGAAGCTGCGCGTAATTCAGCTTGGCTCTTACCCGGCCACCAACCGGGGAGCGCGCGCAAATCTGCTGACCATTCACGAAAGGCTGCAAGCGCGCGGCCATGAAAGCACGTTGATCGATTTGACCGGTTACCGCCGGGTGAAACAGTCCGGCGTTTACTTTCCGGGTTCGACCTATCAACTCGTGCGGCTACTTACGAAAGCCTCGGCGGATGTGGTGCATCTACACATTGGCAGTGCGCTCACGCTCAGAAAACTGGCGCTGGCGGCGCTGGTAAATAGGTTGCCCGAGACCAAAAAAATTCTTACGCTGCATTTGGGCGGGCACTTCTTTCCGAGCAAGGGAGAGCGTTTCCAGCGCTGGGGCTTGACAGGCACGATCCTGCGGCAGTTCGATACGCTGATCGCCATTAATCCGGAAAGTGTTTTGTTCTTTGAGCGCACGGGCGTTGCCCCGAAGCGGGTTAGAATAATTACACCATTTCCGCGTCTGCGAGTTTCGGGAAGCATTACGCTTTCCGATGAGATTGAAACCTTCTGCCGCCAGCATACTCCGTTGATCGCAAGCGTAGGTGAGTTTGAACCCGGCTCCGATCTCACGATGCAGTTCGACGTGTTAAGCAAGGTGCGCGAGCGCTATCCGAGTGCCGGGCTGATTGCCATGGGCGATGGTAGCCAGCGTTTCAAATATACATACGAACGGGCCATGCATCACGACTGCACACACATTGCATTGCCGGGCGTATTGCCTGGCGCAGCCACGCGCGAATTGATTGGCCGGGCGAGTGTATTGCTGCGAACCGACGATAAACGCGGAGACCAGTTTGTGCACGAAGCGTTCAACACTGGTACGCCGGTTGTGAGTGTTGATCGTGGACAGCGAACGGCTGGCTTGGGCGAAGTGGATATCGCGGCGCTGCAGTTGCTGCGCAGTCTGCAAGTGGCGCGGTCGCAGTATGAGGAGCCGCCGGCTGGTTTGAGCGACGGCGCGGATGATTTGATACGGCTCTATAAACAACTCACGATGGCGGCGGGGCCATCCGGTGTGACGCCGCTACCGGCGGGCTATGAGTGGCCGAGTATCGGATGGGGTTTATAGAGTTCTTCGAGCCGCTTTATTTCGTCTTCCGACAATTTGACGCTCAGCGCCGATAAAGCATCTTCCAGATGCGGCAGCTTACTCGCGCCGATGATGGGTGCGGAGATGCCGGGCTTAGACAAAACCCAGGCGAGCGCCACTTGCATATTCGGCAGCCCGCGCGCCTGTGCTACTTGACTTAAGCGCTCTGCCACCGCGAAATCGTCGTCCTGATAGTACATGTCTTTGGCATATTGATCGGTGTTCGCGCGCGACGTCCCTCCGCCCGCTTTATTCCGATTACCCGCCAGAAATCCGCGCGCCAGCGGCGACCACGGAATGAGTCCAATCCCTTGATCGCGGCACAGCGGATTCATCTCGCGCTCTTCCTCGCGATAAATCAGGTTGTAATGGTTCTGCATGCTGACGAACTTGGTCCAGCCATTTTGTTCCGAGACATGCAGCGCTTGCGCAAATTGCCACGCGAACATGGATGACGCGCCGATATAGCGGGCCTTTCCTGCTTTGACCACATCGTGCAATGCTTCCAGCGTTTCACTGATAGGCGTGGCATAATCCCAGCGGTGGATTTGATACAGATCGACATAATCGGTGCCCAACCGGCGCAAGCTGTGGTCGATCTCTGTCATGATGGCTTTGCGCGAGAGGCCGCGGCCATTGGGGTCGGGGCGCATGCTGTTGAACACCTTGGTGGCGATGACGAGTTCGTCGCGCTTGCCGAAATCGCGCAAGGCGCGGCCTGTGACTTCTTCGCTGACGCCATCGGAATAGACGTTGGCTGTATCGAAGAAATTGATGCCTGCTTCAATCGCCCTTTTGAAGAACGGGCGGCTTTCTTCTTCATTCAGGATCCACTCGCGCCACTTGCTCGAACCATAAGTCATGCAGCCGAGGCAAAGGCGCGACACTTTCAAGCCGGTTTTACCGAGATTTACGTAGTCCATTGGTTTACACAGTTCATCATAGGAGAATGAGCCGCAGACTAATCACGATTTTCGTATTACTTTCGCTGAGCTTGCTTGGCGAGACGTTGGGATACCTGGAACAGAAGTTTAATTCGATCAATTTTGAAAAAGGCAGGTGGACCAGGACGGAGAAGTTGCCTTGTTACGTGTACGAGGCGAAGGAGAATGGGGCAACGGTCGAGATCATGCGCGCCGGGACGAGCAACCTCGTGCCATTCCGCGCCAGTAAGGGTCTGATGGTGACGGTTTGCGGCTCTACAGCGGCGTTCGACGAGGGCTTCGAAGCGCGGACTCGCTAACTAGTTCAAAAGACTCCGTTCCTCTTGCTACACGGCCCACCACAACGCGACGAACGCTTCTGCCGCATCGCCAAAAACGCCCTTGTCCACTCGCAGCGTGCCCAAGTCCACTTTAACGTGCGCTAAACCGGCCGACCAACGCCGTCCATTGACGCCGGAACCAGTTCGGATGGGCGTTGGCGCCCATTTTTCCAGTGTCCAGGCCGTTTACTTTGTTGCCTTGCGTCAGGTTTTCGGATGGCTCGCCGGATAAGTCTTCGGTGCCCGTTAAGTGAACCAGCGTTCCATCAAAGCTATAGGTGCGCTTGCGAAATTTATCATCGTCGTCCTTGGTGATGATATGAAAAGTGCGGCCGATGGTCTTAGGGTCGGCGGGATCGACTTCCACTGGAAAATAACCCGTTAAATCGCGTTTTCTGAATGACGTCTCATAGCGATGATGCCGCATATTCCAGATAAAGACTCGCCACGAATCGAAATCAACCGGATCGCTGCCGGAAAGCGTAGTCCAGAGCCAATGATGTTTTAGGCCCTTACCTTCGTCGTTGACTGAACCGAGCTCGAAATAGGAAGTGATGCGTTTTCCTTCAGCATATTGCGCGACTTCGTCCGGAACGGAGATGAGTAAATTGCGCGTCAGTACCCAACCGGTATCGCCTTTCTTGGTTCGGATGAGAGTCCAATCTTCCATCACCACCGGCTTCTCCGGCGCCTTTTTGACGGCTGGCTTAGGAGGAGCCTTCTTCACAGGCTCTTTTTGCGGCGCTTTGTCCGATCCGCCAATGCGTTCGGCGGACAGCTCCTGCCAATTGGCGGGCGGCTTGGGTGCAGGCGGCCTAACGAGCCGAAAGCCGCCTTTGGCTTCCCGCTCTTTCTTGGGACGGCGCGGTGGCGCAGGTCTTTCCACAACGAGGGATGATGTCTTAGTCGGCGGCGCATTCTTGGGAGCGCGCAGGCGGCCCAACATTTCCACCGGGGTGCCTTCCCCGATCTGCGCGAAGGCGGGCGAGCGGCGCGTAGGCTCGATGTGGATATTCAAAAGCTCGAAAGCCGTAGCGGCGCCTTGCGGAGGCAGGGCCTTTTGCCGCTCGCGATCCAGCCGGATTTGCCGCATTTGGTCGAAGCTCAGTAAATCGTCGGCATCCACCCAGCCTTCATTGGAACCAGCCGCGACCTTCACCATGCGCCGCTGCACATCAATGATGGAGACGCGATCGCCATGCTTGAGCGTGGTAACGGCGCCGCTTTTCTGCGAGATCTGGCTGCGCACGGTGAGCGTTTGCGGGGCGACAAAGGCATAGCCTAACGTTTGCCGCTCTTCGGCACAGCCGATCAAGACGAGCAGCGCGCTTAAAACGGCGATTACTTTGCTGGCCCAAAGCGCACGAGTCCGCATTGCGCTCTATCCAACTAATAGCGCGGCAAGAGGCGCGCCAGCTCTTTTAGGATGCAACGATCCATCACGACTTGAACGCCGGCCGCTTCCGCCATCTGGGCAGAATCATGATGTACCACGCCTTCCTGCATCCAGA
>Ga0182012_10002930_pt1 | contig 18350 bp, 10 predicted proteins | sample 612S2SmetaG_FD_120486 | JGI IMG/M metagenome (GOLD analysis project Ga0182012, IMG submission 120486) | Permafrost microbial communities from Stordalen Mire, Sweden - 612S2S metaG | ecosystem: Environmental > Terrestrial > Soil > Wetlands > Permafrost | place: Sweden: Stordalen | collected...
AATTAGTGTTTGTTTAATATTTACTACCAAAATATGAACGGGGTTTATGGCTCTTAAAAACATTTCCAAATCCCGCTTCATCGCAGGTCTTCAATGCGAAAAACGCTTGTGGCTAGAACTCCACAAACGCGACCTCATGAATGAAACCACTGAATCTAAACAATTTATCTTCGACCAAGGTCACGATATCGGTGAACTGGCCCAGAAATTATTCCCTGGGGGCGTTTTAATCGACGAGGAGTATTTCAAAACTGCCGAAGCCGTGAAATCAACCGAAAAAGCTATCCAGTCCGGAGCTTCTTGTATTTATGAAGCTACCGCTCAATTTGGCCGATATTTGGCGCGTGCGGACATTTTAAAACGGGTTCACGATAGCAAAAACGAGTGGGACATTTTTGAAGTTAAAAGCGGAAGCCACGAGGATAAACAGGTTTATTTAGACGATCTGGCCATCCAAAAGATGATTTTTGAGGGGGCAGGTTTTGTAATCCGAAACACCCACCTTATTACCATTGATACCGATTATGTTCGGCAGGGTGATATTGAAATTAATAAGCTATTTCTTATAACAGATCAAACAAAACCCGTCAGCGACATTTGTAAAAATCTACCCGCGAAGATGAAACGGTTCCTCGAAGTCGCGGATACTTTCAAAGAACCCAGAATTTCAATTTCTAATCAACGTTGTTATAGCCCTTACGATTGTCCTTTTATAGATTATTGTTGGAAGGGTATGCCGGAAGATTCAATCTTTACCCTCGCCAACGACCGAAAAAAGATCGCTGACAACCTTTTTCCCAAGGGTATCGTCAAGATCGCGGATATACCTGATGATGCGCCTCTTTCTATCAAACAGAGGCGACAAGTGGAAGTGGCACGAACAGGGAAACCCTATTGGGATACCGGTGAAATTGAAGAATTTCTAAAAGACCTCGAATATCCTTTGTGTTTTTTGGATTTTGAAACCTATTGCCCAGCCATACCACCTTATGACGGTTTGAGACCTTATCGGCAAATTCCATTTCAATATTCACTCCATATTTTGACGAAACCGAATGGGGAATTGAATCACTATGAATTCTTGGCGGATGGCCAGCGTGACCCACGAGAACTATTTATGGATGAACTGCTCAAGGTTATCGGTGAAAAAGGGTCAGTCGTGGTCTATTCCAGTTTTGAACAATCACGGCTGAATGATTTGGCTGAATGGTACCCCCGTTTTTCAACCGATATTTGGGCAATTATTAAAAGGATTAGTGATTTAACGGTTCCGTTTCGTAATCAGGATATTTTATATCCTGAGTTCCTAGGCTCTTACAGCATTAAGGCAGTTCTTCCTGTTTTGGTACCGGATATGAGTTATGACAACTTGGAAATTGGTGAAGGCGGAGCTGCTTCAATGGCTTATGTGAAATTGATTGATCCTAAAGTTCTCAAGGCTGAGAAAGAGAAGATTCGAAAAGACCTTTTGGATTATTGTGGGCAGGATACTTTAGCGATGGTGAGGTTGGTGGAAGTTTTGCTTGATAAAGTAAAAAAACATAAAGAGAAATTATGAGCGTCTTGAAAAAGATCGAAAAACCTTACATTTATAACAAAAAGCAAATCAATTACATGATTCAAACCGATGGCGAAAAATATTTGGATATTCAAATTGGTTACGCTCGGCTGACGAGTTTTGAAAAGTCATATGATCATTGCTTTTTTTTAACTGACGGAGGCGCTGGATTAGCGGCCTGTGAGAAGAGATTTCCTGGGTTGTTAACCGAGCTAGTAAAAAAGCATCGAGAATTGAAATTGGTAATTAAAGTTGAAGAAAAGGCTGTAAAGCGGCCTGTTTAATCGACTTATGTAAATCCGATTTATATAAATTTTACAGTATGATGAGGCAGGTTTTTTCCTCGGTACCTTAATTCTTTTTTAATATTAGGACTTCATAAAAATGAACGTTTTTGAGATTCATTCCAAAATTATTTCGGATTACAAATCTTATATCCAAAGCTTTTTAAATATTTCCGATACAGAAATTCAAAAGGTTGTTGAATCAGAACTTGCAAAGGGAAAATTGTGGCCAGCACCACTATTACAGTTTAATCCATCCTACAAAATGTATGGCACGGTTAAAGAGGTTGTTTCTGAAGGCTTACTGCATCCATCGGCGGCGGATACATTTAAAGGGTTTAATTTTTATTTTCACCAAATCGACGCAATTAAATTGGGGACTTCCGCTATTGACTTTGTAGTTACCTCGGGCACGGGTTCTGGTAAATCTCTAACCTACATGGCCACAATATTTGATTATCTTTTTAAAAACCCAACATCTAAAGGCGTAACGGCAGTCATTGTTTATCCGATGAACGCTCTTATCAATTCTCAAATGGAAGAGTTTGACCGATATAAAGAACAATATGAACAATCTACGGGTAAAGAGTTTCCGATCTCTATAGGTCAATATACGGGTCAAGAAAAAGAAGAAGTGCGGGTAAAGATGCAGGAAAATCCGCCCCAGATACTATTAACAAATTACATGATGTTAGAGCTTCTTTTGACAAGGGTTCGGGAACGCAGTATTCGAACGGGCATATTTGAAAATTTGAGATTTCTTATTTTTGACGAATTACATACTTATCGCGGACGTCAAGGCGCGGATGTTTCAATACTTGTCCGTCGAGTACGCTCGCAATGCGTGAACAATGTTACCTGTATTGGGACTTCGGCCACGATGGTGTCGGTGGGGGATTTAGATTCACAAATGAAAGAAGTGGCAGGGGTGGCTACCAAAATATTTGGTAAAAAATTTAATACCAATCAAATTGTAAACGAAAAACTGGATCGGTCACTTGAGTTTGCAGGTAAGCTGCACGGTAAAAATCAGCTTAAAAAAGCTGTCTTAGATGATATCGAGATGAGTGATGATGTTGAAAAATTAAAGGTTCATCCCCTGGCGATTTGGCTGGAAAACAGAATCGCTCTTCAAACGGTTAACGGAATTTTAGTTCGCGGCAAACCTATGCAGATGGAAAAAATTGCGGCCCAATTGTCTGAAGATTCGGATGAAACCGCATTGTTATGCAGAGAAAAACTTGAAAAATTACTTCAGTGGATAAGTTTGGTAAATAAAAAGCTTCAAGCCTCAAATCAACGCTATACCATTCTCCCGTACAAGCTTCATCAGTTTATTTCCCAATCCGGTTCCGTATACACAACCTTGGACCAGGATCAAAATCGATTCGTGACATTAGAACCAGGTGTTTATAAAAAAGAAGATGAAGATAAGAAACCGATTTTTCCAAATGTTTTCAGTCGTTTAAGTGGGTTTCCGTTTCTGTGTGTTTCTTGGAGTGGGGATAAATTAGAACCGAGGGAGTTTAAAGATATATCTGCCGATGACGAAGATGCGTCAGATGGTTATTTAGTTATTGGTGATGATGTGTGGAATCCGGCGGAAGATTTGGAATTACTGCCGGACAATTGGGTCCGTAAAACCAAAGCCGGCATTTCCCCGAAATTAGACAAGAAACCGTTCTTGCCTCAAAAAATTTATTTTGATGAATTTGGCAATTGTTCTGAAACGGAACCGAAAAAATGGTGGGGTTGGTTTATAAAGGCTCCAATGCTTTTTGATCCAACTGCGGGCATGGTCCATGACGGAAAAACAAATGAAAATACCAAGCTAATGAAACTTGGCAACGAAGGCCGTAGTACCTCAACCACCATTACCGCCTTCTCGATTTTAAGTCGCTTAAGTGACGCAGGGTTTAGCGATTCTGACCAGAAATTATTAAGCTTTACTGACAATCGGCAAGATGCCGCTTTACAGGCGGGGCATTTTAATGATTTTGCGCAAGTTGTCCGCTTGAGAGCCGCGATTCAAAAGGCACTTCTGATTGCTCCAAATCAAAGCTTAATTTATTCCACGTTAGGTGAAGCGATTTATAAGTCGTTGGCGTTGCCCTTTTTAGATTTTGCCAATCGTAACGATGATCAAATGCCAAGTGTTATTAAAGCTCGTTATGAACAATGCTTTCAGAAATTTTTGTTTTATCGTGCCATAGAAGATCTCCGCAGAAGCTGGAGAATCATTCTTCCCAATTTGGAGCAATGCGCACTTTTAGATATTGATTACCAAGACTTGAATGATATTTCAACGGATGATGATTTTTGGAAAGACACGCCCATTATTTGGGTACTTGACCATGTTGAAAGAAAAGAGTTTTTGAGAATTATTTTGGATTTCTTCAGACTTGAATTTGCTATTCACAGTGAAAATTTTTTAACTCAATCCCGAATAAAGGAAAATGAAAAAGAATTTAGAGAGACGCTAAAACTTCCGTGGAGTTTGGAATCGGATGGTGAACTTCGCGAACCAAACTATATAAGGTTTGAACCTCTTCATCGAAATGCTGGTTTTTACAATAAGAGCATGGGGCCTGCCAGCGCTCTTGGTAAATTCATTAAGTTTTATGTTCGAAAAAACGATTTGGGCGTTGATTTGAAAGGCGATCATTACCGTGATGTAGTTGAGAAAATAGTGGCCAGATTAGAACAAGCTGATTACTTGATTTCTAAAACCGCGAAGAATCAAGACAACTTTGATACCAAAGTCTATCAACTAAGGCTTGAGAAAATCATTTGGAAATACGGCGATGGGAATAACGTAAAACCCGACGTTATTAAACAAAGGTCTTATAAGGATCAAAAGCCTAAACCGAATGAATTTTTCAAAACTCTTTATCAGCGTGACTTTTCTAAAGTAAAGAAAATGCAAGGCGAGGATCATACAGGCCAGCTTAATACTGATACCCGCATTGATCGTGAAGAAAAGTTCCGTAGTGGGGAAATTAGTGCGCTCTTTTGTTCCCCGACGATGGAGCTGGGGATTGACATCAAAAATCTTAGTGTAGTGCATATGAGAAATGCGCCACCAAACGCTTCAAACTATGTTCAACGCTCGGGCCGCGCTGGTCGTAGTGGACAAGCGGCTCTGGTGTTTACCTATTGTTCAAGCTATTCACCGCATGATCGACATTATTTCCAAGAACAGGAATCGATGGTTGCCGGTTCAGTGGTGGCGCCTAAATTCGACTTGTGCAACCAAGAGCTTCTTCGATCGCATTTGAATGCTGTTGTTGCATCGACGGTCGGCCTTCCGGGATTGGAGGCTGGCAATGGTGGTAGAGCGTCCATTATGAATTTTATAGACGAGAATGATGATTTATCTTTGTCGCAAGAGGTTAAAAGTGGTTTGGTTTTAAGTCCTACTACGTTTAATGAATTGAAGGCTTCTTTTAAAAGAGTTATTTATGATTTTGAGAATGAATTGTTAAGTAAAACAAGTAACTGGTATAGCGATCAGTGGATTGAAAACAACCTCGCAAATTTAACCCATAATCTTGATGAGTCGTTAAAACGTTGGCGCAGTCTTTATCGCTCTGCGCGGGCTACCCTTTCAAGAGCAACTCAAAAAATTGACAGTGCTGTCTTAGGTGCGGGTAGTCCGGAATACAGAAAACAAAAACGCAATCAAGATCAAGCGACTCATCAGCTAGAACTTCTGAGAAATGATCTCCAAGGTAAATTGTCCGAATTGTCCGAATTTTATCCTTATCGATATTTGGCTTCTGAAGGTTTTTTGCCAGGATACAACTTTACCCGCTTGCCTTTGAGAGTCTATCTGCCCACTGGAGACACAACCGGGGAATTTATTTCGAGGCCCCGTAATATTGCGTTAAAAGAATTTGGACCCTTAAATATTATTTATCACAATGGTCGGAAGTATCGTGTGGAGCAGTTGGTCATCCAAGAAGCGGAATCGAACCTGACGGAAGCAAAACTTAGTAAAAAATCCGGTTATCTATTAGAAGGGGATCAAAGATCACTGGAAATATGTCCATTTTCCGGGGTTAATCTCGGTGATAACGCAAATAAAGAGCATTTGCATGACCTGATCGAAATGTCCGAGTCGAGAGCGAAGGAAATTGACCGCATCTCCTGCGAAGAAGAAGAAAGAAGGTCGCGAGGTTTTGATGTTAAAACATTCTTCACAATAGATGGTGGGGATTTTTCAAGAATCAGAAAAGCCATTGCGAAATCTAATGAAAATAATTTTTTAAATCTTAGGTATATACCAGCCGCTCGTTTGGTAAACATCAATTATCAATGGCGTTCCAAAAAAACGGCAGGTTTCCCCATGGGGATGATCTCAGGCGACTGGAAGGATGCAATGCCTGTTTCGGAGCCCAATGCCCCAATTGCTCGTGAAGAATTCAAATTGGTGAAGTTAAGAACATCAAATTTGGCAGATGCCTTATATATAGAGCCGATTCAACCGTTGGGGTTAAATGCGGATGGTGTAATCACACTTCAGTATGCTTTAAAGAGGGCAATCGAAAGTATATTCCAAGTCGAATCGAATGAAATTGGCGTGGTGATCATGGGCGATCCTGAAACGCCTAACATCCTTTTGTATGAATCGTCCGAAGGTAGTTTGGGTATCCTTTCCCAATTTGTGGATGACATTACTGTTTTTCGTAAAGTCATCGAACAGGCTATTCGTTTATGTCGATTTGATGATGAAAAATATAAAGGGCCTGCTTCTTATGACGATTTATTGGGTTATTTCAACCAAAGGGATCATAAGGTCATTGATCGCCATCTCATCAAAGACGCTTTGGACAAATTGTTATTGGCCGAAATAGAAATTCAAACGAATCCTCAATTCAAAGATTACGAAACCCAGTACCAGACTCTCTTAAGAGGGCTTGATCCGACATCGTCTACGGAAAGAAAGTTTTTAGATTATCTTTATAAAAATGGTTTGCGGTTGCCAGACGCGGCTCAAAAACGGGTTGAGGGTCTTTATATTCAACCTGATTTCTATTATGAGGCGCGAATCTGGATTTTTTGTGACGGAACCCCACATGATGAATTTAAGGTGCAGGAAGATGATGCGACGAAACGACAAGAACTAATTGCTAGGGGCGACGAAGTTTGGGTTTATTACTATAAAGACGATCTTGCCGCAATAGTGGCTGCTCGTCCCGATATCTTCCGGAAAGTTAAATGAAAACATCTTTTCAACCTGGCAAATTAGTCAGTTTGCGTGGACGGGATTGGATTGTTTTACCCTCGGACGATCCGGAATTATTAGTTGTAAAGCCTTTAGGCGGCTCAGATGACGAAATTGCTGGCATCTACCTTCCACTAGCCATTAAATCGGACCAACCCATAGATGCTATATTCCCGAATCCCACAAAAGAGGATTTGGGCGATATTAACACCGCCCGACTGCTTTATGACTCGGCCCGATTAGCATTTCGTAATGGGGCAGGGCCTTTTCGTTCATTGGCGAAACTATCCTTTAGGCCCCGCTCTTATCAAATGGTGCCTCTTATTATGTCCCTCAAACAAGACACTATTCGCTTGTTGATAGCCGATGACGTGGGTGTTGGTAAAACGGTTGAATCTTTATTAATTGTGAAAGAGTTCTTGGAACGACGCAAAATTAAACGTTTTGCGGTTGTGTGTTTGCCACATCTTTGCGAACAGTGGCAAACTGAAATTAGAAACAAGCTTGATTTAGAAGCGGTTATTATTCGATCAAACACCCAAGCCCGTTTAGATCGCCAAATTCAAGGTGACGCGAGTGTTTATGACTATTACCCTTATCAAGTTATCAGCATTGATTTTATTAAATCGGATGTGCGTAGAGATGTTTTTATAGAGCAGTGTCCTGAATTGGTGATTGTCGATGAGGCGCATAGTTGTTCTAAACCAGCCGGGGCATCAGTTGGCCAACAACAAAGACATCACCTTATCAGCCGCATTGCTCAAAAACCCAAGCAAAATTTAATTCTTTTAACCGCGACACCTCATAGTGGAAAGCCCGAAGAGTTTCAGTCTTTATTGGCGCTCATTAAACCGGAATTCGAGTTTCTTGATCTACCTACTTCTAGTCAGGAAAAACGCAAAGAATTAGCTAAACATTTTGTTCAACGTAAACGCGCTGATGTGGAAAAGTGGCTTGGCGAGGACACTCCTTTTCCCAAAAGAGAATCAATCGAAACTCCTTACGATCTCTCGACGGGTTACGCTACTTTTTTTGATCAAATTTTGGAATTTTCTCGAAAACTGATTGCGACAGACACTTCGAGTGGTGGCAAACAAAGGGTTCACTATTGGACAGCTTTGGCATTACTAAGAGGGGTAATGTCGAGTCCGGCGGCAGGTATGGAAATGTTAAAAACTCGATTGGAAGGAATGCCTGAACTTCAATTCGAGCCGGATTTATTTACGGCTCAATCGAGTGAAGTGAATCCGGTGGGTGATATTGATTATGGTTTTGAAGGTGATAATTCACCAACGCAAATTGTTGATCGTAATGCTTGGACTGATTACCAAAAGAAGCAATTAAGAGCCTTTTCTCAACAACTTAAAGAACTTTCCAATCCACAGTCCGACCTAAAACTTTCATCTGCCGCGACAATATTAGAGGATTGGATTTCAAAAGGTTTTAGTCCCGTAATTTTTTGTCGTTATATCGCCACAGCCAATTATTTAGGAGATCATCTTGCTTCAATTCTCAAAAAGAAATACCCCAAGATTGATCTTCAAGTCATCACAAGCGAATTGCCAGACGAACTTCGTAAACAAAAAATCGAAGAAATGGGCAAGTCTGAATTAAAAGTTTTGGTGGCGACGGACTGTTTAAGCGAAGGTATCAATCTTCAAGAGCATTTTAACGCGGTTCTACATTATGACCTGCCATGGAATCCAAACCGTTTAGAACAACGAGAAGGTCGGGTTGACCGTTATGGGCAGGAACGAGATGAGGTGAAAACCTGTCTTCTTTATGGAGCGGATAACCCGATTGATGGAATTGTTTTGGATGTTCTTCTTCGTAAAGTGCAAGAAATCAAACGGGCTACCGGTATCAACGTTCCCTTTCCGGAAGACTCCCAAAGCATCATCGACACGATTACTCAGGCTTTGCTATTAAATTCTGATCGAAAAATAGGTATTCGAAAGAATAGAGATCAAATTGAATTTACATTTGAGGACTTTGTGGAAGCCGCCAAGTCTAAAGCTGAAGTAACTAAAAAGATTGAAGAGGCCGCTGAAAGGGAAAAAGCATCTAGAAGCATATTTGCCCAAAATGCTATTAAAGCGCATGAAATCGAAGCGGATTTAAAAGAGGTGGACGAAGCGATAGGTGATCCAAAGGCTGTAGAAACCTTTGTAGTGGAAACACTTAACAACCTTTTTGGTGTACAGGTGATTAAAGATAAAAAAGGGTATCGGGTTGTATTAGGCAACTTGCCCGAACAGCTTAAGTCGTTATTACCCTCTGAAGACCCTGCCAAAATAAGCTTTTTGTCACCAACTCCTGAAGGCTATTACTACATCGGGCGTAATAATCGTTTAGTCGAGCAATTATGCCAAATGGTGATGGCCAATACTCTTGCGCGTTTGGACAAAAAAGCGGCTAGGTCTGCTGTTATTCGTACTGATCAGGTGAATGTTAAAACAACGCTTCTTTTATTCCGGTGCCGTAACGTGATTGAAGAACAGAAAGGTAAACATCAAGTTGTCGCAGAAGAAATGATTCTCTGGGGTTGGGAAGGAACACCACAGAAAAGGGAATTTTTAAATCACCAACAAGCAAAGGCGTTACTGACGGTAGCGAGGGCTAGTTCCGATTTATCAGTGCCTGCACGGGCGAGTTTTCTCGAAAATGAAATCAAAATTCTTGAATCACTTAAAAAAGAATTTGAAACAGTGGCCGAAAGCCAATCAAAGAAGCTTGTAGCGGCACATGAACGCTTTAGCGCGTTAATGGATGCGGATCGTTTTCAGGTGGTTTATCCCATATTGCCGATGGATTTATTAGGTGTTTATGTCTTGTTGCCGGAGAAGGGTAAATAATGAACTATCCAGGCATCCGAATTGAAGGTTCCATATTTTCGCCGGACATTTTTGACAAATTAGAAGATGCAACGGGCCAAAAATCTACTGATTTTGGTTTTGATTCTAACGTTAAAGTTAAAGATGAAATCGTCCGTGCATGGGCCGATGCTCAAGATTATCGAAGGATTTTTAAACGCAAACTTGAAACCTTAAAAGCGGATTCAACGGCGGTAACAGAAACCCGTAGTTTGTGGATAGTACCTTTATTAGGCCTCCTCGGTTGGCAATTGGAATATCAACCCAAAGGAACAGAAGTAAATGGAAAGAATTATTTAATTTCTCATAAAGCTTTGAATCGGGCTGAGTTTGCGGTTCACATCAATGGCTTTCAAGATCAAGCGGGATTAGATCGTAAATCGGAAAAGACACCACTTCGCATGTCGGCCCATGCAATGGTGCAGGAGTATTTGAATCTATCCGAACAACTTTACGGGATAGTTACAAATGGTCATCTTTTAAGGTTACTTAGAGATAGTTCGAGATTGGTTAAACTCACCTATCTTGAGTTTGATTTGGATCGTATTTTTGATGATGGTTTATTCGCGGACTTTGCGGTTTTGTATCGGCTTTTACACGTTACCCGGTTGCCTGTATCGCCTGAAACGTCCGCTGAAAGTATTGTGGAACGGTACCATCAAGATTCATTGGATTCAGGCGCTCGTATACGAGAAGGCTTAAGTAAGGCTGTTGAACAGGCAATTTTGGGTTTTGGAAATGGTTTTTTAAATCATCCAGATAACCTTAATTTGCGTAAACAGATAACTGATGGAAAAGTATTGCCGTTAGAGTTTTATCAAAAACTTTTGCATTTAATTTATCGAACTTTGTTTTTATTTGTGATTGAGGAAAGGCATTTGGTTTTTCCGCTATCCACACCGGCAAAACAAAAAGATTTGTATGATCGTTTTTATAGCCTTAGACGTCTTCGGTTTTTATCCGAAAAGAACTATTTAGCAGATCGTCGAAAGAGCGATCTTTGGTTGGCTATGTTAGCCTGTTTTAAACTATTTGAGGCAGACGGGCCTGGTGCCAAACTTGGAATTGCCCCATTGGCTGGGGATCTTTTTGACGAACAATCAATAGACATTATTTCCCGTTGCTCGTTATCAAATGATGTTCTTTTAACTTGTTTGCGTTGGTTGAACGTTTATGAAAACGAAGAAACACGTCAAACTATTCGTGTCAATTATGCGTCTTTGAATGTGGAGGAATTCGGTTCTGTTTATGAAGGTTTGCTTGAATATGAACCGATTTTTGTACCTAAAGATAGTGGGTTTGAGTTTGCCTTTAAACAGGGCGATGATCGAGCGGCTACTGGTTCCCATTACACTCCGGATGATTTGGTTCAACCGTTGATCAAAAACTCACTGGAATATTTAATCTCAGACAAAAAGAGAGAAAATGATCCGGAAAAAGCTTTGTTATCACTGCGTGTGGCAGATATTTCATGCGGCTCGGGGCATATTCTTTTGGCAGCTGCTCGCCGTATAGCTACTGAACTTGCCATCGTAAGGACTGGAGAAGAGCAACCGTCACCTTCTGCCTTTAGAACAGCCGTTAGGGATGTCATACGGGAATGTATATATGGAGTGGATTTGAATCCTTTAGCCGTAGAGCTTTGTAAAGTTGCTCTTTGGTTAGAAGCTCATAATCCAGGAGAACCCCTCAACTTCCTGGATCACCATATTAAATGCGGTAATGCAATAGTGGGTTTTGTTTATAGGGAAGAATTAGATAAAGGGGTTCCTGACGAAGCTTTTATCTTCCAGTCTATCGATGATAAAGACATTGCTTCCCAATATCGTAAAAAAAATAAACTAGAACGTGAAAATAAAAACCAAACAACAATTTCGTTGTCAACATCTTTGCAAAAACAACTCAAGGATGTCTTAACAAGCTGGAAGGAAATTTCTGAACTCCCTGAACGTATACCGAGTGAAATAGAAGTTAAGAAAAATAAATATAATGAGTTTACGAAAAATCAAAATTCTTGGATGTTGGGCCAAGTTGCAGCCGTTCCAATTGCACAATTTTTTATTTCGAAAACAGGCAAAAACTCTAAAAAAATTATTACTGATGAAGAATATAGACTTTACTTATCAGGCGAACGAACTCTTCAGGGGCAAGGAACGGCGGCAGCTTGGGTAAGCTCAATAAATCACCGCTTTTTTCATTGGTTTTTAGAATTTCCTGAAATTATTGAGCGAGGTGGTTTTGATTGTATTCTTGGTAATCCGCCATTTCTGGGCAATAGAGCACTCAGCGGTACTTTTGGTTATGCATTTCTCAATTGGGTGAAATACGAATATGCCCCAGCTGGATCAGTTGATCTCGTTACTTATTTTTTCCGAAGAATTTTTGAATTGATACGACCTAATGGCTTTATGGCACTGATTTCAACAAATACTATTGCTCAAGGAGCGGCAAGAGAAGGAGGTCTCGAGTTTATTTTAAATCATGGCGGTGAGATTAATTTTGCAATACGGTCAATGAGGTGGCCAGGACGTGCTTCTGTTGAAATTTCTCTTATTTCCTTAAAAAAAGGAAAATGGACCGAACGCTTTATTTTGAATGGGAACCCTGTTTCAAATATAACAGCGTATCTAGATTCGGCGGATAAAGATGAAAAACCAATTCCGCTGTTGGAAAATATCGATAAAAGTTTTCAAGGATCTATTATTCTTGGAACTGGTTTTTTTCTTTCGCAAAACGAGGCAAAGAAATTAATACAGAAATCACCAAAACTTAAGGATGTCATTTTCCCCCATATTAACGGTTATGATTTGAATTCGAGCCCTGAACAAATAGGAAGCCGTTGGGTAATAAATTTTTTTGACTGGGCGGAAGAGAAATGTCGAAACGAATATTTGGAAGCATATTCAATTGTTGAAGAAAGAGTAAAACCAGAACGAACAAGAAAAGATGAGTACGGTAAGTATGTTTTGAGGAAGCCGTTGCCAGAACGTTGGTGGATTTATGCGGATAAACGCCCAAAACTTTATTCTTTAATTAAAGATTTACCGCGTGTTCTTGTTATCGCACAAGTAAGTAAAACAGTTGCTTTTGCATTTATTAGTCCGAAACAAGTATTAGATGCAAAATTAATTGTCTTTCCTTTGGATCAAGCAAGGTATTTTGCTGTATTGCAGTCCAGCTTACATTATCACTGGGCATGGCGTTACTGCACGACTATGAAAGCTGATTTGAGCTATGTTCCTTCAGCAATATTTACAACCTTTCCATTTCCGGTTTTGAGTGTTCAACAAACAGAAAGCCTTAATAGTGTGGGCGAACTTTATCATGAGAAACGTAGCTTAATTATGCACAGACTTTGCTTAGGGTTGACCGATATTTATAATCTTTTACACAAAAAAGAATTGACTCCGGAAATGGTTGATAAATCCTCAAAAAAACCGGAAGAAGCAACAACTGGATACAAAGCACTGATCGAACTTCGGGAACTCCATAAAGAAATGGATGAAATTGTTATTAATTCATATGGTTGGTCCGATTTAGCCTTGAAACATGATTTTTACGAAGTAGAAACACTTCCAGAAAATGATAGAGTCCGTTACACCATCCATCCCGATTGCCGCAAAGAACTCCTGAAACGTTTATTGGCTCTCAATCATAAACGTGCTGAAACTCAAGCAGTTGCTATTCCTGAGAAAAAAATGAAAAAGGCAAAAGGTTTTGAATTTACTTCGCCAGCAGGTCAGCCGGATTTGTTTTCATAAATTGGTAAATTTCGGAGGAAAAGATGAAAGTCAATAGATTAACACTCAATGACATTTTTGATCGAACTGAACGGCTTGATGCTCCGATTTTTCAAAGACCTTACGTTTGGAATGAAGATAAAAATTGGGAACCTCTTTGGGAATCAATTAAAAACATTTGCGATAAAAAATTAGTAAATGTTACAACCAGGCCGCACTTTATTGGCACGATTGTTTTAGAACAAATCCACACCACGACTGGAAAGTTGAATATCCGACAAATAATAGATGGCCAACAGCGGTTGACCACATTTCAATTGGCTCTTGCGGCCCTACGTGATCTTTGCGTGAAACAGAATGAAAAACGTTACGCGGAAACTTTTGAGAAACTGACAACAAACTCAGTGCCATTAAGTGAAAGTGATGAAGATACTTTTAAAGTATGGCCAACAAACATAGATAGAGACATCTACAAGAAAGTAATGTCGGCCAGAACTCCAAACGGCGTTAGAAGAATTGAAGAAGAAAACGGCGAATCTAGAATACCTAGTGCTTATATTTATTTTCTTGAAAGATTTGATGATTGGCTTGGTACGGCAGGGACAGAAGAATTTCAAAAACGTCTTCAATGCTTATATTTTACTTTTAGAGATAACCTGCATTTAGTTGTGATTGATTTGGAACAGGATGATGATGCCCAAGAAATATTTGAAACGTTAAACGCTTTGGGAACCCCTTTGTTACCTGCTGATTTGGTGAAAAATTATTTATTCCACTTAGCTGGCATACAAAAATTAAATGTTGAAGATTTATACAAAAAATATTGGTCGAGTTTTGATTCGGAAAACAACTATTGGAGAAAAGAAACGCGACAAGGGAGATTTAAAAGACCGAGGTTGGATTATTTTCTTGGGCATTATTTGACTCTGATGATGGTTGATGAAGTGCCCGCTACTCAATTGTTTTCGGCTTATAGGGATTATGTACAAGGTTGTGAAGATAAAGGCGTTGAAAAACAAATGGAAAAATTTCGCGAGTATGCAGAAATTTATAAGAGCTTCGAGGAATTTACTCCAGAAAGTCGTGAAGGTCTTTTTTTTGAACGTTTAGATTGTATGGACACAAGCACCCTTCATCCCGTTCTTTTAGAATTACTGAGGATTAAAAATGTAAAAGATCAAAAGCAAGAATTACTTTCCATTTTGCTGGATTTTGAATCTTTCCTTGTTCGGAGAACGATTTGTGAATTAACCACAAAAAATTACAACAAATTATTTATTGGTTTACTTAAAGAACTTAGGGAAAAAGAATTTAATCAAAAAAATATACGGGAATATTTATTAAATCAAAAAACTGACATCTCACGATGGCCTGATGATGAGGAATTGTTAAAGGCATGGAAAAACAACGAGTTTTATAAAAGGCAAAAAAGAGGGCGCGGTCCAATGATACTGAAGGCTTTAGAGGCGGAACTACACACAAAGAAAACAGAACGGTTGAAATACGACGATGATTTGACCATAGAGCACCTGTTACCTGAAAAATGGGAAAAGCATTGGCCTTTAAAAGCCCAAGAAAAAACGCCTGAATATAAGGAACAAGAGGAAATAAGGGAAAGTCATCTTCATAGGGTAGGGAATCTTACGTTATTAACAAAAGTGTTAAATCCATCTATCTCAAATGGGCCTTGGGATAAGAAACTTCCGGAAATTTTAAAACACAGTGCTTTAAATCTAAATCGTCTGTTACCCAAAAAATGGGACGAAGCGGCAATTGATTCCAGATCGGAAGATTTATTTAAACTTGTTATAAAAATTTGGCCTTATCCAAAAGACTAGTAAATCACATGAGAATTTATGCATATGTGGATGAAACAGAGTTTTACTTGCGGCCCGGCAATGAGGCGATGAGAAGAATTGGGTATGGATTGCTAATTTCCGCTACTGAAATCGACGATTCGGTTGTTCGAGAATCATTGGTTAATCTAGGAATTGATCCCGATATACAACATCCGGATAGGGGAGTTTATGACCAAAGAACGTTAAGTAGACGATATTTCCACGCTTCTGAGGATAGCTCAAATGCTCATAGCCATTTTTGCAACGCTATCAGAGATGGAATAAATTGGAATTTTTACTACACATATACAGCTCCACAACAAGACCGATCATTAGAACAAACATTCCGTTTAGCTTTAGAGTTGGTTTCGACCCAATTTTTAAGCCCGGATGTTACTGAAGTCATATTGACCTATGAAAATCGGGATACATTTACGCCTCTTCAAGCAAACGTTTGGTTAGAACGTTATCAAAATCAAATGGAATATGGGATCTATGAAAGAGAAATGTTACCAGAATATTTCCCAAACATTATTCTTCGATCCCGTGGAAAAAGAGAACCTGGGTTGCAAGTAGTTGATTTTCTCCTTTGGGTGATGAATAGAAAAAATATGCAAAACCTTTCTGAAGAAGAAAGAAACACTTGGTATTCAGGATTGTTAGATAGAGGGCCACATTTTTCAGAAGCTCACTATGAAGACAATTCAATTACTTGGGGCGAGCACGTTCTGAGACGAGAAGTGGAAATCACACATTGTTTGTATCCTGAAGGAAGTACGCCGATTCCGGAATTTGTGAATGGTGATGCAGAAAACTGTTTTAGACAAATCATTGATACAATTCGCCAAGTTCATCAAAGTGGTCGTATAAATCAATATCCACAGTTGATAGATAGACTTGAAGCTGTATTAAGTTTGATAAATTTAGGGAATTTGGGTCGGAGCGAAATTAGGGCTATTGCATCCCTTTACGTGAGAATGTTTGACACTATTCCTGTTTATGAAAGAAATCTAACAACGGGCGTAATGATGCAAAGCCTTCTTAAAACAAAGAAAATAGCCGCTCAATTATTACACTGGGAGGTGTTGCCAGAAGCTAGTGCGACTATGAGTTTCTATTGCCAATACTACCGAGATCACACTCCATGAAAGACTTCTCCGCTTGGCGTGACGCCATCCAAAGTGCCAATACTCTTCCGGCCTTGAAATCAATTGGGGCTGACTTATCCCAATTTCAAAACCAACCCAACTTTGCCGGGGTTGAGGCGGAACCGAAACTCAAACCATCACAGGTTGAAGCCCTCCGCAAAATTTACTCAGAGAAATTGAAGAAGCTTAAAAGCGAAACACTCTAATGAGCCTAGTTGAACGACTTGTTGAAATTTTAAATTTTAAACCACGCGCGCTGATAAAATGCCCGGATTATTGAATGACGTTGCTGGCTTGTAGTTCTAAATAATTAGTGATGAATGGTTTTATTTCTACGATATGTTTTTGTCCAAGTGTCGTTAAGTGACAAACATATTTTGGAATAGTAGCAATTCCAATCTCACCTTCTAAGAGATTTCCAGATTCTCCAAGTTCTATACGGAATATAATCCAGCCCAAACAATCGAACCTTTCAGCGAGTGGTAAGGATTCAATTTTAAATTCTTCTTCAACATTCATTGGTAATTGTTCATTTCTTTAGTGTTGAAAGTATTAATGCGTGTCAGGGAATTCCTTACTTAACTCCCGAAAGGTGGTAGTGTCCTAATTTGAACTCTAAATCCAAAAAACTCCCCTTGATTTTTCATGCCTTTTTGAATGCCGAATGTACAATATCGGCATGCCAAAAATTATTATTGTATTTATTTGTGGAACCGCATCATTTCTCTTGGCCACGGCCATGAGCATCTACCCATACGAAAGATGGAATATTCATGATCGATTGCGTATATTTTGGATTTTAATTGGATTGGGAGTTTTGTTATACGTTATTGCGCTTTACCTTTGGTTTAAAACAAAGGAAACGCCTGAAATAACGCCTTTAATTGCCTTTAAAAAGTTTATTTATAACCGCATTTCAGAAAATTTAAAAATTCATTTGTTTGTATTAACTTGGAAAGAACCTAAAAAACATCAAATAGCCCTTAAAGAAATGCAAGATTGGAGGTTTTTGGCTGGTATAGCTTTAAAGATAGCTTTGGGTGAGGAAGCGAAAAAAAAGTTTTTTTGCCGAATATCCCACAATACAGAACTTAGTCGTGAAGGTTTTTCGATTTTAAGAGACCCTCTTTTAGAAAGTCCAGATACAGATAGACTTGTAAGACTTTTTGAGTCTTATCGAAATGAATTAACTAGAATGTATAACGAAATCACCGAAGTTAATAATTTTAATCCTGTTGATTTGTCCGAATATGAAAGAAATCTGGTTTTAGAAACGAAGAAAAAGAAATTTATTTTTTGGTGATACAACCCAATTAGGAAAAGAAAATGAATCGTTGGGGCATTCCAAAAAAGGAACCATAAAGGTCTTGTTTTTTACAGCTCGTGATAAAAATTTTTCAGGATTATTCGGAATTGGATTATTGGAATGAAGATGTAATTGCGAAACGTGGAAGCGAGTTAGCAAATCACGCAATGAGAATTTGGAAATTATAAAACTTAAAAATATGAAACCTATTTAGTTCGCATACCATTGCGGAACAAACTGTTACGAGGGTTTGTTTTTCTTTGGTCTTCCTCTTACGTTTTTTGAAATATTAGAAATCTGGAAAAAATCGTAAGGCGAACAATCGAATACTTCCGATAACTTGCAAAGAGCTTTAAGCGTTATGTACTTGTATTCC
>Ga0182012_10002932_pt1 | contig 18343 bp, 33 predicted proteins | sample 612S2SmetaG_FD_120486 | JGI IMG/M metagenome (GOLD analysis project Ga0182012, IMG submission 120486) | Permafrost microbial communities from Stordalen Mire, Sweden - 612S2S metaG | ecosystem: Environmental > Terrestrial > Soil > Wetlands > Permafrost | place: Sweden: Stordalen | collected...
CCTGGACCGTGATCGCACTGAAGTTGACCACCGTGAAGCTCTTGCACTCGTCCAGCATGAACACGTCCTCCTTCGGCACCGCCTGGCTGAGGAAGTGCCGGGAGAGGATCCCGCCGCGACGCTGGAACATCCGCTGCAGTTCCAGGATCGCCTGGTGCTGCTCCGCCGTCGCGCGCGCGATCAGCGCCAGCGTGCCCTGAGGCAGATCGCTCGTGGTCGCATCCTCCACCGCAGGCCGGGCCTGATGCTCACGGATCAAGCTCACGGCCGCACCGCCTTCGCGGCCGCGCGCGCCGGATGCACACCAGCTGCACGGCTCGCCCCGGTGATCACCAGGATCGCGCCGCCGCCGGCGAGCAGCACGTACAACGCCGCCTTCGTGAACTCCTGGCCGAACGCTTCGACGAAGAGATTGGCGACGCTACTGGCGAGAGAGCCCGCGGCGCCTGTGACGGCGCTCCCTGCCGCTTCGCCTGCGCCGGTTACCGCTTCGCCCGCGGCGCCGAGGACCTTGCGGCCGAGGAGCGGTTCTTCGAGGCTGCTCTGGTCCTTCTGCTCGGCCGCGAGCGCGCCCGCCGCGGCCGGTGGGATAGCCGTCTTGGCTGTCGTGGTGAGCGGTTCTTCGCTGCCGTGGAGCGGGTGAGTGATGGTCTTCACTGGCCCGTGCGGATACGCGGGCGATATGCGCCGCTCGAGCGCGGCGATCGCTTGCTCGAGACCGCTGCCGTTGAACTGGCCTTCTGCGACCCTCAGGCGCAGTTCTTCGTACGTCTGGACGGTGGGGTAGGTGCGCTTGGTCACTGGGTTGATTTCGTGGGTGGCGATCATTGGGGCTCCCGTGCCGCCTTGGTCAGGCCCACGTAGAGAACGCCGGCGCCGAGAGTGAAGAGCACGGCGTAGGCGAGGTAACGGATGGCTTTGCCTGTGCCGCGGCCCGCGGGGATCAGCGGATTGCTTGTGGCGCTCGCTGTGGGGATCGTCTCGGCCGGTTCGCTGATGCTGCCCGTGATGTGGGTGCCCCAGGCCTGGGCTTTGCTGAGGACGCTGTCGGCGTAGCTGGTGGATTCGGCGCTGCCAGGATCACCGTTGTACTTTTCGAGCGCCAGCCGGGGATTGCTCGCGAACCCGAGATCGCTGAGCAGGTGTGCGGCGCCGATGACCTGGCTGTAGGTTTCCTTGCCGCCGGTGCCGTATTCGACGTGGTATTTGGCTGCTTTTTCGGGGGTGAACTGAGTGAGCCCTTGGGCGCCGGCACTGCTGATTGCTCCGGGGTTGCCGCTACTCTCCTGGTCGATCTGGGCGAGAAGGATGCCGAGGGGGATTCCGTACTTGGCGGCGGCTTGTGAGGCGTAGGGCTTCCATCGGTAGACCTGGGCTGGTATCTGGTCGAGTTCTGGGGCTGTGGTGCTCATCCGAAGTGGCCCTCCCCTAGGTCGCGGAGTGCTTCGGGTCCGTCGCGGATGATGCGGTAGAGGACCCAGGGGAGGGCGAGCGCGAGCAGGATCAGCTCGAGGAGGCTCTTGACCCATTCGAGGCGCTCGAGGAGCGGCGGCTTCTGTGGTGCGGCTTCTGGCATCAGAGGGTGTGGAGCACTCTCTCTGATGCGCGGAGGAGGGCCTCCCAGGTGAATGGGCCGATGGTGAGTGCTGCGCGGTCGCGGGCTGACTGGGTGTTGCCGCCGTAGGGGGTGGGGTCCTCTTTGACGCCGTAGTCCTCGCGGAAGGATTCGACGGCGCTCATGATCTTGTCGGTGACGATCGCGAACGGGTTTTCGCCCTTGGAGATGTCGGTGACGTAGCCGAGGAGGTGTAGCCGTGAGGCGAGCTCGTTGACGACGGCGCCGGCGCTGCCGGAGGTGAGGATGGGGTAGCTGTGACGGATCACGACGGGGCTGACGGTGTTCGGGGCGCCGGCGTCCAGTTCGCGCTGGTGCTTGGGCACGCCGATGGTGTCGAGGTCCCACGGCTGGGGGCGGGTGTCTTCCTTCTGCGGCCAGTCGGCGTACTGCTGGAGCGTGCCGCCCTGTACTCGTGGCGCTTCCGGCTGTGCGGTCGGGGTGTCCTGGCCGGCGGGGGGGAGTGCTGTGTCTGGGGTCACTGATGGCTCCTGGGTTGGTTAGACGACGATGATGTTGCGGCCTTTGCCGACGCCGCCTTTGACTGGCTTGTCGTAGACGTGCTCGGTTTTCCCGTCCACCCGCTCGGTCTTGTAGGTGTCGCCCTGGCGGGCGCCGGCCTGGTGGTTGACCTGGCCGGGTGGCTGGGAGGGTGAGCGGCTGGTGTGGTCGGGCACGAAGATCTTGGCGCCGTCCGGGTAGATGTGGAAGGTCCCGCCGTTGGCGGCCTGGGTGCGGTACTGCTGCCCTTTGCGGGGGTTGCCGGGTTCGCTGTTGGTGTGAACGGCGGCGAGCGGGGTGCCGGCGTGCCCTGTGCCGGTTTCGGCGCCCTTGACGCCGGCGGCGGCCGCGGTGCTCCCGGAGGATGAGGTGAGCGCGGTGAGGAAGTTCGCCCAGGATTCCTGCTGCGCCTGGGTGGCCTGGGTGAATGCCTGGGTCTCGGCTTGGCCGCTTGCGGTGATGGCCTGCGCGATCTGTTCGGCGCCGCCGCCCGCCGCGCCGCCGGAGCCGGTCGCGCCGCCGCCTTCACTGGAGGGCTGGACGGGGACCTGTTCGACGGTGGGGCTCGCGGATTCTTCGGTGGCTGCGGCGCTGCTCGAGCTGGATTTTTTGCGGAGCAGGATGAAGAGCAGCACGCCGCCGGCGGCGACTCCTCCGATGAGCAGCTGCCGACGCTTCTTGGGGTCCTTGAGCAGGTCGTGCATGGGCTAGTTGTTCTTGAAGACGGCGGTTTCGAGATCCTCAGGCCGGTTCACCTTGGGCGGCCCGGCGAGCGGGAACCGGAGCGGCGGCAGGCCGTTGGTGCCGAAGTACTTGCGGGGCTGGTCGGTGGACTCACCGAGCCTGACGGCGGCGGTCGAGGGGCCGACGCCGAGCGCGGTGGGCAGGATGTTCGCGAGCAGCGTCGCCCGCGGATCCTGGGGCAGCGGGCAGCCGGCGTACATGCCGATGCTGACCTGCGCGGGCGGCGCGGCGGCGGGGTGCTTCGCGGCCTTGCGGAACCGGCTGAGCATCAGCGGCCCTGCAGCGCCTTGAAGATTTCGCCGGTGTTCTTGCCGACCGCGTTGATGGTGCCCTCGGCGCCGGTGTAGTGGGCGAGCACGAGGTAGAGCGCGATCACGCCGATGCTGAGGGTCAGGAACTCCTTGATGGTCGAGGACACGGGGTCTCCTAGGGGATGGTGGACAGGAGGGGGAAGGACTTGGAGGGCGCGAACGCGGCTTCTCCGTGGCGCAGCGAGGCTTCCCTGACGAGCCCGGTGGGCGCCGCCTTGGCCTTCGCGCTGGTGGTGGCTTTCGCTGCGGTGGAGAAGAGGTCGTTGGTCGGTTCGATCAGCCGGCGGAAGAACCCTGTGATGCCGTTGAGGGTGCCGGTCGTGACGCTGCTGTTGGAGAGCACCAGGTAGAGGACGGAGAGCCCGACGCCGGCGAGCGCGAACTCGCCGAGGATGCTGCCGATGCTGCTGCCGGGGGTGGCGTTGGCGACCGCCTGGGCGGCTTGGCGGGCTTGGCGGCCGGTGCCGCGGCCGCGGGGCTGGACGTGGCCGCGGCCGCGGCGTGGCCGGCTACCGGCGGCCGGTGGCTGCGGGTTGGCTGCCTGGTAGATCTCGGACGGCTTGTGGCGGCCGTAGTCGGAGGAGCGCAGCTGCGCGCGGCGCGCGCGGAGCTGCGGGTTGGTGAGCCCGGCCTGTTTCTGGAGGTGGCGTTGGTGTTCGCGCTCGTTGCGGGCGAGCGGCTGGTCGAAGTCCTCGTCGGCGCCCACCAGGGCGTGCTCGTGCACGCCGGGGTGCCGGCGGCGTAGGCGCTCCTGGGTGTCGTGCTCGATGCTTTCGCGCTCGCTGCCGCGGCCGGCGGCGGAGGCGGCGCGGGAGGATTCGAGGTAGCGGCGTGCGGCCTCTTCGCGGGTCATGCGCCGGTGATCCGGTCTACGAGGGTCTTGCCTTGGCTGTCGGCGCGGACGGTGCGCAGGATCAGCCAGAGCCCGAGGATGGCGAGGAGGATCCCGGCGTACATCAGGCCTTCCCGAGGAACTTGGCCTGCAGCCAGGTCTTGACCTGGTTGGGGCCGCCCTTGGCGAGGTTGACGGCGAGGATGCCGAGGAGGAGGAGCAGGAGGAGCTTGGCGCCCTGTTCCATGGTGGGGTTAGTTGCCGGCGCCGATGCGGAACTTGCCGGCGCGGGCGCCGACGTGGAGGCTGATGAGCCCGAAGTAGAGGATGGTGGCGATGGCGAGCCAGAAGAGGGGGCCTTGCCGCCAGTCGAGGGCGTTGGACCAGTGCTGGGCGCGGCCGCCGGCGGGGCTGCTGGTGCTGTTGCCGCCGGTGGAGATGTGGACGGGGCCGGTGCCGGTGGCTTCGGCGACGGTGGTGGGGTCGCCGCCGTCGTAGGGGCCGCCGACGAAGCTGCTGCTGATGCCGTCGCCGGCGACGGAGGCGTAGTCGGATGCGCCGACTGGGAAGTCGGGGGAGGCGAACTGCCAGGCTCCTACGCCGACGCCTTGGCTCATCAGCTGGTGGTGAGGGTCTCTTGCACGGTGTGCACGTGCGCGTTGGTGTTGACCGTGGTGCCGGAGCTGATGCCGACGATGGTCATCAGTTCGGAGAGGCCGCGGGGGTAGACGCCGTCGCGCTGCCAGTTTTCGGCCTCGAAGTCGAGGACCCAGTAGGTGGGGCCTGGTTCGATGAGCCCGTTGTAGAGCCGCTGGTTCTCCTCGAGCAGGTGCTGCACGGGCAGGTAGTTGCGGGGGGTCTGGTTGGCGGCGTACGCCCACTTGATGTAGGTGAGCGAGGTGGGGGAGATCTGGGCGGCGCCGCCGTTGTCGGTGTAGCTGTAGACGGCGAGGAGCTGCCCGTTGTTGCGTGGGAGCGGGACCTGCACTTCGCCGGTGTTCGCGAACGGGGTGTCGGTGGCGATGAACTCGTGGATCCACTGCACGGCGTTGGGGAGCACGACGATCCGGGCGTTGTTGGCGTTCTGGGTGGGGATCGAGAAGAACGTGCTCTCGGCCTTGACGGTGCCGGTGAGGGCGACGGCGCCGCCGGAGGCGATGCTGAAGACGTCGCCTTCGAGGGCCGTTTCGATGACGTAGTTGAGGTAGTTCTGGTCGGACTGGGCGAAGAGCGCGCCGGTGAGGCTGGCGGGGTCGTGCACGATCGGGAGGTCCACGATGAAGTAGATGTTGTAGGTGCCGTTGGCGATCGTGCCGGGGTAGGTCTTGCCCTTGGGGCGGAAGGGGGCCGTCTTGCTGGTGGTGACGGTGGTGTCCATGTTCGGACCTGTGGCGAGGTCCTCCTCGGGCTGGCGGTAGAGCCGGCCGCGGCGCGCGCGCAGGTCGTTGCCGTTGGCGCGGATGAGGGCGGTGCCGCCGTTGGCGTTGAGGTAGACGTTCTTGAAGAGCCCGTAGGGGAACGGGTAGAGGCTGGTGACGGTGCCGGTGCCGGAGACGACGAGTGAGAGTTCGGCGAAGAGCCTGATGTTGGTGAGCACGCCGACGTTCGCGACGCGCTGGTCGATGCGCCCGCCGAATCCTGGCCAGGCGTTCGCCTGGCCGGGCACGTCGTTGCGCTCGGTCAGGATGTTGAACTGTTCCTGGTTGATGACGTACGACCCCGGGGTGGGGACGTTGTTCATGAAGACGGCGGGGTTCAGGCCCTGGGCCATGTCAGATCGCTCCGATGAGCTTCTGGAGGCCTTCGGGGAGGTGCGGGGCGAGCATCTTCAGCGCCCAGATGAACGTGGCGGCTGAGAGCCCGGTGACGAGCCAGTGGTGGAGAAGCGAACCGGAGAGCATGACCACAGCATCGGAGCGCGCGCCCGGCGGTTCTAGAGGGTGTGGGAGGGCGCCTAGGCGGGCCTAGGGCGCCTAGGCAGACCGCTTCCCTCCTGGGTGGCTGCGGGTGAGGGTGCCGTGCATGGGACTGGCCAAGGATCCGGAGGCGCGGGAGCGCCAGCTCGCGAATCTCGCGAAGGGCCGGGAGAAGGCCGCGCAGGCCCTTGCCGGGCAGGCGCCGGCCAAGAGGCGCCGTCCGCCTGTTCACACCTACAAGAAGGGGAGCGATGCCAGCCGCCCGCCGCGCCAGAGCCGTGCCGCAGGACCCGGATCAGGAAGAGACAGCCGAGCCGCAGGAGGAGACCGACCCCGGTTCGGAGCCGGATTCATCCGAGGGTTCCTCGGCCTCTGACCTGCTAGCGGACCCCGGGCCGGAGTACGACCAGGGGCAGGCCGAGAAGGACGCGAAGGCCAGGGATCAGGACCGGCTGCTGTCGGTCGCGCCGGGCCAGGACGGCGGGACCGGCATCGAAGTGCAGTGGCATCCCGAGGTCATCAAGGGGATGCTCCGCGCGCAGGGCGCCGTCACGCACGAGCTGATCGGCAAGGCCGAGAAGGACTGGGCGTGGACAGACACCGAGCTCGTCGGCGCCGCCCGGCCGCTGGCGAACATCCTGAACCGGTACGACGCGACCCGGCTGGCCGCGGCGACCGGGGATGAGATCGCGCTGGCCATGGCCTTGGCCGGCTACACGATGCGCTCCGTCAAAGAACGACGGGCGGCGCTCGCGCTGCTCGAGCCAGACGAGGAGCCCGGCAGCGGGATCCCGACACCACCAATCCCCCAGGAGGGCCCCATCCAATGAGCACCGACCCGTCACAGCTCCCACCCGCCGGCGTCATCCCGCCCCCGCCTGAGCCGGCTGCCGCGCCTGCGCAGCCGCCGATCGAGACCACACCCGTCGAGACCCAGACCGAACCGTCGCAGGAGCTGCAGGAGGTCGCCAGCGTGCTGCCGGACGCGCCGGCCGCGCCGGTGGTGAAGAGCCCCGAGAAGGTGAGGACCGGGATCGAGCAGCTGCTCGAGCTGAAGGGCGCGGCGTTCGCCGCGTTTGCCGGCCCGCTGATCGGCGAGCTGCGGCTGCCGGAGGCCGCGGAGGACCTGGACCGGCTGCTGGAGGAGGCCGCTCGTCTGCTGATCAGCTTGCGCAGCGATGATGCCTCCCCCATCTCGCTTGGCGCGGTGTCGGCGTGAAGGCGCCGGCACCGAACCGTCAGGCCGAACGCTACCTGGCGATCGCGTGGGCCCTGCTGGCGATCATCCCGTCCCTGCTGCTGCCGGCTCGCAAACAGCTGCTGCAGGCCAGCCGGCGGGAAGCGACGCTGCTCGAGGAGCTGGAGCTGTGGAAGAGCCGGGTCGATGAAGCCCTTGATGCCGCGAACGGATCCACGGATGATCCGGGGCTAGCCTCGGATCCAGCCGGGGATTCCCCTGATCCGACCCGGGCGGATCCGTTGATCGATCAGGGCTGATCCAAGGATCGCCGGGGTCGTGCCGCTTGATGGCGACATCCAGAACCCAGGGTCCGGCCCGGCCGGCCCTGAAGGCCCACGCGGCCCCGAAGGCAAAGAAGGCGCCCGCGGCCCCGAAGGCAAAGAAGGCCCCCAGGGGAAAGAAGGCCCCCAGGGCAAAGAAGGCGTGAAAGGCGCGACCGGCGCGGAAGGCCCCAAAGGCACCACCGGCGCGACCGGCCCGGAAGGCCCGAAAGGCGCGACCGGCGCCGAAGGCAAAGAAGGCCCCCAGGGCAAAGAAGGCCCCCAGGGCGTCCAGGGCAAAGAAGGCCCCCAGGGCAAAGAAGGCAAAGAAGGCCCCCAGGGGAAAGAAGGCCCGGAAGGCAAAGCGCCGGCGGCGACGTGGAAAGCCGTCGAATCGGTCAGCTCCAAAATCAAAATCGAGAGTGAATACCCGGCGAGCCTGCAGTGCGCGGTGGTGGGGGGGGTCGTCTACCTGACGGGGGTTTTCGAACCGAAAGAATCGCTGTCCCTCACCACGGTGCTGTTTGTGCTCCCGGCGGAAGCGCGCCCGGCGACGAAACGGATCGTCGCGTGCGCGTCCACCACCTCGACGGTGTCGATCATGCAGATCCAGACCAACGGCAACGTCGAAGTGCTCGCGCACGAACCGAAAACGAGCAACAGCTACAGCCTCGACGGCATCAGCTTCGGGGTCACTCCCAAATGAGCAAGATGGGCCCGGAGCCGTTCCCGCTCTCACAGGCGCACCGGGACTACCTGGCGGCGTTCGACGTGTACCTGGTGGGGCCGCCGGCGGCGCGCGCGGGTGCCCGCCAGCGGATGGACGAGGCGCTCGCGGCGATGGGTGTCAGGAGTCGCCGGCACGAGGCGCGGCTGTGAGCGGCATCCGCTGGCATGACCGGGTGTTCGTGGTGGGGGGAACGGGGAGCGGCAAGAGCGAGCTGCTGAACTACCTGTTCTCGGGCATGAGCTGCCAGAAGATGCTGCTCGACACCAAGCCCGAGTTCTACATCCCGGATGTGGCGCCGGTGAGCCGGCCGGGGGATATCGACTGGTCGGCGCCGGTGATCCACTACCGGGACCTGGCGGCCAACCTGGGGGACTACGACGAGATCTTCTACGAGGCGCACCACCGGCGGAACTTCCTGATCTGCTGCCACGAGTTCGCGGACCTGTGCAACGACGAACCGTCGCGGGTGCCGGAGTGGGTGCGCAAGAGCCTGCGCAAGGGCAACGTGTTCGGCAACGGGCTGCTCGGAGGCACCCAGCGGCCCGTGGGGATGCCCAGGCAGGCCCGGACCGAGGCGCAGCACGTGATCCACATGGTGCCCGCCCTGGATCCCGAGGACGAGCAGATCGTCGCCAGGATGATGCACATGCCGGTCCGGGAGCTCGACCGGCAGCTGGCAGAAGCCGCGGAGATCAGCCCCGACCCGGAAGGCCGCTTCAGCGCCGTCTGGTATGACCGGCGCGCCGGCGAGACCCGGATCCTGCCGCCGCTCCCCGCGGAGGTGCGGAGCCAGATCCTGGTGCGCCGCGCGGTGGATCTGGATGCGCACGAGCCGGCCACCGACCCTGACGATAGGGTTGAGCGTTAGGGATGGGGCTTTCGCGGAGCAACGGGAAGCGCAACACCTACGCGGACCGGCTGCGGCTGATCGCCGGCGAGCTCGAGCCGGTGAAGGGCCCGTGGTTCGTCAGCCAGCCCGAGTTCCGCAGCCAGACGCCGAGCATGGGCTGGTGGTGGATCCCGCCGGCCAGCGCACACCCGGCATATCTGGGGCACAACCACATCGTGGCGGAGATGGAGCTGCGCAAGCTCATCGCTGCCGGGGAGCTGCCGCATGGACCGTGACCACACCCGGGTCATCCGCGGCTACCAGGGCAGCGTGGAGCGGCCGTCGCCGATGATCAAGCTCTACGCCCCGCACCCGTATGCGGGCGAGGTGACGGTGACGGTGCTGAAGCTCCGCGGCATCGGCGAGCGCTTCGAGGTGGACGTCAAATGGCTCGGCCCGCCACTCGCCGGCAGCCTCCCGTCGCTCGGGGTGCCGGTGCACGCCAACGACCTGATCATGCTCGAGGACGAGCAGACCGCCAGGGAAGTCGCCAACCGGGCACGCAACGCGCTCGCCCGCGGCGAGCTCCCGGACCTGTGGGTCCTCTCCGGCCAGGTCCGCACCACCAGCCATGGCGCCTGACCAGCTCGCGCTCCTCGAGGAGCAGGCCCGCGGCGAAGCGATGGCATTCTTCCTCTTCAGCGGCGCGCGCGTCCGGCGCCGGCAGAGCGTAATGAAGGTCGCCGTGGCGACCGCCCGGTACCACTCCGTGAGGGTCGTGAAGGTCGCCTGATCGTGACGCTTACGCTAGCCCGCGTCCCTGGCCTGTAGATGGGGGGCGGTTCTCGCCAAAAGCGTCACGATTGGCTCGTCAGATGCCATCTTCCGCACGCGCAGCGGTAGACGGCGCGCGCGCCCATGATCGCGCGCCGGTGGCCGCGCCTCAGCGCCCGCTTAGCGTCGCGTTTGCGGGCATAGCTGCGCTTCGTCGGCGTCGGGCAGACGCTTCCGTCGCTAGGCGTCATCCTGCGTGCCTTCGTGCGTGCTCGAGCTCGTCCTCGGCCTCGTTGGCGCGGAGGGTCTCGATGCGGCCGACGTGGCGGGCGATCTCTTGGAGGCAGGTGTCGCTGGTGCGGATGCGGTCCCAGTCGCGGATGAGCTCATCGATGGCGTCTTGGAGGGTCTCGGGTGGTGGTGCCGCGGGGCGGGGCATGGTGTCCTTTCTAGCCGGGGATGGGTTCGAGGAGCTGCAGGCTTCGCCAGGGCTGGTTCTGCAGGATTCCGGTGGTGCCGTTGAGGTTGCCGGTGAGCGGGCTGATGGTCGGGTCGGTCCAGGCTTCCTGGAGGTGTTTGGGGATCCGCCGTTCACCGGACTGTTCGCCGTTGGCGTAGGCGGTGTAGATGGAGCCGTAGGCGTTGACGGCGGGGGTCTGGTGGTAGGGCGTGTAGAGGGTGAGCGGGTCGGCGATGTTGATGGTGGGGATGCCGGAGTGGTCGGTGACGATGAACCCGTGCTTGCGGCCGGCTTCGTAGATCTGCTGTTCGAGCGGGCGTGTGAGTTCTGGGTATTCCGCGGCGCTCGAGGTCGGCGGGTACGCGTAGCGGGTGCCCTCGGGGATCCCGTCGAAGCTGCCTGGGCCTTCTGGGCCTTCGGTCCAGTAGGCGGGGTTGTGCGTCACGCCGTCGGGCAGGTACTGGTAGGTGTTGAGCTGGTGGTCGTTGTGGATCGCGGGCGCGACGTGTTCGTTGAGCACGACCTGGAGGGTCAGCCCGATCGCGTGGTCGATGCCTTCCCCGCGCGCGACTTTCAAGAGGTCCAGGGCGGTGATGTCACCGGAGGCGTGGGAGAGCCCGGAGGCCGAGAGCTCGCCTTCGCCTTCGACGCAGACGCCGTTCCACTGGCTGGCTTTGCCGATGTAGACGCCGTAGCCGCACTTGGGCTGGCCGGCGAGCGCGCCTTTCTTGAAGTAGGAGAACCGGTGCAGTTCCCACAGCTCGTCTGTGGAGGGGCACCAGATGATCGCGTTGCTGTCGGAGCCTTTGCTGTTGATCCGGCGCTTCGGGATCAGCGTGAGGGTGGGGACGGGGACGGCCATGAGGTCGGCCTGGATGCGTTCGGCGACTTCACCTTTGCGCAGCGTTTCTTCAGGGTTGTGTTCGGGGCCGCCGCCCGGTTCTTCTTCGACCAGCCAGACGGTGATGCGGGGCTGCTGGTGCGGCACGACCCAGATCGGGTCGGTGGCGTTCGCGCCGTTGATGAACGGGGTGCCGCCTTTTTCGGAGACGAGGGTGCCGCCGTAGCCCATGCCTTCATAGCCGTAGGATTCCCCGGCGCGTTCTTCGTGGCCGTAGACGCCGAGCTGGTTCCACAGGTTCCCGACGCGGCGGGCGGCCAGCGCGCCGGTGATGCGCGCCATTTGGGTGGCGTCGGCGACCCACAGGCTGCCGGAGCTGATGAACCCGGGTGGGCGGGCGGGGAGGACCAGGCCGGAGCCGACGCCGCTCATACGCAGCTGACCAGGAACGCGGTTGTGGTCGCCGACCCGGTGACGCTGCCTTCACCGAGCGCTGTCGGTTCGGCGGTGAACGTGACGTTGGAGTACTGGATGCTGGCGGAGACGGGGACGCTCGTGATGCCGCCGGCGCCGTGGATCGCTTCACCTGGGTAGACCGCGTCGCTGCCGGTGTGCAGGGCGGCGCTGTCGGGGAGTTCGATCGCGACATTGTCGGTGCCGAAGCCGAGCAGGATCAGTTCGCCTTCTTTCCATTCACCTTCTTTGCGTTTGAGGGTCGCGATCAGTTCCTGTTTGCCGGCCGCCGCAGGTTCATAGAGGCCGGAGACGGCGAGCGGCGTGTATTTGCCGGCGGTGGTCGCCCCGACGTCGTAGGCCCACGTGCGCACGTGCCCGCCGGCGGCGACGGCGCCGAACTCGGCGTAGACCTTCAGTTCTTTGGTGTTGACGGGGATCGAGACGAGCGCCAGGAGCGCCTTGTACTGGGTGGGGACGTAGTAGCCGGTCCGCTTGAAGCTGCCGTTGACCATCGGCCAGGTAATCCGGGCGTTCGCTTCGAGAGCTTTCGCGGCCCCCGGTTCACCCTTCGCGCCTTCTGGGCCTTCTGCGCCGGGCGCGCCGGTTTCTCCGCGGCCGACGACGGCGAGCAATTTCCCTTCGACGGGCAGGATGGTGATCACGTACTGCTGGTTGGCGGCGCCGGAGGCGAAGCCGGTCGGTTCGGTGCCGACCCAGTTCACACCTTCGAGGCTGAACGCGAAGCCGGTGCCGCTGTTGACGACCAGCTGGATCGGGCTGTTGCCCGGCGTCAGGTTTTCCGGCGCCTTGAAGGTGGTCGCGCCGGTGAGGGTGCAGGTGACGAGGTTGCCCTGCGCGATGTTCAGCGCGACGCTGCCGGAGACGTTCCCCAGGTTGTGCAGCACGCTCTTGACGACGGTCGGCGGGACCGCGATCGGGTTGGTTACGGCGTCATCGAGTGGGGTCATGCTCTTCTCCTGGTCGCAGTGCCTTCAAGGGGATGCCGAGCTCGCCGGCGAGCTGCTCGAGCGCGGTGTAGATCTCGTCGCTGCCGACGTGCTCGGCCAGCACCGCTGTCGCACGCTCGCGGTAGCCGATCCCGATCGCGGTCATCGCGACGTCCACCGGGCCGCCCGCGTGCGCGGGCTCCATCGATGGCGGGGCCTTCTGGCCGGCGCGGAACACCGCGGCGATCTGGAGCGCTTCCTGGATGCTCACCGGCGCCTCCTCGTGATCACCCACGCGGCGGTGATGATCCCGCCGGAGGCGAGCAGGCACGCGGCGCCGACGCCCGCGAGCACGGCCTCCAGGTCATGCCACACCGACGGGCCTCCGGCGGGTCTCGGCGAGGATCGCGTGACCGAGCTCGGTCCGCTCGAACATCGGCGTCCCATACTCCCGGTCGAGCTGGCGGGCCAGGCCCTGCCGGCGCAGGTAGCGCAGGGCGGCCTTCACGTACAGCGGGGCGTGGTCGGGGAAGAGCTCGCGCTGCAGCTCGTGCAGGGTCGCCCACTCCCCGCCGAGGCGGTCCAGGAGCTGCTCCTCGAGCGGGCTGAGACGGATACGGCTGGCTTGGCTCATCGTGATCCTCCGTAGGGTTGGGTGCGCTTCGCCGAGGCGGTCCAGGAGCTGCTCCTCGAGCGGGCTGAGACGGATACGGCTGGCTTGGCTCATCGTGATCCTCCGTAGGGTTGGGTGCGCTTCCCGCCTTGCCCGCGGGAGGCCACGCCCCCGGCCGCGACCAGCGGCGCGGGGGCACTTCGTGGCACACTTCGATCAAGCCCCGGCCGACTGGTCAGGCCGGGGGACATACACGAGCCATGGAGGGCAAGTCCATGTTTCGATCCATCCGCTGGCAGCACGATGCTGGCCGGCATGACGTTCTCTACGACCGCCTCGGGCGGGAGCGGCCGATGGTGACGATGCCCGGCTACCGCAAGGGGCAGCACCCGCCCAACTACGGGCTGAAGCTCCCCGCGGAGGTCCTCACCGCCAGCGAGGTCCGGGCGCTCATGGCCGCATGCCCGCGCCGCGGCCCGTCCGGGGTCCGCAACCGGGCGCTGATCGTCGTGCTCTGGCGCGGCGGCCTCCGAAGCGCGGAGGCGCTCGACCTCGAGCTCCGGGACATCGACCAGGCCGCCGGCACCGTCACGGTCCGCCATGGCAAGGGCAACCGGCGGCGCGTCGTGGGCCTGGACCCCGAGGCGTTCGCCGTCCTCGAGCAATGGCTGACCGTGCGCGCCAGCCTCGGGGTGCCGCGCGGGGCGCCGGTGTTCTGCACCATCACCCGCGGGAACATGGGCCGCCGGCTCGGCGCCGCCTACTGGCGCGAGGCGATCAAGAAGCTCGGGGTCCGCGCAGGCATCGAGAAGCGCGTCCACAGCCACGGCCTGCGCCACACCCATGCGGTCGAACTGATGCGCGAGGGCGTCCCGCTGCTCGTGATCAGCCGCCAGCTCGGCCACTCCAGCCTCGAGATCACCCAGCAGTAGCTCGACCATCTCGAGCCGGGCGAGGTAGTCGCCACCATGCAAGCCCGCAGCAGCTGGTCTCACGACGGCAACCCCTGAAGCCAGCGAGCTCGCTCGCGGGGCGCGATCCCGACTTCGAGGCCACAGACATCGCAGTCAGCGACCCAGGTGTCCTCGCCCTCGGTGTCGGGATCGACCCGCATCACGCCCGTGCAGTCCGGCTCACTCGCAGGGTTCGCGAGCTGCCGGTGCGTGCAGAAGATGAAGCCCTGCTCCTGGGCGGGGATCATCGCCGCGGCCTCAGAGCCCAGAGCCGCCGAGCACGGACCAGGTCGCCGTCGAGACGGTCCACCAGGTGCGCCGGAGGCTCCTCTCCGTCGTAGCTGCCGTTGCAGTCCGCCGCCGAAGGGCGGCGCTCCTCCGTCTGGCGCCCGTCGGGCGCCGCTACCCCGCCCGGCGGAGCCGGGCCGCCCTCTCTGATCGCTCTGCGATCGCAATCTGAGTCGTTTGAGCCTGAGCTAACGACCCGACGGGTCGTTGCTCTGGCTGCCGAAGGCAGGGTGACAAAAGGCAGGACACGGATCCGCAGGTAGTCGCATTCCCCCGAGCGGTCGCGCTGGCGTTTGACGTGCACCCGGGCGATCAGCCCCTTGGCTTCAAGGCGCCGGTCCACGCGCTGCACGGTCCGCCGGCAGCGGGGCCTGCCGAGCTTCTCGAGGCTCCGCGCGCGCCGGCTGTTGGTGGTCGTGTACTCGTGGCCCTTCGCGCGGGTCGCGCGCCAGTGCGAGAGATACTGCAGCCATTCGGTCTCAAGGCCCCTGGCGGAGGGCTGCAGGCCGTTCTCCGCCCGCCACCTGGCGTCGATCTCATCGAAGCGGGCGCGCGAGACCTGCCGGACGGGGTAGGCCAGCGCGAGCGCCTGCTGGCGGCTGCGCTGGTGCGGCTGGCGGCGGCCGGTCGCGCGGGCGCGGCGCGCGGCGCCTGAGGCGAGGCCCGCGGCGCGCGCACGGCGGCGGTAGATCTCGCGCTTGTGTTCCTTCAGCCGTTTCTTGGAGGGATACCCGTGCGCCGCGGCCTCGGAGATCACTCAACGGCCTCCAGGCGCTGCTCGATCTCCAGGGCCCGCGTGACGGCCTCCTCGAGCAGCTGCTCGTCCTCGCCGGCCCCCACGACTGTCGGCAGGCAGCTCGTGAGGAACTCGAGCATCTGCTCGAGCTGGTCAGGCCAGATCGCTATCTGGGTAGTGACCTGGCCCTCCGGGCTGCGCTGCCAGACGGTCAGCAGCAGTCGCGCGTCTTGGCCCGAAGTCTCAGGGAGCGCGGTGAGGCGGAGGGCCTCGTGCGCTCGCTCGAGCGCGAGGATCGGCAGCTCGCCGCTCGCGCGGCCCATGGTCCCTCGCGCGCTCAACGAGAGGCCTGTAAGCTGATGGGGTCCCGCGGATGTAGCTCAGCTGGCTAGAGCGTCGCCTTGCCATGGCGAAGGTCGAGGGTTCGAATCCCTTCATCCGCTTCAGACAAAACCCTCGGTGATCCGGGGGTTTTCGTCGTCTCAGGGGCGCCGGCGATCCGGGGGGCGCCCGCGCGTGTAGCGCCCTGGCGGTCCGCAGCCGTTGCACTCTGCCGATTGCGCCGTCCTCGCACGCCGCCGTTAGGGCGTGAAGGTGCAGGAGGTTTGGCGTTCTAAAGGTCGGAACCACTTGTGTCGATGCGCAGGCCAGACACTCGACCAGGAGACCCAATGCTTCAAGCTCTTGCCGCGCGGCCCGCGCTCTCTGATGCTCGACTTCGGACGATCGTCGCGATCATCGCCACGATCGCAATGTTCGTGCTGCCCGCCAGCAGCCGCGGCTCGACGCTGTCGGTCAGCAATGCCGGCGAATATGCCGGCGAATCCCTCTCGGCGTTCGGCGATCCGGAGACCACGACCTATGGTGAGGTCATCACCGTCCCGTCGGGCGAGCATCAGCTGAGGAGCTTCACGTTCTATCCTGACGTGCCCTCGACGCTGATCTTCCGGCCCTACGTGTTCAAGTGGAACGGCTCATCTGCGACGGGCGAAGCGCTGTATGAAGGTCCCGATATGCATACCCGCGAAGGCGGGTCGGGGAACGAACCGGTGACCGCAACCACACCGGGCCTTCACCTCACCGAAGGCGAACGCTACGTGGTGTTCTTCAGCACGACCAACAACGAAGCCGAAGACTCGGGAACCGGGTACGAGGGCAGCTGGGCGACCGTGTCCTCGGAAGCGCTCGGAGGCTACACGTATGTGAACAACGGCTACGACGCCAGCAACTGGACCACCCGAACCGCCTTTGAGGAAGAAGAAGGGCTTGATGCATGGTTCCCAGCCGGGGATGGCTACGGCAGCTTCGAGTTCGGCGCCGAATACGGCATCGAAGCCCCTTCTGTCACCGCGGTCAGTCCGGTGAGCGGGCTGACTGCAGGCACAACGGTGAACATCTCCGGAAGTGAATTCACGGGCGCTCGAGAAGTGCTCTTCGGCTCGATACCCGCGACGAGCTTCATCGTCAACAGCGACGGCAGCATCACCGCCGTAGCGCCGCCGGGCATCACCGGCACGGTCGATGTGCGCGTGGTGAACGTGGAAGGCGCGAGTGCAGCTACTGCGAACGACCGTGTCACATATCCAGCCGCCGAACCGGCATCCGCGCCCAGATCCGCAGGCACACCCGGCCCGCTGCCCACCGTCCGAAGCTCGGAGCCGTGCCGAAGTGAACGGGTGCAGACAATAAGATGGATCGCTCCGCACAACGTCCGGCTTGTGCATCTGCAGGTGACGCTCGACGGGCACCACTACCGTACCCTGGCGCCCACCGCAAGGCAGGTGACCGTCAGCCTCGTCGGGTTCCCGAAGGGCGCCGTCACGGTCCGCGTCATTGCCAGCGCGCTCTCCGGCGCTCGCTACGAGATGGTCCGCGCCTTCCACCCGTGCGTCGACGCGAAACTCCCAGGCCATCCCGCGAGCCTTTACCTGCGCCGCCTCTGATCAGGCCAGCGGGCGCGGCGAGGATCGAGTCGAGATCGCAGCTGCCGGGCCCACGCTCACCGGTCGATCCGCCTGGATTATCGCTACCGTTTGATCGATGAGCACCCGGACCGTTCTGCCCGGCGGAGTGGTGCACGAGCTCCCCGACGATCTGCGCGCTGCGTTGCTGCAAGCCACCGCGGCCCGTGAGGCCTGGCAGGACATCACGCCGCTGGCGCGCAACGAGTTCATCTGCTGGGTGGAGGACGCCAAGCAGCAGGCCACGCGGGAGCGGCGCATACGGCGCACGCGCGAAGAGCTCGAGGAAGGCATGCGCCGCCCCTGCTGCTGGCCGGGCTGCAAACACCGCGAGCGCAACGGCACGGCCACACCGTCCTAGGGGCGCGAGGGTTCGGGCCCCTGGCGCGGCCGCCGAGCGCTAGAGCCGGCGAAGGGCCCTGGCCGGTGGCGCGCAAAGGAGCGCTGGGCCGCGACGCGCGCCACCCGTACTCTCCAGCCGGTGGACAGCGCCGTGACGCTCAGCCGATCGCCGGGAATATCACGGGCGACCGTCCCGCGGGACGCCTTCACGCACGGGCGCCTTCACACTGGAGGGAAGGTCTGGCCGACCATCTCCTCTGAGATCGCCCACAGGCGCCGGGCCGCCTCCGGATCGACGGCATAGGCCATGACCGCTGACCCCTCGGCCTCGCCCGGAGCGGCGACCGAGCAATCCTGGATGTACAGACCCCCTTTGCCTTCGACGTCGGCGGACGTTGCGGCCCACACGGTGCTGGCCGCACCCTGTTCGATGGTCTTCTCCGTACCGGGGTTGCTGGCGGCGTGCGCCTCCAGCATCTCCAGCATCTCCTTCGTGAGGTAGCGCCGGAGGTTGGTGGGGATGACGCCCGGGTGCACCGCGTAGGCGTGCACATCGCGTGCGCGCAGGCGGCGGTCCAGCTCCACAGCGAAGAGAACGTTGGCGGTCTTCGACTGGGCGTAGGAGCGGACGGGATCGTAGGGCTGCGTCTCGAAGTTGATGTCCTCCCACTGCACGTCGCCTCGCTGGTGCGACGCCGAGCTCAATGAGATGACACGCGAGGGCGCTCCTGCGATCAATGCCGGGACGAGAAGGTTGGTCAATACGAAGTGCCCGAGGTGGTTCGTGGCGAACTGCGTCTCGAACCCGTCGACGGTGCGGCCGAGGGGGGTGGCCATCACTCCGGCATTGTTGATCAGGATGTGGATCGCCGCAAACCGTTCGAGGATGTCCTCGGACGCCTGCCGCACGCTCGCCAGGGAGCCCAGATCGACCGGTGCGTAGTCGAAATCGGCGTCAGGGGCCATCTGCTGCAGGTGGTCGAGAGTCTGCTCG
>Ga0182012_10002935_pt1 | contig 18328 bp, 17 predicted proteins | sample 612S2SmetaG_FD_120486 | JGI IMG/M metagenome (GOLD analysis project Ga0182012, IMG submission 120486) | Permafrost microbial communities from Stordalen Mire, Sweden - 612S2S metaG | ecosystem: Environmental > Terrestrial > Soil > Wetlands > Permafrost | place: Sweden: Stordalen | collected...
CGCCGCGCAGGCTCCGTTGCCTTTTTCCGCAGCGTCGCTGACGCGCAAGGCGCTTGATACGGCGCTCATCGCCCAGGCCATCGCTGTAGGAGTCCGCGTAGAGTGCGGCCGCAGTGTGCAGGCACTGGCGCGGGCGGCGTCCAGCGTGTGGCAAGCTACGCTCGACGACGGCACTACCCGTGAAGCTCCAACGGCGTTTCTCGCCACAGGCAAGCACGATCTTCGCGGCCACGCACGTCCTGAAGACCCGCAGCGATGGGTCGCCTTCAAGATGTATTTTCGACTGGCTCCCGCGCAGGCCGCCGAACTTGCCCGCGCCTCTGAGCTGATGCTCTATCCAGGAGGCTATGGTGGCATCCAGCCGGTTGAAGGCGGCATTGCAAACCTTTGCTGCGTGGTGCAGCAGCGGTATCTTGCACGGACGGGTAATCGCTGGGAGCAATTCCTCGCGAAGATGCAGCAGGACTGTCCGCACCTCGCCATGAGACTTGCCGGCGCGGAGCCGTTGCTCGCCAAGCCGATCGCCATCACGCATATCCCGTATGGCTATATCCGCCGCACATCGGAAGACGGGCTCTATTGCATCGGCGATCAGGCAGCCGTCATTCCCTCGTTCACCGGCGACGGCATATCGATCGCGTTGCATGCTGCACGTTGTGCCGTGGCTGCCTATGTTGCGGGCGAACCGGCACCGCTCTTCCAGGCTAAGCTGCGGTCGGCACTGCTGGCGCAAATGCGCCTTGCCGAGTTCGCCGCCGATGGCTTGAACAACGGATTCGCGCGCGCTGTATTACCGTTCTGCCTCAGGGTCTGGCCCGGCGTAATGCGCGTGACGGCAAGACTGACACGCGTCGCCCATCAAGCGACTGTTGTTCCCGTGCAGGCGACGGCCTAAATTTTGTGTGGTGCCTCAAGAGTTCGTATTAGAAGTCGGCTGTCATCCTGAAAAAACGGAGCCCCGAACGCTTTTTAGTTTCTTGGCGCCAGTCGAAGATCTGGTTGTTCTTCAATGAAATGTGGAGAGACGACACTCGCCACACTGAATACTATTCCTGGTCGCCAAAAGCACCGTCGGAGAGATTGAAATGAAATCCTTTACAGCCTTCGCACTCGCCGCCGTACTCGCTCCCGCCGCCTTCGCCCAGCACCAGACCTTCGTCGTCAATCCCGACGCAAGCTCTACGATAGTCAGGTTGAGCAAGACCGGAGCTAATCAAAGGTTGATCTCCAGTATCTCGACCCTGAAGTACGGTGCTTAGCAGCCGCGTTCCGTGACCAGGTCGGTCAGCGAGAACAGAGCGCGCCGGCAGAGGCTGTCGGGGAACTCGGCCACAATCTGCCTGGCGCGATCCGTGAACTGCCGGGCGCGCGCGCGGGTGCGCTGAGTCCCGCCATAGTGGTCCACGAGCACCAGCACATTTGCGAACGGAACGGCGTCATAGTTGCGGTCCCGGAGAATTCCGGCCACCAAGTCTCGCTCAGACATACTTGCATGTTCCAGCGCGTAGACCAGGGGTAGCGTGACTTTACCGTCTTTGAGGTCTCCGCCAGGCGGCTTGCCAGGCTCCGATTCGCTTGACACGAAATCCAGCATGTCGTCGATCAACTGGAACGCCATCCCCAGATTCCAGGCGAATTCGGCAAGTCTCTCTCCGTCCCGCTTGTCGGACCCGGCAGCCGTCGCCCCGAGTTTCCCGCAGAGAGAGAACAGGCGTGCCGTTTTGCAATCCACAAGTTCGATGTAGTCGGCTTCGGTGACGGCGACTGAGCCGATGCGATTGATTTGAATCAGTTCGCCCATAACCATCCTTTGGGCCGCGTCGATCGCCAGGTCGAGAACGCGTTCCTGCAGCGCTACCCGGAAAGCCCGCAGGTATAGCCAGTCGCCCGCCAGCACGCAGGACTGAAGGCCGGGCGAAGGCCGCTCGCAGCAAGCCTGGTCCACGTCGACAACCTCGCTGTGGACCAGGGAGGCTGCTTGCAGCATTTCCACCACCGCACCCAGTTGGATGGCCATCCTGTTACCGCTGCCGCCTGCGAGCCGGGCGCACAGGAGGAGCAGCGCCGCGCGCAGGCGCTCCCCACTGTTCTGCTGCAAGTACTTCGAAATGGGCGATACGGTATCGACCGACGCGTACGATTCGATATCGATCGCTTTTTCAACGTTGTGCAGATCGTCACGCACGAGGTCGAAGATCGCATCCGCCGTCAGGACTTGGCGCTGCCGCCCGATTTTCATCGGATACATCTCCCTCATGTAGGAAGGTTCGTGGCGTTTCCCAGCCTGCACAGCGGGGCCATACCACATCGGAGCCGCCTGTTCAATTACATGCGGCTGCTGAGGCTTCCGCTGCTCCTTAGAAGATTTCAGCGGGGTCCGCCTTGCTCAACCGGCGCAGCGCCAGGGCTCCGGATACTACACACATAGCAATCGTGAGCAGGTAGACCACAACGCCACGCTCCGCAGTCATCCGGAGCGGCAAAAAGGTTGCGTTCGTGGCAACTCGGTAGATTAACAGCGAGATCAGGAAGCCCGGGATGTAACCAAAGACGGACAGTATGAGGGACTCCCAGATGATGATGGTGAAAAGAAAGCTGTCCTTGTATCCAATCGCCTTCAAAGTGGCGTATTCCTGCAGATGATCGGAAACGTCGGTGTATAGGATTTGATATACGACGATAATTCCCACCACCAGCCCGAGACCCACACCGAGCGCGAAGATGAATCCGATCGGCGTATTGCTTGACCAGAATTCCCGCTCGTTGGCGTCGATCTGGCTGTGAGTCAACACTCTGACGTCGTTTGGCAGCACCTTCTCCAGTTGCGCACGGACCTGATCCGGGTCGTAGCCCGGTTTCAATTTGATCAGCCCGAAATTCACCACTTCAGGACTTCGTCCAGGCATCAACCGGAAAAAATTAGCGTCGCTCATTACCACAGCCCCGTCGATGCCGAAAGAAGTGCCCGCACTGAACAGACCGGTCACCTCCACGCGATGACCCACCATCTCTGTAACCACGCGCTGTCCGGCCCGGAACGCAGATGGCACGTCCCCGTATTCTTTGCGGGAAAGGACGTCGAAAAGAACACTGTCGTTCCTCCGCAGTAAGGGGCCGGGATCCTTGATGTCACCGAGATCGAAGAAGCCGGGAATGGGATTGAATCCGAACATGTACATCGTTCGTTCCTTGTGCGTCCACGGATTTTTCCAGGCCACAAAGCTGCCGTACATCGCCAGCGTAGAAGAAACCCCATCTACCGCGTATGCCTGATTCAGACGTTGTAAGGGGAAGCCGCTGTTGTTGTACATAATCGCTTCATACTGCGGGCTCAGCAGGACAATGTCCGCCATCATGTGATCGTAATGCAGAGTGGAGCTCTCATAGAGAGCGGCCTGGAAACCCAACTGGACCATGATCAGGACGACAGCAAAAACAATTCCGGCAATGGCGGCAAGCAGCCGTGCCTGCTGGTGGAACAACTGACGCCATGCGAGGGCGAATATCATGTCCCAATCACCACGATGACCCTGCCGCCGATCAGATTGGCTGCCGGTTCGTTTTGGTCGAGCCGGATCAGGGTCTCGACGATGCGCTTGTCGGAGAATGTGACTGTGTCGCCAGGCATGACTGCGGCATCTTTCACGTTATGCGAGATCCGCTCTACCACGCCGGTCAGAATTTTGGCCCCGAGAAGATCTCCCGAAACCGTGGCGTGCTGACCCACGCGGACCCGGTCGATATCCGTCTCATAAACCTCTGCGACAACAAACATGCTGCTGGTACGAGCGATATCCAGCAAGCCCGACAGTCCCACTTCTTCGCCCTCGTGGGCGTTGATCTTCAGGACCCTGCCATCCGCAGGCGCGTAGATTGTACTGACCTCGAAATCGCGGCGCGCCCGCTGTTCGTTGGCCTCCGCTTCCGCCAGATCCGCCTCGGCCAGACGAATATCGGTATCCGGGACTTCCTGCATGCTCTCCAAGCGATGCCGCGCCGCCTCCTCGGCGAATTCGCCAACCTGGACCGCATTGCGCCGCGCGTCCACTTCCGCGACTGTAACGTCGTCGGTGGTGCGCAACGCTTCATAGCGGCGAAGATCGGTCCGGGCGTGTTGTTCCTCCGCATCCAGCCGGGCAATCTCGGCCTGCTGCGCCGCCAGATCCGGCTTTCTGGTCCCCGCTTTCACCTGTTCCAGGCGGAGGCGCGCTTTGGCACTCTGTGCCTGCGCCTGCGTCACACTGGCCTCCAGATTGGTCCTCCCCACGAAGACCGCCAGCGCCTGTCCCCGGTGCACCTCGTCGCCTTCCCGCACCTTGAGGCTTTCCACCCGTGGCGCATGCGAATCGCCCCAAATGTACGGGCCGGCCACGTGTATCACACCGTCTTCGGGTTGAATTAGCCCCTGACAGGAGACTGCACGCGTCTCTTCTACATGCGGAACCTCGCTAGCCGCTTTTTGGTTCCGCTGATGCAGGACATACCACACCAGGAGGGCGGAAAGCACTACCAATATGGAGGCCGCTCCGGCCCACTTCAGGGACTTGTTATCCGTCCAATTCCCGCTCATCAGGTCGTCCTCCCGTCTGTTCGCTGGCGCGATACTCGCAGCTGCCTGTCAATTCCGAGGCCCATTGTCGTCATTGGGCAAGCGTCCGAATCGTCCCCAGCGCCTGCAGCAGATCCACGCGCGCTTCGTTCCAATCATGCAACGCCGCCACGTGGTCGTCTGCCGCTTTTGCCAGGCCGGCCTGCGCACCATTGACGTCCATCTGGCTGCCAATGCCCTGCGCATAACTGCGCCGGCTGTGCTCCAACTCATCCTGCGCCACCCTGTAACGCGCTTCCGACAACTCCACATAGCCGCGCGCCAGGTCCATCCGGAGCAATGCCTCCCGTACTTCGATCTCCACCTGCTTTCGCAGTTTGGCCAGTTGTAACTCCTGTTGGCGAAAGACTGCCGTCACCTCCGCACGCTGCGACTCCCGCCTGCCTCCGTCAAGAACCGGTATTCTCAGCGTGACGCCGGCGTCGTACGTACCCGTCGATGTGGGAAGACTGGTTCCTGTGGATCCAGCATTCGCATACGCGGACAGAGTGGGGAGGCGTTCCGAGTGAATTGCAACATCGTTGAGATGGGTCGCTTGCAGTTTCTTTTGCAGGGACAGAATCTCACTGCGCGCTTGCAGGGCCGTTGTGACGGCCTGGTCGGCCGGAGGCATATCCTGTGCTGCAAACGTCAACGGGTCCGTCAACTCGAGTGGCGTATTCAGATCCCTGTTCATCGCGTTGAGGAGGTCAATCTCGGCGCGAGCCCTTTCCAGTTGAGCCTTTAACAGATCTTGTTTCGCCGCAGCGACATCGACTCGGGCCCGCGAAAGATCCAGACCCAGCGCTTGACCCTGGGCATTGCGATTGCCGATCTCCTTTAAAGTCGATTCCGCCGTTAAAACCAAAGCCTGGGCCGTCTCCACAGCCGACGCATCGCGCTGGACCTGAAAATAGAGCCGCGCCACTTGTCCGACAATCTGATCGCGAACTTCCTCCGTATCCGTCTGTGCGGAGGCGATCCCGGCGCGTGCGGCCCCTTTGCGGTGCATGCTTTCCTGGTCGAACAGACTCTGCCGGATATGGACCCGGGATTCCAGCACATCGAACGGGCCCACCCCTCTCGGAAACGTGAAGCCTGGCTCGTGTATCGTCCCAAAGCCGAACGCATCCAGGTTGAGCCGTTCATCCACCACGTTAAAGGAAAAATCGACGTTGGGCTTGCTCGTGGCCTGCGACTCCCGCAATCTCGCCTGGGCGGCCGCCACAGACTGATCGGCCACATCCACATCCAGATTCCCTCCTGGCGAAAGAGCCAGTTTGACCGCGTCACGCAAGGTCAGAGACAGTGTGGGCGCCGGCTTGTCCTGTGCGCAAAGAGGGCTCAAATACCAGGCGAGCAACACAATGGGCAGGCTGACACGCGTGGTATGCATAAGTCCTTAGAACATGAGGTTGGCATGATTTATTAGAGCAAGACAAAATTCGCCGTCGCGAGAATCAACGGCCTTTAGCATCTCGATCGAGAGTTTACGTGCTTCCGGGCGGCTCAGAAAATCTGGGGAAAACCTGAACCGCACGCCTACGTCGGTTGAGAACCGCTTAGCAACACTTGCGGAGAACGATAGTTACAAAAGGTACCTTTATGCAGCGATGCGTGTCAAGTTGTATCGGCATGTGCGAAATCCACTCAGAGCCCCTGCAGAATTCCCCAAATTTCAAAGTCATTCAATAGAACAACTATCGACGAAACCTTGACGCGCCGCGCCTGCGAACGCTCGTCTAGCGCCCGAGACGAAGCGAACTTTCGAGAATCACACCCAGGGGCTCGATGAAGTCACGAAAATTTGTTTCGTCGGCTTCAGTAAATGCCCCGCCGCCGTCCTTGTTCAACATCTGCACTACTGCCAGCACGTTTTTCTTGCGATTGAAGACAGGCATGCAAAGGATCGTGCGGGTGCGATATCCGGTTTCGCGATCGATGGCGGGATTGAAGTCGGGCGACGCATAAGCATCCGGAATGTTCAGGACCTCTCCGGTGCTCGCCACGCGCCCCGCAATACCCTTGCCGAGCGGAAACTCAATCTGTATGCGCGCTCCTTCGGCCCCCTGGGCGATGCGGGAATGGAGTATGCCGCGGGCGGAATCAACCACAAAGATAGAGGCTCGGTCGGCACCGATCATCAGCTTCACCTTACTGGTGACCGCATCGAGAATCTGGTCGATCAGAGCTTCAATTGCATCCCGATTTCCGAGCTCAAGAGTCTCAAGGAATTGTTCGAACTCCACTGTCATCTGCTGCACAACTTCATGGAACTGCTTGTCCGAAAGATCGTTGACATGCTTCACCAGGTCGCCCTTTCGCTGTAGTTGCGCAAAGGCGGTAAGCAAGTGGCCGGTATTTGCCGCCAACCCGGCTGCAAAGGTAGTAATGCGCCCGTCTTCGAGCGTGAGGATGCGGTCAGCGATATCGAGGATGCGATTGTCGTGGGTCACGAGCAAGATGGCGCAGTCCTGCTGTTTGGCCAGCGTCCGCATCAGGTCTACCACTTCGCGGCCGGACTTGTGGTCCAGAGAAGCGGTGGGCTCATCGGCAAGGACAATGCGCGGCTTCCGCACTAATGCGCGCGCGATTGCAACCCGCTGTTTTTGCCCGCCGGAGAGATGCTCCGGGAAGTAATTCATGCGGTGCTTAAGACCCACAGTTTCAAGCGCATCGGCGCACCGTCTCTGTACCTCATTCTTGGACTCTTGCGGCCCGACGCCGAGCGATAACGCGACGTTCTGAATTGCAGTGTGCGAATCGAGCAAATTTTGATGTTGAAAGATGAACCCGATATCCTCGCGGATTTTGACGAGCTGGGTATTGGTTGCGCCATTCAACTCGTGGCCGAGAATTGTGACGCTGCCTTGCTGCACTGAGCGCAACGCCCCTGCCAGGGTAAGCAGAGTCGTCTTGCCGGAGCCGGAAGGCCCGGTGAGCAGGACGATCTCGCCGGGTGATATCTCGGTAGAAACATCAAAGAGCACTTGCTTTCGCAGGGCACCGCTACCGTAGAAGTGATCGACATTCTTGATCGAGATCACGGAGCCGCTGGGCATGGAATTAGAATACCCCTCCGGATCGGCCAACTGAAGTCACCGCATTGCCAATGCTAATGCCGCGCCAGCAGAACTCGCCCAGGTATGCGTCCATGTGCTCAACGCCAAGTTTGTGATAGTGTCCCACTACTGCCCGCTTAAACAGGGGAAATGCGCCTTCAATGGTCTGGTTTGAAAGTGGGTCGCCAGCCTTCATTTCTTTGCTGTGGTCGCCTTTAACATGTTTCCCCTTAGGAATCATGTTTACATACCGAGTGGAGCCGTCCGCGTGGATGAGGATATGCGTCATTCCAGGAAGCTGCTTGCTCGAGATAGGCCCCCAAATGCGAACAAGGACACATCTTGCAAGGCGATGCCATCCACCCTGAGCTGGAATCGATTCTCTCGACCGCGTCCACATTGAAATTGGGGAATGTGGAGCCGCCCATCTCGGGATCGCTGATGTCAGCGCCATCCATGGCGAAGGTGGCTGGATCCTTCTGCGCCTTGCACACGAACGGATCCCGCGATCCGAAGGGTCTGCCGGCGCCCGGCTGGGCTTGCGCCAGCCCGACCGTACCCGCAATCGTTATTACCGTCGCCGCAAACATTACTGCAACGTGACCAGACATCCGGCGAGCGCCTGGGTCATTCAACAACTGCCGGAAGCATTTCCTTACGACTCTGCACCGAAGTATCTAATTCTTGATCGCGGGTCGAACTTCAATGAAGAAGTGATTGACACCGTGAGGAGTTTCGGTCTCGAGCCCAAGCGAACCAGCCTTCGCAGCCCATGGCAGAACGGCGTTGCGGACCGATGGGTTGGGAACTGCCGCGATCTGCTCGACCATTTTAACGTTCTCAATGAGCGTCATCCGAAGCGCCTCATGAACGAGTACATTCGCTATTGCCATGACAACCGGACCCATATCGCGTTGGCCAAGGGGACCCCTTCGGGTCGTGAAGCAGCGAAGAACTCCGATGCAAACTGCCGAGTCTTATCCGTCCCTAGACTTGGCGGCATCCGCCATCGCTACGATCTGGCCGCCTGAGTCCCTGCTCCGAAAATCTCTGGTCAACGTAGAATACGAACGGCGGTAGGAGTGTGCCCGGTGGCCCGTCACTGCCAGCTTCGAGCGTCTTCGTGACGATTCGTAATCAACAAGCGCCTCCTTTTCATTCGAAAACCTCCTCCAAGTCTGATCGCCAAATTCAAAACCAAGTTCTCTTTGCACATGGATGGAGTTTTGGCGAGGGACAGATACCAAATTGACTGGACCGAGGATGCAGATCTCTGCTTAGATTGTACTCACTTGAGGTGCGAGGATTTATGCGAGTTCTTGCTGGTGGAATTGGTTTAGGTAGTTTCCTCCTGTCTATTTTGGCCTTGGCGTCTGCGGCCTCGATGGCGCAAAACCCGCCTCCGAACCACGTCATCATTCCCAATCCAACTCCTCGACAGCCCGATCTGAAGCAGGTTTATGGCGACAGTCCAGCGGATCAGGAGAAGCGAGCAACAATCTCAATTCAAAATCGGCTTAACGCTCGAGAGGTCTGGCTGGAGTCCAACCAGATACTGCTATTAGCCCAACAGTTGCAGCATGAGATCCTTTCCGGCAAGAAGTCTGCTTCCATGGCAGCTAACGCAGCCAAAGCTGGACAGATCGAAAAGCTGGCGAAAAGCGTGCAAGAGAAATTGAAGACTCGGTAGCGCAGTTTTTGCAATCAGGACACGCTCATCCTACTTGTTGAGGCATAAGAAAACAGCCATGGCCACGCTTCTCGGAAATCCGCGGCTGATCCGCTTGGCGCTCCTGCTTGCGCTAATGACTTCGTTCTTCGCGGCCCCGATTCACTCCCAATCAGCCAAAGCCAACTCGACTTCCGAGCCCAAGCCCGAAGTGAACCTGAGTCCCCAGGAATCAACGCCGCCGCCGGTTGACCAAAAGACAGAGGACTCCGCTCCTTCCTCCCCGGAGCAACGAAGGCAAGCCCAGATTGAAGCCGACACCAAGAAACTGTTTCAGTTGTCTGCTGAGCTACGAGCTGAAGTGGCGAAGACATACAAAGAGAGTCTCTCCCTGACGGTACTAAAGAAGGCTGAAGAGGTTGAAATGCTCGCCAAAAGCCTGAGAATACTCCTGAGCAAAGAAGCAGACACCAAGCATTAAGACCAGGGAATCAGAGATGTTCTTACCGTACTCACAATGGACACGTGGGGTCGTCGCGAAATGATCGCAGCCAGGCTCGTCATTCTTCTCGCTCTAGCTGGGTTCTCTCTCGTTCCACCCGCGATTGCCCTCTGTTCGCCGCGAGAGAGCCCACTTGAGACGGATCGGACCGGCTATGTTGGCGATGAGAGTTGCTTCTCATGCCACCGAGATTTGAGTCAACACTATCAGCGCACTGCCCATCACCGGACTTCCCAACTCCCCACATCCAGCTCTGTGCTCGGATCCTTTCGAAAGGATTCCAATTCCCTGACGATTGTTGATCCTGAGCAAACTGTCGAGCCGGCGCTGCAGTTTTTTATGGAGTCACGGAAGGACGGACTCTTCGAGGTCGCAAGGAGCGGCTGGAGTTCCGATATTTTTCAAAGAACGGAACGCATTGATCTCGTCACTGGATCCGGAGTGCGTGGTCAGACTTATCTGTTCTGGCAGGGAGACCGGCTCTTCGAGTTACCGGTCAGTTATTGGAGCGATGGGCATCGGTGGATCAACAGTCCAGGCTACATTGACGGCAATGCGGATTTTTCCCGCATCGTCAATCCCGCATGTCTGGAATGTCACGCATCCTATATACGAGCACTTTCCATCGACCCGGGGACAAATCGATACGACCGGGGAAGCCTCATACCGGGTATCTCATGTGAGAGTTGCCATGGACCTGGCGCAAACCATGTTCGCCTGAAGATGCAGCATGAGACCACGGCGAAAGAGTCATCCAACCGGGGCATTCTGAATCCCGCGAAGTTCTCCCGCGAAAGGCAGGTTGATTTGTGCGCAGAATGCCATAACGGGATTCAGCGTGAAGCCCTTGCGCCCACCTTCTCTTACGTTCCGGGCCAGCCGCTGAGTGATTACTTCAAACCGCTTCCATCCCCCGATGTTGAGCATCCTGACGTTCACGGAAATCAGGTTGGGCTTCTCCAGCGCAGTAAATGCTATCGCTCGGCTGCGCAGATGAGCTGCTCGACCTGCCACGACGTCCACACGACCGGGCAGTCCCTTGAATCGTATTCTCAGAAGTGCCTCACCTGCCATAACTGGCAAAGCTGCGGCATGTCTGGAAAGATGGGTCAGCAGATTATGAAGGAGTGCATAAACTGCCATATGCCGATCGAGGAAACAAATGTTATCGTCTCGCAAACGGCAGGCCAGGTGGTGCATGCGAAGATGCGAAACCACTGGATCAAGGTCTACGCAAACGTTCGCCTGGCGAATCGCGCGGGAGCATCCGCTCATCCGTAAAGCCGCGGTGCGCGCTGTTCAACGGCGCGATCAAGGAGTTGGAGTCTCAATCGAATCGATCATCTCCTGGAGAGACCGACGACTTCGCGGCGGCAGCCTTTTAGCAATGTCGAGTTCAGTTTTCGCAAGGTCTGTTTTGCCGATCGACCGGTACACCCTGGCGATTTGCAGATGCGGTTCCGAGTCCTCAGCATCAGAATCTATTGCCGTCCTAAGCTCTCGAATGGCATCCTCGCTTCGACCAATATTCGCATAAATGATACCGAGATCAAAGTGTAAAAGAGGCTCCGATTGATCGCCGGCGTCAAGCCCTTCCAACTCCGAAAGAGCCTTTTCAGATTCAGTTTGCCGCAACCATGAATCGGCGAGATAGATTCGCGCTTTTGTATGCCGGGGATCGTTCTGAATTTCCAACTGGAACTCGTTGGCAGCCTCTGCCCAGTTGCCCTGGCTCCATAAGAGATAGCCCAGTCCAAAGTGCACATTCGGCTCTTTAGGGTCTTTCAATATGGCCGCGCGGAATTCCTTTTCTGCCGAAGGGTTGTCTCGCATTTTTTCGAAGGCTTCGCCTGCAAGCATGTCCGCCTCAGCAGTCTCTGCCTTGAGCGCCAGAATCTCTTCGTGCACCATGAGGACGCACCTATATTGCTTGCTCCACATGCAACTATGGGCCAATGTCATACGAAGGGGAATGTTCTGAGGGTCGAGTTCAGTCGCACGTCGCAGGTACGGAATAGCAACCAGGTAGTCCTTCATTCCATAGTGCGCCATTCCGAGAAGAATGGTAAGACGGCGGTCGCCGGGATGCTTCCTGATCTCGGAAGAAAACGCTTTGATTGCGTCGGGAAATTGACCGGCTTTGAATAACGCCAGCCCCAGGTTCATCTGCAATCCCTGCAAATCCGAATCGATTGCCGCTGCGCGGCGATAGTAGTCGATCGCAGTCTCGTAATGTTCCTGCCGCGCCTCAAGAAGACCCAGATGTGCAAGTGCTTCCGCATTCCCGGCATCGGCTTTGGCGATTGCGCCCCAAATCTCTTCCGCCTCTGCATTATGCCCTTTTTGCTCCAAAGACATGGCATTCAGCCGCATCTGGGCTTGATTTTCATCCTGCGCGATGAGCGGAGGCGTCGCCATAAGTGCGAATGCGACCATGAAGGTCGAGATGAGTCCGGAATTTCCTCTTTTTCCCCTCGACATCGTGAAGTCCACACTCCAAATCTACGCGCAAAAACGCAAAACGCGGCAGGAAGACCTGCCGCGTTTTGCAATGCTGATTTTCTGTTAGAAGATGAACTTCCCGCCGAGTTCAAGCGTACGCGGATCGTAGAAAGAGGTAACCGTTCCAAAGTTGGAGTTGCCAAAAGTGTTACCGACTCCGTTGGGTTGGGTGTGGTTGAAGGTGTTGAACGACTCCGCACGGAATTCGAACCTGGCCTTTTCAGTGAACGCAAACGACTTGTAAAGGGAGGTCGTGAAGTTCACGCGATTAGGTCCAGGGAGGGAATCCTTGCCGGCGGTGCCGAATCCCTGGTTGGGGCCGCCATTCCAAACATCAGTCACGGAGCTGAACACGGAAGTGTCAAAGGCCTTGCTGATGCTTCCGCCCTTCTTGGACTTGCCGGATTGATTGGGACGATTGGAGTAACCGCCGTCCAGGCCGACTGGGTCCTCGCTTTGGGAGATGCGCGGCGTGGTGGGAACGCCGGTCTCGTCAATGACGGTACCCGCAAGCTCCCAGCCCCCCAGAACCGAGTGAGCGAAGCCGGCTTCCTTAAAGATGGGCAGCTTGTAAATGTAGTTCATGCTGAGGATTTGGCGCCGGTCAAAGCCGCCTGATCCCTTCATGTACTTGAGGTTGAAGGGGTTGTCGACGGTTGAGTCGTCGGTGCTAGTGATGTCGATCTCGTGCGAGTAGGTGTAGTCAACCTCGCCGCTCAAGCCCCAACGGTTCTGCACACGGAGACCGGTCTGGAAACCGTTGTAGTTGCCGTTGCTGTTGTTCTCCTGATCGGTGATACCGCCGAAGCCATCGTAAGTGCGGTATTGGTCGGGAGCGATAAGACCAGCTCCGCCCGTTCCTATGGACTTGCGAATGGCCAGAGGCGTGTTCAAGGGGTACGTGTTGATGTTTCGGTCCTCGTTCTGATGCCAGGCAAGATTGCCGACATACTGAACCACCAGGATCACCGATTGAGCCAGCTGATCCTGAATGCCGAGACTGAACTGGGCTACAGCGGGCGGGGGGAAGTTCTGTGCGATGGAAGTGCTTCCCTGCGCAAAGAATGGGGTGGCCGCTGTTTGACCGGTCACGTAGCTGATGTGCGGATCGCTGAGGTAAACGTTGCTTGCTTGGGGTGTGTTTGCAAACGGAGCAGCGGTAGCGGCGTTGTAGATGACGTTGCCCTGCATCCGTTCATAGAAGGTTCCGAAGCCGCCGCGCAGGACCGTCTTGCCGTTGCCGAACAGGTCTTCAGAGAAGCCTACGCGTGGTTGCACCGAGTTGTAGTCGTTGCGCACAAGCGATCTGGGCGTGCCATTCACGCCCGCCAGGCGAACACCGTTCAAGTAGAAGAGCGCCCCGTTAACGGTCTCGAATCCCGGACCGGTTGGATCCTGTGCCCCACTTGCCAGCCAGATAGGAGCCTGGCTGGAAAGGTAAAGACTGGGGTCGAAGTCGGAAACTTGATTGGCGCGCTCCCACGCCTGTGGCAGAGCATCGTAGCGAAGTCCGACTTGCAGGCTGAGGCGCGGGGTCACCTTCCAGGTATCCATCGCATACACCGACGGAGTCTGGTTGACATAGTGGCGGATGGGTGCAGCCTGTGACTCGGAATAGCTATCGCTCAGACCCAACAGCATGTCCATGAACGCGTCGCCCGTGTTCGTAGCAGCTCCCCCCCAGCTATAGCTTCCCTCGGAGCTGAGGAAGAGCTTCTGGTTTTTGGTGTAGCGGTTATAGCTGGCGCCAAACTTCATGGCGTGCTTGCCCATGGTGTATGACAAATCCACTTTGGGCTCGTAGTCTTCCGCGGCGTTGTGCCACGGAGCCGATCCTGGACTCTCCTGCACGCCGCCGTATTTGCCGTTCCACTGCATGTTAGGCGCTGCCTTGGCATTGTTATTGAAGAATTTGTTGACCGCGAAGCCGGCCGGCACGTTGCCGATCGGTGCGTTGACAATGTCGATGATGTTGCCGTCATAGTTCATGCTGGCTTCAACCAGAAGGGTCGGGCTAACGGTTGCAGTCAGCTTGATTGCCCCGCTGTTGGAAGGATTGTTGAGAGTGCTGGTAATTGTCGGGTAGCTGCCCCCGGACCAACCCACCATCGGCGCAGGAAAGCTCTGCGAAACCGAGTCGTGCAGGTAGTGTGCAAGGAGTTGGTACTTGTCGTTGATGCGGTGATCTACGCGCACAACGTCATCCCGCACGTTGATGGGAAGACTTGCCTGGCCAAGTAACTGATCGTTGGCCGTGTTCGGCTTGGGAACAATTCCGGAAGAGAGATATGCCACGGCATTCGCGTCGAATAGACCTGCCGGGATTACCTGCCCAGGGAAAGGCTTGCCTTGCACGCATGTTGGGCAAACCGAAGCGAGCTTCGCAGCAAATGCGGGATCGCCGACCGTCGGGACATTTAGAACAATGGGTGTGCTAAGGAATTTGGGAGAGACATACGCCAGGTTTTGACCGGCGGTCGGAAAGTCCGCCGCTGGCAAGTCGTTTTGAAGATTGGGGGGGTTTCCCTGGATTAGCTTGCGCCACTCTTCATTCCAGAAGAAGAAAGTCTTCTTCTTATCCTGGTTGTAGACCTTCGGAATGAAAAGCGGGCCGCCGGCATTGACCCCGAAGATGTTGTAATTCAACTTCGCGCGCGGCGTTATGGCGCTAGACAACGCTACATCCTTGTTCTGGTAGCTGTTGGCATCGTAGTCTGTGTTGCGGTTGAACTCCCAAAGTTCGCCATGATAGTGCTGGGTGCCGCTTTTCAGTGAGAGGCTGACGGTGGCGCCGGAAGAGATGCCGTAGTCCGGCGGATAGTTCGAGGAGAGTGTTTCAAGCTGCGCAATTGCGTCCTGCGACGGCAGAATGTCGATGCCGCCAGCGCCGCCGCGGTCATCGGCCTCGCCGCCGTCGATCAACCAGATGTTATGGCTCTGGCGAAGGCCATTCACGCTGATGCTCGAACTGGCGCCGACTGAGGTCGGCGTGTTGTTATCCGGCAGAGTGGAACTGACGCCGAGTCCAAGCGCCACCAGCGAAGCAAAGTTTCGATTTTCCGTTGCAATTTCGGTTATCTGCTGTTCGCTGACAAGCGTACTGACAACGTTCGAGTCCGTTTGCACAGTCATCGCGTCGGATTGCACAGTTACGGTTTGGTCCACGCTGCCAACTGTCAGCTTGGCGTCAACTCGGGTAGTCTCGGAGACGTTAATGACGATCCCTTTCTCCACGTAGGCGTCAAAACCCTTCGCAGTAGCCTTGAGATCGTAGGTTCCCACGTTCAACCCGTTGAACGTGAAGTTGCCGCTTTCGTTGCTGACGGCCTTGGAGGCGAATCCTGTTTCTTCCTGTGTTAGCGTTACCTCCGCCCCAGAAATCAACGCTCCTCCCTTGTCAAGAACCGTGCCAGTGATTGTCGAGTTCTGCTGGGCTTGTCCGGCCAAGCAGAGCATAACAAGAGCGAGCGAGAGCAGAAATAGTCTGTTCGTCGCACGTGTCAAAAAGCTCACTTTCATACGTGACCTCCATTGAAGTTGGTTGTGCATTGACTCAAGCGGGATGGTCGCGTTCCTTGGGAACACTAGCATCCCGCGCGGTGTTGGTCCCGCTTATTCTCCCGCTCAAAAACGGCCGCAGCTTAGTCGCCGATCTGAGCGCTAACATATTCCTGACTGCAGTTGAACCAGTGGACGAACCGTGATTCGCCCCGCATCTCAACCCCCAAATCTGTTGGAAAACAAAAGCCAGAGTGTGGGGAAACGTTCCGGATCTCAAAGAGAAGCAGGATAAGAACTGGCCTCATTTAGTGGTTACTCGGAGGAAGATTTGAGGTCAGTTCGAAGCTGGATAAAACGCTTTACTGATTCGGTCGAGAATAATACGCAGGCGCGCAATCGGTGTCAACAGAGAATTTTGGCAGGTCAAACGCGGAGTAAAACCGGGTAAAACGAGGCGATTGGGGCGAAATAAAAGTAGGTCAGTAATTGCAAGATCGGGCTGTTGGGTATGCGGGGTAGAAGGGCCTCTGGAGTGTAGCGGAAGAGTCCCTTCTACCCCGAGGCGCGTTTGGAAGGGTATCGTTCAGCGGTCGAAAAAGGTGCCCGTTTGCGGCTTTGCTTGAGGCGGTCGCTGTGGCCGTTCGTCCCCAGAAAGTGGGCATGTTGGGTGAGTCGATCGAGCAGGACGCCGGTCAGCCGGTCCGAGCGCACCTCGCACGTCGAAAGGGCCAATTTGAGCATCCGCATGGGCGTAAGGAGAAGGACCAGCTCACCAACGGTCTCAGCAAGAAATGGGCGAACCTCGAGGCCGCCTATGCTCTGTGGTTCGCCTATTACAACTTCCGCCGGGTCCACCAGGCGATGAAAGTCACAGCGGCCATGGAGGGCGGGCTTGCGACTCGCGTTTTCGAACTGAAAGACTTGATAGCGTCTTAACCGGATTGCGGGGAGCGGAGGCTCTAGGCTTCCTCATTTTCTGTCCCTTGTCGCCTCGGATACAATTCTTTCACAACTTTAGCCGGGAGGAATTGTGCCATGGATGTCGGTGAATCATCAGGTTTTCAACTCGAAGGCCATGATGTTGGAGAATACACAATTGCCAGCGGTAAGACACAGAGGGCGTTAATCAAAAAAGTCAACGCCCTAATCAGCAATCAGTGGTTTCCGATTGGCGGCGTTGTTGCATTCCAAACTGCGGATGGTTCTGCTCTGCTCCAAGCTCTGATTCGTTCGAGAGCTGAACAAGGGAAGAGAGTTGCACAAGCATAGCGGTCAGCGATTCTGCAATCGACCAAGCCGTATCAGCTTCGTACGGATTAGGGTGAGCAGCTAATGTATCCGATAGCGGCGGAAATCACATGGGTATAACCAGCATCAGCAACATTGATTTCAGGACGAGTCCAAGTCTGCACTGCCGCTGCAGCCTCCGGCATATTCGCCACTTCGGTGCTCTTACCGCCGCGCCGTATGAGCAGCTTTGAGGACCAGCAATGCTTCTTCCGGGTGCTTTTTTAGGTATAGGTAAGTTGGGTCGGTGGTCTTTGATCTCGCAAGAACTGCCTTGGCATCTTTCGGGGTGGCCGTTGCTAGAAGCTCCCGCAACCTATCTGGGAATTCCCGGCGCATGAAATCCGGCCAAGCTAGCTTTGCGAGTGGGAATGAGCTGGGGTTTTGTTGTGAAATGTCGAGCGAGCGCTCCCAATTCAGTTCCGGAAGTCCAGCCACGGCTCCAGCCAGGTTGCGCGGATTGCCGCTGAGCCTTCCGCTCACAAGGAATTCCCAGAGCTGCTCCGTATGTGCTTCTGGGGCACGGTAAAACGGCGCCTGCATTCCGTGGGGCACTCTCTGCTTTGCGGCGAGAATTGCCTCCAAAGCATCATCGGCGCTTTTGGCCTTGCGGAGAGCGACTGAAAGAGCGGGCCAATCCTCCTCTATCCATCTGGTCAGCATGTCGCGGCGCTTGAGTAATCCCTCTTGCTCAAGTTTCCGTTTGCGTCCCATCAGGAGTGACGGGTAGAAACGTGGGTACTGTCGTGTAGATTGGATCAGTTGTCATGAGATGAATATCCCCGCACTCCGCCGGACGCATTAGCGAACGGCGCTCTGAGGCCGCCTGTTATTCGCTTATGTCGCCTGTCTGGTCAGTATATTCTTCAGGTTTCCTTGACGCCGATCGCGCCGGAAATCGTAAGAATGCGTACGTGCAGGGAAGACGGGTGAACCGAATAGAAACACTCTATGAATCTCCGCTTGTTGATGTTGGAGGCTCCTACAGCTACATTTTCGTCTACATCGTCGATTTTAGCAAGCCGTTTTTCAGTGTAAGTTATTGATTCTAATGGTCGGGGAGAGAGGATTTGAACCTCCGACCCCCTGGTCCCGAACCAGGTGCTCTACCAGGCTGAGCCACTCCCCGAACATGGGTTGCGGAAGCGTATCGATGGGGCGCGGCCTGGCGCGTTGTACCCCTTGAATGCGCTTCGATCAGTGTAGCAGAATCCGGC
>Ga0182012_10002936_pt1 | contig 18326 bp, 10 predicted proteins | sample 612S2SmetaG_FD_120486 | JGI IMG/M metagenome (GOLD analysis project Ga0182012, IMG submission 120486) | Permafrost microbial communities from Stordalen Mire, Sweden - 612S2S metaG | ecosystem: Environmental > Terrestrial > Soil > Wetlands > Permafrost | place: Sweden: Stordalen | collected...
CGGTCCCGTGGTGATGCGCCAACCCCAGTGGAATGCGGAGGGGGAGGGGGGTTTACGAAGCTTTACGGATTTCGCGACTTTTTAATCATCTCTGCATCGCATCTGGTTATATTTTAATTATTTGCTTATGTTCTTAGGCTTCTATAAAGGGGGTTGACGGAAGCGAACGGGGCGGGCGGAAAAGTCCTGACCACACGATGAAACCCTGACTTTTTTGATCGCACATTGGCTGGGCTATTCCCCAGCGCCGGGTCAGTTCAGGTGTGCGGGATTGCCGCGCACTTCAAAATCGCGCCGCCGTTCCCACCCCCCTCCCATGGGTTGTTACTTTGACCGGGTTTGATTCGCTTTGATTGCAGGGGATTTTGATCGGCGAAAGTCGCCATGAGACACGAACTGAATGGGCTGGGAGACGGAGTCCGGGACCTTTTTTTATTTTTTTATGGCCGGAAAAGGGCGGATATGGCCGGATGTAACCGGATAATGCCCGGATAAGTTTCAAGCAGGCTTTGGGCTTTAGGCTCTGGGCCTTGGGACGCCAGCAGAAAACCCCATCCTGATTTTTAAACGTCCGCCGGGCGGGCTATTTCAAAGAACCACCTGATGGTATAAACCACCGGCACCCGAACCGGAGGGTCCGAGCCGCGTTGTGAAGTTATCACCGGATGATGAGTTGTCAAATGATAATTTGCCGCAACGGGCACAGCGCGGCTGAGCCGCAACCAAAATGAATTTAACACGAAGACGCGAAGCAGGAGGCCAAGACGGGAAATTGACCGCCACAAACAGGAGCGAAAATGCCCAAAAAAAGACGAGGGAATTGAAACCGCGAAAAACGCAAAATACGCGAAAAAAGGGAAGCCTAAGGTCATAAGTAGAAATCCTCGCGGTCTTGAGTGAATTTGACGGATAGCAGTGCAGAGATACCTGAGATAGATGGGGATTTGAGCAAGAATGAAATTTTGGGAGCGGGGCCATTGGCTGACAGCGGGGCCGGATATGTCAGGTTAAGGCGGATTGAGGCACAGTGCTTTCTGAGGAAAACTGCCGCGAGCAAGCCAATCTTCGCCTCCGTTGCCAAGGAAATTTAGCGGCAAAAACCCCGGTCAGGTCTGCCCCCGGGCCGTGCCGGGCTGCGCTTGCTGCGGATCAAAGCCCAGTGCTTTGGAGCCACCTGCCAGCGATTTTAAATGGAATATAGTTCGCTGTTGCTATTTTTCCTCGTCCCTGTCGTCTTTGCGAAATGGATTATTTGGCTCACCAAGAAGATTTTGAACCCCCTGTTTGATTTTGCCCGAGGCTCGGCGGATATCCGCAATCAATAGAGGGATGTTTTTGCGAAATTTATCGTAATCGATGATAAACTTATAGCCAGCCGCACCACTCGCGGTTATTCCGCCGATAGCCATGGCTTGTTTGGCAGTCACCACTGCAACAAAAAGCATTGAGCCCGATTGGACTTCCACGCACTCGACCTGGACTGCCTTGGAACCAAAACGAAAATCAGCCAGCTTTTGCAACTGCTGGGCAATTTCAATTTTCAAACGCTGTTCGTATTCTGTCGGCAATCTGCCGGGTGGTCCAAGTTGAATGTCTGGCAAACTGGCGGTGATTTGGGCGGAAAATCCCGCTGCTGCTTTTTCTTTTGGCGTGATCTGCTCAAGCTTCACCTCGCAGCGCTTGGAGTAAATTGTGTCGGCATTTGCCGCCCACAAAGCAACCAAAGTCTGCACCCACTGCATCAGTGCCGCGCGCGCTTCGCTGGGACCCGTGAGCGGTTTTTCCTGATGGGCAACGAAACTGTTGCGGAAATCATTGACCTTTTGAACCGCATCGAGCAACGACCGAATTCCCGGAATTTGGAACTCCTCTTTCACGGCTTCAAAAACTCCCGTCAACGCGGTTGAATCATTCAAAGCATAATCCAGACACGAGCGCAACTGACCCAATGGCGAAACACCAGTCTGATAAACGAGCGTCTTACGGAGATTCCTCGCCAATTCCCCATAGTGCCGGTGCATTCGTGAATCCACGTTGCCCAGATATGGTTCAAACCAGTTTTTCTGCTCCAGCGCATTACTCGGCAACCGGCCCTGCAATTTTTGTAGCACCAATCCCTTGGCTGCTTCGTCCATGACGCCAAGCAGAGCGGTGAAAACCGGCGCGAAATTTACGCCGGGCTTTTTTTCAAAAAACAAGTAGAGCGAAACCGCCTCGTCCACCGATTTGCGCATCCGCTCGGGCAGTCCGGCGATCAATTTCTGCGGAATGACTTCTTCAGTCTTAGAATCGCTCAGGCGGCTTTCCAGCCCCTCAACTCCGACCTGGGCGAATAGCGGAAGCTCGGCATGAAAGGCCTGCTGGTGCAAAAGGTCATGGAGCGACGGCGCACAAACCCGCACCAATTCGGCAAAAGTTGATCCTTTAAACCGCTGAAACACGCCTTCTGGCACATAGACGTATTCCAATTTTACCGCCTTGGTCGTTGCCGACTTGCACCATTCGACCGCTGCTCGCGCCTTGGCGGGAACATCGCGGTCAACCTGACCTTTGGTCTCAACCAAAAACAGCGTTGTGCCGTTCCGCACAAAAAAATCCGGAGTGTAGAATGCCAGCCGCTGGCCTTCGGCTAGATAATCAATCCGCAAGGCCTGCGGGCCTGCGTTCTTGGCAAACGCAGTCAAATCATCTGCCTTGCCGATAAACTCCACCATCGCTTGCTCCAAAGACCGATTGCAGGGCACGAGGTTGAACACCGTCCGCCCGGCCTTCATCACCGGCCGCCGCTCGCTGGCGGTCACTTGAAAGGGTCGCCAGCTCGATACTGCAATGGGTATGGCCTCAATTCTGCGGCTTTGCTCCAACAAGGTTTTCCGGCGGATAATTGGCACGAACACCGCCCGCACATGCTCGCGCACGTCGCTGTCGGAAAGTCGCTTCACCAGCAGCGGATCAAAAATGGAATGGCCCGGACCGAATAAAACCTGTTCAAAGAAAAATTGCAGCAGCGGCGAAAGCACCGCGTGCGTCCCTTTTATCTTGGCGATGTATTCCAACTCCTGAACGTAAAAGGACAGCGCCCCCATGCCCGATTCGAGCAAGCTGAGATTCACCTTCATGCGCTCGACCACTTCCCCGGTGATTAAATGTCGCCCTTCATACTGAACTTCGTCGGGGCCCCGCTCCCCCAGCGGCAGCGGTTTGAAATTCATGAACCCCGCGCGAACTTCTGCCTCGGTAATTGGCCCCAGTGAGGCCAGCGTCTGCGATGCCGCTGTCAGGCGCGGGATTAAAATATCTAGCTTTTTCCAGTCTTTGGCCGGGTCGGGAAAAATGGAAACGGTCGTGGTCGGCACTCGTTCAACATCCACCATTTCCAGGGGCAGCCCCTCCTGCGCCAATTCTTCGCGGTAGAGCTGGGCAAACGCCTCATGCTCAATCACCACCACAATTTCATTCGCCTGTCCTGTCGGTGTCATGCGGCGCAAGCCGCGTCCCAAGGTCTGTTCCGGCAAAATTCCCGCTGGCGAATTGTAGGGACGCAACGGAACGATGGTGGTGACATTTTTCACGTCCCAGCCCTCACGCAACATCAGCACGGACACAATGCAAAAATACGGGCTGACGCCAGAATCCAGTTCGCGGCTCAATTTACGCAAGGCCTTCAAATCGTCGTCGCTGATCTCTTTTTCCGATTCAACGAATACTTCCTGACCGCCCACTTTTTTAATTTTGCCTTTTAAATTCGTATGCAGATTGATAGTCCGCCCGTTCAACTCCTTGAATATGTCATCACCATTTAGGCGGGCGGTGATTTCATCCGCCGCCTGGGTATCCTCGCACATTACAAAAAGCAGGGGTTTTTTGCCGCTCTTTTCCCACTCCTCCTTGCTGCGCCGCCAGCGCTCATAACCGAGCTTGAGGTGCATCTCGTATTTCCAAGCCGCATTGTCGGTGGCCTGTTCCACAAGTTTGCCGGCGCGGCCGATAATCGGCGTTTTGACAATGCCCGCGTCCACCGCCTCGCCCAAAGGTGTGTCGCAAATGATGTGCTTGAAATAATTGGCCGCGTTGTCCTTGGGCGTGGCCGAAAAATCCAACTGGCTGACCAAACCCTCGCCGCCACGCTTTCGGTTGACGTCATGCAGCCACGCAATCGCTTCGCTCCATGCCGAATCAGGGTCCCAGACATGATGTGCCTCGTCGTTCATCAGCATCAGGCGCGGATGGCTCGTGATGCGGTCTCGCAATTCCGCCCCGGTGTCCAATGCCTTTGATTTCGATACGGCCGGACCCATCCAATCAAAAGTTTCCGTCTCCTTTTTGCGGCGCGTGGTGTCAAATAGCCGGTGGATGTTCGTCAGGTATAGAACGCCGCCGGTCGCCGCGCCGCTGGCTTCGTCCTGTAATACCACCGACAGATTCCAGTCGCCCCGCCACTCGGACGGTATAAGCGGGTCTTTGTCGAAAATGTCCGGTCCCCCGCCTTCCGGCTTAAAATCCTCCTTCAACCGCTCGAACACCGTTAGATTCGGAGCAACGACGACGAAATGTTTCGCCATCACTGAACCGCTTTCACGGAGTGCGTGGAAATAGCTCCACACAATTGCCAGGCTCATTACCTTGGTTTTCCCGGAACCTGTTGCCATTTTAAAGGCGTAGCGGCTCCACAAATCTTCGTCCTCCGTAATGCCGAGCGCCGCGACTTCCGCATTCGCCCCGGCGAACTCTGCGACCACTTGCGATAATCTATCCAACCGCCGGACTTCTTTTAAATAAATAAACGTCTCAATCGCCTCGCGCTGGCAGAAAAAATAACGGAAATATTCCGGCCCGCCAGAATCGCGCCGGTCATGCGCCCGGTCAAACCAGTGACTCAGCAGATACCGCGTCGTGTCACTGGCCCCAAAATAAAAATTGTCACGCCACTCCTTCACCGCCGCCCGCAGATTTTGCGCGATAACGATGCTGGATGGCCGGCGGCCTTTCCGCACTTCCGCGCCTTCGCCGTCGGACTTCTTGACGCGGTGCTTCTCCGGTTCTTCCCAGGCGGCGAACAAGGGCTCCAGCGCCTCCGGCTTGATGGTCATTTGTTCAGCCATATTAAATCTCCACGTCCAGCGTGATGCTTGTGTCACAACCAAACACATCGACCACTTTCACGCAGATCATGTGTTTGCCGGATTTGTTATAGACATGGCCGGCGTCGCTGACGGTTTTGAGCGAGCGATCCTTGCGTGTGCGGTAATCCTGCCAGTGATGGTGAAACGGTTGGTTGGGGTGCCAGTCGAAATCCACCGCCCAGAAATCAATGAAATCAAATCCGCTTTTCACCGCGCGCTCTTTCAACGCCTCCAGTTCCTTGCTCGGCACTTCTGCCAACGACGGCAGAAATTTGGAGAGCTTCACGTCCACTGTGTTTTTGCCCTTTTCCTTTTTGATGACCGCGCCGACTTCCAGCAGCGCCATTTCCAGAAAAGGCGGCGGGCTGGTGCGGTTTTTCTCCATGATTTCACGCGGGATGGGAATGAGTTTCATCCGCAAACCGAACTCGGCTTCTAGCGCCAGGCAGTGCTGGCGCAACTCCATTTCAAATTCCCATGCGAGACAATAAACCTCCCGCCCGCCGGCTTGGGAAACGGCTTTTGCCACGGCGGTGGCTTCCACCCGGGTAAAAAGGGAATCAATCCCGTCCACATGACAGAAAGCGCTGCCTTTGCGACCATGCAGCAATGGCGACGGTGCCCCGGATAAAATTTCCGCCTTAAAAAATTCTAGCACCACGCGCCGATGTTCTTCCTCAGCGCCTTTGATCCTTTCTTTCTGCCACCATTGGCGTTCGTAGCGCCCGAGATTGTGTACGTCAAACGAGCGATAAGATTCGCTCGCGTGATGCAATTGTGCTTGAAGCCCAATCAATCTCTTTCGGCTTGTATGTATCGCGAACCGTCCGAGGTCGGCCATTATCCAACGTCTTCCCAATCGCTCTGCCACTGCCCCAGTTGTGCCACTGCCGCAAAAGAAATCAGCAACAATATCACCTTCTTCTGTGCATGTTTTAATGATCCGCTCTATCAACGGCCACGGCTTCTCGGTTGCATAGCCCGTTCTCGTAATTCCATCTACTGGATATCGAGCTGCGATAGCCATTTCCCACCAATCCTCCGGGATTTTGCCTTCAGGCAAATCGTAGTTGTCTCCGATAAATCCTGATCCGCGAAGCCCTGCTTTGAAGTTAGCTTGAGTTTTTTCGTCGTGAGCTACCCGAATCTGACTGTCGCAAAATTTGAATCCCTTATCCTTTATAGAATACCAATAAATATTGTCATGTTTGCGGCTAAACTGGCTCATTCCTGGCGAACCCGGTCCGGTGTAACACCAAATGATTTCGTTTCGAATGTTTCCGTCGAAAACCTCCTCAAGCATGGCGTGTATCAAATGATTCACCCGCCAATCGCAATGAACAAATATGCTGCCCGTATCACGGAGCAAACCTTTCATCAGCGAAAGCCGCTCATACATCATGTGGACATAAGAATCAGTTCCTTTGCCCCACATATCGCGGTAGGCAACCATTTCAAGCGTGGATTGATCCTTTTCGATTGTTTCCTTTTTGTCACCAATCGGCACTTCCATCGTGAAATCCGCACCCACGTCAAATGGCGGGTCAATGTAGATGAGATCAATTTTGCCTTTGAATTCCTTGAGCAAGCTTGCCATCACCAGCTTGTTATCACCCCAAATGAGCCGATTGCGGAAATCGTCGCGCTTTTTGCCGCCGAGTTGCTTCTCGAACAATTCAAGATTGCCCGCCGCCGCCGCGCGCTGGCGAGGTTCGTCCACGGTTTCAATTCGCTGCATGGGCATGGACAGCGTGGCTACATCCACCTCACGCCGCCGCCCGAACTCATCATATTTCCCCTCCCACACCAACTCGGTGTGCATCTTGGAAAGAGGGTGCGGATTGGTGGGGCCCCAATTAAAGGATGGGACGTCCTGTTTTTGATTTGCAGGCATGGCTGTTTCTCTCGCGCGAGAGTCAGCCTGCTGTGTTGGTGACTGTCCTGCGTGGGAACTCTGGTGCCTGAGAATATAGGGACGCATCTACTTGCGTCCCGCTACAGGCACCTAGGAGGGCCCACGAAGGAACGCTTTCAATGCGCCCCCCGGTGGGGCGCATTTCAAACGCTGTCCTTCGCTGAAATTTCCTAGGTTTCGTAGCGGACAGCAGCCGAAGCTGCGCGAAATTAGTTTGTTTAAATTATTATTCTGGTCGTTTTTAATTAACGATTCGACACTAGCAGAATGCACCAGCCGCGTCAGCAAATTGTTGATTGGGCAGGGTTTTTGTAGTTTTGGACCTAGCGTCCCGCCCGGAGGCCCTTTTCGCGTCTTTCGAGTCATTTGCGGTTTAAATGCCGCCATTCCCCATCCGTGTTCATCCGCGTCCATCCGTGGTTCGAACATCCCCGTTTCCGTTCCTGTCCACCGCAGCCCCAACGAAGGAGGACTTTCCCATCAATTCGTGGTCGAGCTGACAAAAAATTTATCCAAAACCCGCCACCTGGCCCCGATTTTTTTATAAGCGGCTTTTTAAAAGCCGCTTATAAATATTTTAAAAAATTTCACCCTGGACAGCCGTTGTCCAGGGTCCCCCGCTAAACTCGTGCATGATGACTGTCGTAATGACAACGTTGGCAGGTTGGCCGGTCCCCAACCGGCGGGCAGCCGCCAGGATCTTTGACATGGTTGGTTGGGCGGCTGAGGTTTAGCTTCCGGCTCCTGAATTCTGTCTACTGAAACCAAATCTCGAAGTTTCGCGAACTTTTCCCCCGCCCATGCCTCATAAGTCGTCGAAATTAATTTAAATAAACCGCCAACTGTGGCATCTAATCCCTGTGCGTCGCTTTATCATTGTCCTGCTGGCCAGTCTCGTCCTCGGCCTTTCCCCGGCCCGGGCCGCGCATACCCATGTTACCCTGCTCCTCGCCGCCGACACGGCCCGGCCCGGCGACACCGTCCTGGCCGGCGTCGAGTTGCAGATGGACCCCGGCTGGCATACCTATTGGCAAAACCCCGGCGAATCCGGCATCCCCACCCAAATCAAATGGAATCTCCCCCCCGGTGTCACCGCCGGCGACATCCAATGGCCCCTGCCCCACAAATTACCCCCCGCCGAGGTCACCACCTACGGCTACGTGGATGACGTCATGCTGGTGGTGCCTCTGAAACTGGCCGCCGATCTCAAACCCGGCCAGCCGCTCACCCTGGAGGCCGATCTCACCTGGCTGGAATGCCAGGACCAGTGCATTCCCGGCAAAACCAACGTCACCACCACCCTCAACCTGGGCCCCCAAAACCAGCCCTCGACCAACGCCGCGCTCATCACCGCCTGGCAGCAAAAAGTCCCCGCCCCCGTGAATCCGGCCGAGTGGTCCCTCCACGCCACCTGGGAAACCCCTGCCCAGGGCGATACCCGCCCGCTGATCCTCGACGGCCAGTACTTGGGAGCGCAGGACAAACCGTTGGCCATCTCAGCCGTGGACCTGTTTCCCGCCGCCAGCGACAACTTTGAAATTCAACCAGCCATTGATCTGGTCCCGACGTCCGCCGGTCATTTTCGCCTGCGGAAAACGGTTAAGAAATTTTCTGGTGACTGGCCCGCCGCGGTGGCTGGGGTGATGGTGCTGGGCACCAGCACCGGCCCGGCCAATTATGAGATTCAACTGGCCGTCGCCGACGTCCCTGCCTCGTCCACCGCCGTCGCGGCCGGCACCCAGACACCGCCCGCCATTCCCCCATCCGACGCGCCGACGACTTCCCTGGCCTTGATGATGCTCTACGCCTTCATTGGCGGGTTGATTCTGAACATCATGCCCTGCGTGTTGCCGGTGATCGCTCTGAAAATCCTCGGCTTCGTGGGTGAAGCCCGCAGCCAGCCGCGCCGGGTCCGGTTGCTGGGCCTGACGTATGCCGTGGGCGTATTGGTTTCATTCCTCGTCATGGCCAGCGTGGTCATCGGCATCAAAGCCGCCGGACATCAGGCGGGCTGGGGCATCCAGTTTGGCAATCCCATCTTCGTGGTCAGCCTCACCACCCTGGTCCTGCTGGTGGCCCTGAATTTATTCGGCCTCTTTGAAGTCAACCTGGGCGGCCGGGCAATGGATTCCGCCAGCCAGCTCACGCTGAAGCACGGCTATTCCGGCGCTTTCTTCAATGGTGTGCTGGCCACCGCACTGGCCACGCCCTGCACCGCGCCCTACCTGAGCTACGCGCTGGGCTTCGCCTTTTCGCAAAGTGCGGCGGTGATTCTGCTCATCTTTTTCATGGTCGGCCTGGGCCTCGCCGCCCCCTATGTGGCGCTAAGCTGGAATCCCGCCTGGCTGAAATATCTGCCCAAACCCGGCGCCTGGATGGAAAAATTCAAAATCGCCATGGGCTTCCCCATGCTGCTGACCATGGTCTGGCTGTTTAACCTGGCGGCGGGCACGTACGGCAGCCAGGTACTCTGGCTGGGCATTTTTCTGGTCCTCGTGGCCTTCGCCGCCTGGATTTATGGCGAGTTCGTCCAGCGCGGCCGCTCGCACCATACCCTGGCCCGCGTGGTCGCCGCCGCCCTGGTCATCGGCGGTTACGTCTGGTTCCTGGAAGGCCAGTTGCACTGGCGCGATGCGCTAAAGCTGGATGGCTCGGCGGTGTCCCGCAAAGACGGGCCGGACGGCATTGACTGGGGTGAGTGGACGCCCGAGGCGGTCTTGGCGGCCCGGCAGGCCGGCCATCCGGTGCTGGTGGATTTCACCGCTGACTGGTGCCTCACCTGCCAGGTTAATAAAAAGACCAGCATTGAAATCCCCAGCGTGCGCGCCAAACTCAAGGAACTCAACGCCGTTGCCCTGCTGGCGGATTACACTCACGCGCCCGATAATATTACCGCCGAACTGACCCGCCATGGCCGGGCGGGCGTGCCGCTCGTGCTCCTGTTCCCCAAGGACACTGCCGCCGCGCCCATTGTCCTGCCGGAAGTCTTGACCCCCGGCATCGTGCTCTCCGCTCTGGACCGTGCGGCCAATTGAACGTTGAACCGATTCTCCCTTTTACCAGTCCAAACGACTGCTTAACTTAATAACTAAACCATGAAAAAACTATTAGCGTTTCTATCCTGCGTGGCCCTGGCGGCTTCCACTTTTGCCGTGGACATTGGCAAACCCGCGCCGGATTTTACGGCCACCGACATTAATGGCAAACCTGTCAAATTAAGCGATTACGCCAGCAAAATTGTCGTGCTGGAATCCTACAACTCGGACTGTCCCTACTGCCACAACCATTACGCCACCGGCGCCGCCCAGGAATTGCAGGCCCAGCTTGCGGCCAAGGGCGTGGTCTGGCTGCTCGTGGATTCCGTGAACGCCGCCAACTCCAGCCACCGCACCCCGGTCCAAGCCCGTCAGGAATGGGCGTCCTTCAAGATCAAGGCCACCGCCTGGCTCGATGACACGTCCGGCAAGATTGGCCATCTGTACGACATGAAAACCACGCCGCACCTGTTCGTCATCGCCAAGGACGGCACGCTGGCCTACCAAGGCGCCATGGACGACCGGGCCGAGTCCGAAGGCGATCCGCGCACCGCCCACAATTTTGTCCGCGCCGCCGTGGATTCCCTCCTCGCCGGCCAGCCGGTGGCGGTAACCCAAACCAAACCCTACGGCTGCGGCGTGCATTACGCGGAGTAAAATAAAATTGTCCCGCCGGTGAATTCGAGGCAAACTGACTGCTCGTATGCACCAAGTCAAACTCGGAATCATCGGCGGCGGCACCGTCGGGGGCGGCGTCATTGAAGCGCTCAAACGCAATGGCAGCCTGCTGGCAGCGCGCATTGGCGTCGGCTTGGAAATCGTCCGGGTGGCCGTGCGCGATCCGAAAAAAGCCCGCGACACCAAAATTCCCGCCAGCCTTTTGACGACCGACTGGCGCGAGGTGGTTTTCGACCCGGAAATCCAGGTCGTCGTCGAGTTGATCGGCGGCACCACCACCGCCCGGGAAATCGTGCTTGCCGCCCTGAAACTCGGCAAGCCCGTGGTCACGGCCAACAAGGCGCTGCTCTCCGCCCACGGCGAGGAGTTGTTCGCGGCGGCCAACCAATACGGCACCAATCTGTATTACGAGGCCAGTGTTTGCGGCGGCATTCCCATCATCAAATCCCTGCGCGAGGGTTTCGTCGGCAATCGCATCAACGCGCTGTATGGCATTGTCAACGGCACGTGCAATTACATCCTCACGCGCATGAAACTGGAGGGCGCGGATTTTGCCGCCGTCCTCGCCGATGCCCAGCGCCTGGGTTATGCCGAGACGCCGCCGGACCTGGACATTGATGGCCACGATGCCGCGCATAAAACCGGCATCCTCGCCTCGCTCGCGCACGGCTTTTGGGTAAAGCCCAAGCAGGTTCACGTCGAGGGCATCCGCCACATCACCGCTCTGGACATCCAGTTTGCCCAGCAACTCGGCTACACCATCAAGTTGCTCGGGATCGTCAAAAAGGTCGGCAAGGATTGCGAAGTTCAGGTATCCGTTTATCCCACGCTCGTGCCGAATTCCCATGTCCTTGCCAGTGTGAATCACGTCTTCAACGCCGTGTTTGTGCGCGGCGATGTGGTGGGTGACGCCTTGTTCTATGGCCGGGGCGCGGGCAAGGACGCCACCGCGAGCTCCGTCTTGAGCGATCTCGCGGATGCCGCCCTCGACCTCACCAACAATACCAAGGTCCGCGTACCGCCCTTCGTCTCGCACTCATGCGATGGCACGGTGCTGCCGGTCAGCGAAATCGTCTCGCGTTACTATGTTCGTCTCACCGTGGTGGACAAACCCGGGGTGATGGCAAAGATCTCCTCCATCCTGGCGGCGGCCGACATTGGCATGTCCTCGGTGGTGCAACCCGAGGGGCACCAGGGCGAAAGCGTGCCTTTGATTCTAATGATTCACGACGCCAAAAACGGCGCGGTCACCCAGGCACTGGATAAAATCAGCAAGCTGCCCGTCATCAAAGCCAAGCCCGTGATGATCCGCGTGGAGAGCTTCGCCTGACATTTTCATGAGACTCGAGTTCACCAGCACCAACGGCCGGTCCCCCTCTGTCAATTTGCGCGAGGCGCTGCTCGCGGGCCAGGCCCCGGATCGCGGATTGTATTTCCTGAATGCGTTTCCGCGACTGACGCCGGAGGAAATCGCCGCCTTCCCCGCCCTGCCCTATCACGAAATCGCTTTTCGAGTTCTGTCTAAATTCACCGATGGCATCGTGGAACCCGCCGCGCTGGCGGCCATGTGCCGGGATGCTTATGACTTTGTCGTGCCGCTGGAAAAGGTCTATGACCGCGTGCATATCATGCGGCTGGACCAGGGACCCACGGCTTCGTTCAAAGATTTTGCCGCGCGCATGATGGCGCGGCTGATGGGCCAGTTTTTGCAGGAGGAAAACCGTAAACTGACCATTCTAACCGCCACCAGCGGTGATACCGGCGCGGCCGTGGCCCACGCCTTTCACAACATCCCCGGCTTCCAGGTTATCGTCCTGTTTCCCATGGATGAAATCAGCCTGAGCCAGCGGAAACTCATGACCGTGCTCAAGGGCAACGTCCGCACCGTGGCCATTGATGGCAAGTTTGATGATTGCCAGGCCATGGTAAAAAAAGCCTTCGCCGACCCCGCGCTCAGCCACCTGCCGCTGTCCTCCGCCAATTCCATTAACATCGGCCGGCTGCTGCCTCAGAGCGTGTATTATTTCTACGCCGCCTCGCGCCTGACCCGGCCCGGCGAGGACATGGTCTTCTCTGTCCCCAGCGGCAATTTCGGCGACATGATGGGCGCCATGGTGGCCAAGCAAATGGGCCTGCCTGTGCGCAAAATCATCGTGCCCGTGAATGACAACGACGCCTTCCCGCGCTTTCTCGCGACGGGCGTTTACGAAAAGGTCGTCCCTTCGCGCAACTCCGTTTCCAATGCCATGAACGTGGGCCACCCGAGCAACCTCGCCCGGCTCGTGTCCCTCTACGGCGGCCAGATGGACGAAACCGGGAAGATCAACCGGATGCCCAATCTGGAGGCCATGCGCCGCGATTTGTTTTCCAGTTCAATCTCCGACGACCGCACCCGCGAGACCATCCGCGAAGTCTGGACGAAATATCAATTGCTGCTGGAAGCCCACGGCGCGGTCGCCTGGGCTGGATTCGAGGACTGCCTGGCCGCCGAACCGCTGGCCGGCCTGCCCACCGCCATTCTGGAAACCGCCAACCCGGCGAAATTCCCCGAGGAAATCGAGCGCACCATTGGCTTCTCACCGGATGTTCCGCCGGCTATGGAAGCGATGAACAAACTGCCCGAGGACTTTGACCGCATGGGCGCGGACTATGAACAGTTTCGCGAATATTTGCTGGGACGACATTCGTTGTAAGTGTGGATAAATCCAACTTTTCAAATGACGCGCTTCTGACTATGATGGCGTTTCCATTGGATCACGCCCGGCGGTCGGACCGTCTGCGAATTCGGTGAATTTTGTATGGCTTTAATTGTTCAAAAATATGGCGGCACTTCGGTGGGCAACACCGACCGCATCAAGAATGTCGCCGTCCGCGTGGCGAAGTACCGTGCGCAGGGCGACTCCGTGGTCGTGGTGGTTTCGGCCATGAGCGGCGTGACCGACGGCCTCATCAAACTGGCCAAGGACATCGCCCCCCTGCCCAGCGAACGCGAGATGGACATGCTCCTGGCCACCGGCGAGCAGCAAACGATCGCGCTCACTGCCATTGCCCTCCACGCGGCCAATATTCCCGCCATGTCCCTGACCGGGGCGCAGGCGGGCATCGTCACCGACGGCGTCCATACCAAGGCTAAAATCCACAACATCACGCCCAAGCGAGTGCATGAGCTGCTGAAGGCCGGAAATGTGGTCATTGTCGCCGGCTTCCAGGGCGAAACGGAGGACGGCCAGATCACCACTCTGGGCCGCGGGGGTTCCGATTTGACCGCCATCGCCCTCGCCGCCGCGTTGAAGGCCGACTTGTGCCAGATTTACACCGACGTGGATGGCGTTTACACCGCCGATCCCCGCCTCGTCCCCAACGCCACCAAGCTAACCGAGATTTCCTATGATGAAATGCTCGAACTGGCCAGCCTCGGGGCAAAGGTCATGCAGAGCCGTTCGGTGGAATTTGCCAAGAAATTTGGCGTCGTGTTTGAAGTCCGCTCCAGTTTGAATGACAATCCAGGAACCATTGTGAAAGAAGAAACCAAAAGCATGGAAGACATCGTCGTGCGCGGCGTGGCGCTCGACAAGAATCAGGCCAAAGTGACCCTCGTCGGCGTGCCGGACAAACCCGGCGTGGCCGCGCGCATCTTTAAGGCCCTCGGCGATGCCACCGTCAATGTGGACATGATCGTCCAGAACGTCAGCCACGGCGCCGGTACTCCGGCCACCGACCTCTCCTTCACGGTGGACAAGCCCGACCTGCTCAAGGCGCAGAAAGTCATCGGCGTGTTGAAAAACGACATTGGGTTTAAGGATGTCCTGGCCGATGAAAACATTGGCAAACTCTCCATCGTGGGCGTGGGCATGAAATCCCACACCGGCGTGGCGGGCAAAATGTTTGACGTGCTGGCCCGCGAAGGCGTGAATATCGGAATGATTTCGACCAGCGAGATCAAGATCTCCGTGATCATTGACCTGGCTAAAGGCGCGCAGGCCACGGCCGCCGTGCATAAAGCATTCATCGGTTGAACGGGGTTGCGGAACGGCGGCGATGACTTAAGCTCCCGCGCGCCATGCACCTGTACTGGTCCCAGTTTGTCACCCTGATTGCGACGCCCTTCGAGCACGTTGCCCTCATCTGGGGCATTGTGCCGCTTTATTTTGGCTGGCTGCTCAACGAAAGCACTACGTCCAAGGCCAATTTCCGCACTGCCATTCAAACTGGCTTCAGCTTCCTCTGGGCCGGTGCCCAATGGCTCTACCCTTATTTCGTCAAGGACGGACCGCACGAAGGCCGCTTGGAGCTCAATGCCATGCTGCCGGTGAATCTGGCCGTCACAGCCCTAGTACTGGTACTGGGGGTGATCGCCTTGGTGAGCGGCCTGCGCAAACGGTTTCCGAAATACGGTCGTTTCCTCGGCCACACTCGTTTCGCCAACTATTTCATGATCACCATCTATCCCATGCAGGCCCACTGGCTGGACTGGACCTGGCTCCGGCTGGAAACCATCGCCTTGTTCGCCGTGCCGGTCTGGGTGGTGATGTATGTGGGCTTGATGCCGTTGCGGAAATAAAAACGGGGTTCAGCCAGCCTTCGCCAGATGAACCCATTCGTTTAAATGAATCCAACCAGGTCAGGCAATAGCGGTCAACCGCACGACTTCCGTGCCTGCCTTCGCGAAGTACCCCTTCGCTTTGGCCACGGTGTTTTCCACGGAGAGGCCGTATTTCTTGCGCAGTTCGTCCTGGGTGGTGGCGTGTTCGATGAACTGGTCGGGCCAGCCGATGCGGATCACCGGGGTGGTGATGGCTTTTTCGCTCAGCAGTTCCAGCACGGCGGAACCGTAGCCGCCCATGACGACGTGGTCTTCGAGGGTGATAACCAAGTCGGCGGCCGAGGCGAAGAATTCGTGCGTGCCAGCGTCCAGCGGCTTGGTGAAGCGCGGGTTGATCACTGCCACGTCATGGCCGGCGGCGATCAGTTCCACCGCCGCCTGGCGGGCGATGGCGCACATCGGTCCGAGACCGAAGAGGGCAACCTTCTGTTTGCCCTGGTTGGAGAAGTTCTCAACGATTTCCGCCTTGCCGATGGGAATCAACTTCGGTTGTTCCTTCACTGGCACGCCCTCGGCGGTGCCGCGCGGATAGCGGATGAAGGTGGGATGCCGCTCGTGCGTGGCCGTGAACATCATGTCCGCCAGCTCGTCCTCGTTGGCCGGGGCCATGGCGATGACATTCGGCATGCAGCGCAGGTAGGCGATGTCGAACACGCCGTGATGCGTCGGACCGTCGTTCGCGCTCAGACCGGAGCGGTCCATGCAGAAAATGACGGGCAAATCCTGGAGGCACACGTCGTGGTGGATGCAATCATACGCCCGCTGGAGGAAGCTCGAATAAATGGCGCACACGGGATGAAAACCCATCGTGGCCATGCCGGCGGCGAAAATCACCGCGTGCTCCTCGGCAATGCCCACGTCGTAGTAACGCTCGGGCATGGCTTTTTCCAAATACTTCAGGCCGGTGCCGCTGGGCATGGCGGCGGTGATGCCGACCACGGTGGAGTCCTTGCGGCAGAGCTTGACCATGGTCTGGCCGAACACGTCCTGGTAATTCGGCGGGGTGCCGGCCTTCACCGGGGCGGAGTCGCCGGTTTTGACGTCATACGGACCAGTGCCGTGGAATTTTTCCGGGGACTTGATGGCGGCTTCGTAGCCCTTGCCCTTTTTGGTGAGGACGTGGATGACAATGGGATGATCGCAGGTCTTGGCGAATTCCATGGTGCTGATCAGCAGGGGCAGATCATGGCCGTCAATGGGGCCGAGATAGCGCACGCCCATTTCCTCGAAAATAACCGGTGAACCGTGGCCGCCGCGGCCATCCGCATCCAGCAGGGCATCGGTTTTCTGCATGCCGACTTCATTGAGCGCGCCGCGAAAGCCTTCCTCGGCTTTGTGGGCGAGCTTGAGTGCCAGTTCACCTTTAGGCAACCGGCGGACGAATCCCTGAAAATCCCGGGCCAGTTGGTTGTAGCGGGGATTCGTGATCAGCTTGTTCAGGTAAGCGGAAATGGCCCCCACGTTCTTGGCGATGCTCCATTCGTTGTCGTTCAGGATGCCGATGAATTTCTTGGTGGTATGGCTGATGTTGTTCAGCGCCTCGAACGAAATACCGTTGGTCAGGGCCGCGTCGCCGAAAATACAAACGACGTGTTCCTTGCCGCCTTTTTGGTCGCGCGCCGCCGCCATGCCCAAGGCGGCGGAGAGGGCGGTGCCGGCGTGGCCGGCACCGTAACAATCGTGCACGCTCTCGGTGCGCAGGGCGAAGCCATTAAGTCCGCCGCTCTGGCGGATGGTGCGAAAGCGGTCTTTGCGCCCGGTCAGCATTTTGTGGACATAAACCTGATGGCTCACGTCCCACACAAATTTGTCCACGGGAGTGTTGAAAACGCGATGGAGGGCGATGGTGAGTTCCACCACGCCCAGGTTCGGGCCCAGATGGCCGCCGCCTTTGGCGAGACCGTCAATCAGCTCCTGGCGAATTTCGCCAGCCAGTTCGCCGAGTTGCGGCAGGGTCAGTTTTTTGACGTGCGCGGGTCCATCCACCATATCGAGATATCGGTTCATAGTTTATGTTTCAGACACTTCCAGCGGCTTTAACTTGAATTCGCCCGCTGCATTCTTTTCCAACTGCTGAATCTTTACTTCCGCCTCCGTCAGCTTGTCCTGGCAGAGTTTGACCAGCTTGATGCCTTCTTCGTATTTGGCCAGCAACGTCTCCAGGGGCAGATCATCCGCCTCCATCATTTCCACCACCTGCTCCAAATGCTGGAGGGCTTCCTCAAACGGCGGATTTTTGGCGGGCGACGACTGCCCGGCGTTTTTTGCATTGGCCACGCTCATAATATAGACGAAGCCCGGCGGGAGTAAAGTTCGCAAAAAGGGGTTGGCGGCGCGGCCAACCGGCTGCCGCCGGAACCGTTTACGGCGTCAAGGGCAAGTTCGATGGATCACTGGCCCGATAGACGGAAAAACTGCTGCTGGTTGGTGGCCGGCACCGAGGCGGATATGTTAAAGCCATTGGTCGCCAGGGACACATTCAGGGGCTGCCAGGGTCCAGCCAGGTTCGTGGCAGTCAAGACTTCCGAGGCGCCCACCGGCCAGGTCAGGATGACATTTTTCCCTTCCGCCACGACTTGCACTGAGGGACCGGGCGGCAACACCACCGCATCGCTAACATCGCTCGCCCGCACCACTGTCACCACGGCATTGGTGCTGGTGATTGATCCATAGCGATTCTTCACGGTCACAGAATAGTCGCCGGCATTCGCGGCTCGCACCGGCCCCAAGGACAGCGAACTAGCCGTGGCCCCCGAGAGGCTGTGATGGTAAAAATACCACTGGTATTGCAATGGCGTGGCCCCCCTGGCGAAGGCCGTCAGCGTCACCGCGCTGCCAGCCAGCACAGTTTGACTGACCGGTTGCTCCGTGAACACCGGAGGGCCGGAAAAGGGGTCCAGATTTTGATAAACCGAAACGTTCAGGCTGTACCCATTGGCCATGAAAATATCCGGCCGGCCATCCCCGTCGAA
>Ga0182012_10002937_pt1 | contig 18325 bp, 12 predicted proteins | sample 612S2SmetaG_FD_120486 | JGI IMG/M metagenome (GOLD analysis project Ga0182012, IMG submission 120486) | Permafrost microbial communities from Stordalen Mire, Sweden - 612S2S metaG | ecosystem: Environmental > Terrestrial > Soil > Wetlands > Permafrost | place: Sweden: Stordalen | collected...
ACTGAGCCCGGTTGCGGTGAATCTGGTTTCGAAATATCTGCCGGTTTCTTCCGCGAATCAGTGCGGTCAAGTTACCTTTGGCATTCCGCAAACGGGAGACGAGAATCAATACATTGGGCGGGTAGATTACGCGATAAATTCGAAACACAATTTATTTTCAAGGTATTTCTTGGACAACTGGAAAAATCCCCCGGTGTTCGCCGATAACAACCTGCTGACAACGACATCGCCCGGGAACTACGAGCGAGCGCAGTCGGCTACGATCGGGGACGTCTATTCATTTGGGCCGGCTTTGGTGAATTCATTCCATGCCAGCTTCAACAGAATTCGGGACAATCGCGGGCCGACTAACGCGCCTATCAATTGGACCGATCTGGGCTCTCAAATGTATAGCGCGGTGCCGAATTTCCTTTTGATTTCGAGCATGACGGGAGGCTTCACGACTTTTTGCGGCACCTGCGCGCCGGGGCATTTCGATATGACCAGCTACCAACTGGCGGACGATGTGGACTTCATCCGCGGGAAACATCAGATGGCGTTCGGCTTTAATTTGATCCGGATTCAGAACAATACCCTCTCCGGTTTTGACGAAAACGGGGCGCCGGTGTTCAATGGCTCGTTTACGGGTTTGGGAATGGCTGATTTCATGACCGGCTATATGAGTGATTTCCAACAAACCAATGCCACGCCAGACGATCTGCGGCAGTGGCTTATGAGCGTTTACGCGCAGGACAGTTATAAAGTTTCCTCACACTTCACGGTCAACTATGGATTGCGCTGGGAGCCAACCTTCGCGGACCAGGACAAATATAAACGTGGGACGTCTTTCAACGAGGCGGCCTTCTTTGCGGGACGGGCGAGCACTGTTCATCCGAGCGCCCCGCTGGGATTGTTTTTCCCGGGAGATCCAGGTATACCGGCAGCAAACTGGAACGGCCAGAAAGCCAACTTCGGGCCACGCGTGGGGATGTTATGGAATCCGCACGGCGACGGAAGGGATACGTTGCGCGCAGGGGCGGCGATTCTGTATGACTCGACCGAAACTTGGTTCAACGAGCGGGAGACTACTAATCCGCCGTTCGGCAACGATATCGACGTAGGGTCTACTGGGACGCTGACCAACCCTTGGGCGGGTTATACCGGAGGAAATCCATTCCCCCAACATAGTCTCTACTTTCCGAAGTTCGGTACCTATATCAACATGCCGATCAATCCTAAGTCGACCTATGTGTCGCAGTGGAATTTGACTTATCAACGCCAGTTGCCCGGGAACTGGCTGGCATCAATCAGCTACATAGGGAATGAGACGACTCACCTATGGATCTCGGAGGAAAGAAATCCAGCGGAGTTTTTGGGATTGGGGCCGTGTTCTATCAATGGAGTTAACTACAATCCCTGTTCCAGCACCAAGAATACAAATCAGCGGCGATTGCTCTATCTGTCGAATCCGGCAACGGGCGTTTATTATGCGAGCATCGACACCATGGACGATGGCGCGGTGGCCCATTACGAAGGAATTCTGGGATCGCTGACTCACCGCTTCAGCCAAAACTTCACGGCGGTGACTAACTTCACCGACTCAGTGTGTCTGTCCGACTACGATTTCGGAGCTGCCTTGGCGGGTTCCGCTAATTCGCAGCCGTTCAACCGGCATGCGGACTGGGGGCCGTGTGTCTCCGATACACGATACAACTTCAACTTGTCTTTGGTTGCGCAAAGCTCTTTCAGGCATGGTAATCCCTGGCTGGGGCGCGTGCTGGGCAACTGGCAGATATCGCCAATCATGCGCGCAACGAGCGGGCAGCCGCTGAATATCACGACGGGCACCGACAACTCACTCACCGGGCTGGGGAACGACCGTCCGAACCAGGTGCTCTCGGACGTGCATGCCACGACTCCAGCCTGCAAGACCGCGCCTTGCGTGCAGTGGCTGAACCCAGCGGCGTTTTCGGCGAATCCAACCGGGACGTTCGGCAACCTGGGGCGTAATGCGTTAAGGGGACCTGGATTTTTTGGGTTTGATCTGGCCGTCAGCCGGACGTTTAAGCTGACTGAACGTTTTGGGCTGCAAGCGCGCGCCGAGGCTTTCAATATTCTCAACCACACTAACTTTGTGGGGAATATTGTGCCAGCCGGGCAACCGGCAGGTGCGACCTATGGGACTCTCTCGCAGGCGCTAAACGCGGCGACGTTCGGGCAGATCACCGGAGCGTTCGACCCGCGGATTTTACAATTCGCCATGAAGTTGACGTTCTGACGGGTGCCGTGTGGTGCGCTAAACTCTGACAGGCGGAGCCGCCGAAATTTTTCTGGCCAGATTCTTGAACGCTTCGTTTCAGGATGGGGAGTTGTGGCGTTTGAGGTTTGGGAGATTAACCATTGAAGATCCTGATTGTCGAAGATGAGGCAAAGACCGCGCGATTTCTGCAGAACGGATTAAGGGAGGCTGGGTTTGTCGTCGATGTAGCGGTTGACGGACAAGAAGCGATCCATCTGGCGGAAGAACTTTCGTTTGATCTGATCGTATTGGACGTCATGATTCCCAAGGCCGACGGCTGGCAGGTTTTGACCAGGTTGCGGCGCGACGCCATACAAACGCCGATTCTCTTGCTCACCGCCAGAGACGCGGTGGCCGACCGCGTCAAGGGATTCGAGTTGGGCGGCGACGACTACCTGGTCAAACCCTTCGCGTTTTCAGAGTTACTGGCGCGCGTGAGGGCGTTGCTGAAACGGTCTCCTGTCCGGCACGAGGAGGTGTTGCGCGTGGCGGATTTGGAGATTGATCTGGCCCGGCATCGAGCCGCACGCTCAGGGCAGCGGGTGGAGCTGACCGCCAAGGAATTCGTGCTGCTCGCGCTACTGGCGAGACGAGCGGGCGAAGTGCTTTCGCGGACCATGATTGCCGAGGCAGTGTGGGATATGAATTTCGACAGCGATACGAACGTAGTAGACGTGAATGTGAGGCGGCTGCGCGGCAAAGTGGACGATCCGTTTCCCCGCAAACTGATCAAAACGATTCGTGGAGTCGGCTACGTTCTGAATGACGACGAATAGGTGGTCGCTGGCCTTCCGCCTGACCGCCTGGTATACCCTCGCTTCGTTGGCTCTTTTGCTGGCGGCAACGGGCATACTGTACTGGGCATTAGTGAGCAATTTGGAGCGCAACTCGACGTTGTTTCTCGCCGACAAGGTGCATGTGCTGACGACACTGTTGCGGGAGCGCCCGAACGACTGGGATGGGCTAAACGAAGAGATCGAGCTGGAATCGGCAGCGCGCCGCTATGACCGCTTCTACATTCGCCTGGCCGATGGGCAGATGAAAACGCTGCTCGAGACTTCCCAGATGGATCTGCTGTTACCCGCCGGCCGATTCACCGGATTAGCCGATCGCGTGGCGAGAATTCGATCAGTAGAAGGGGCGCTGTATCTGGCAACGGAAGTCAGCGCACCTTTGGGTGCGGCACAGAATCCTCGCTGGAGGATTCAGATCGCGGTAAGCCTGGCTCAACAGCAACAGGTGCTGGCGCGCTTTCGCCAATGGCTCTGGGCAATCTTGTCGGCGTCGTTTGTTTTGTGCCCCGTGGTCGGATACCAGATCGCCCGGCGGGGCATCAGACCGATTCAATATGTCGCCGAAACGGCGAGACGAATTGGCTCGAGCACATTGAGTGAACGCATTCAATCGGATGGTTATCCGATTGAAGTGGCGGATCTGGCCCTGACGTTCAATGCCATGCTAGATCGTCTGCAAGAGAGTTTTGAGAGATTAACGCGCTTTTCCGCGGATCTGGCGCATGAATTGCGAACACCTGTGAATAACATCCGAGGCGAGATTGAAGTGGCGCTAGCCAGATCCAGATCAACCGCCGAGTATCGCGAAGTCCTGACCTCAAATCTGGAAGAGGTTGTGCGTTTGTCGGATTTAATCGCAACCCTCTTGTTCCTGGCAAGAACGGAGAGCCCCGGCACCTACATCAAGCGCGAGGCGGTAAGTGTTAGCGAATTGCTTGAGACGATCAAGGATTACTACGAAGGGCCAGCCGATCATGCGGGCGTGGCCTTGGAGGTAAATGCGCCGCCCGGATTGCAAGCTATGCTCGACCGATCATTGATGCAGCGAGCCATAGGCAACTTGGTAAGCAATGCCCTGGCTCACACACCATGTGACGGACGCATCCAGCTAAATGTATCCCACAGCCAAGACTGTCTGCAAATTTGCGTTAGCGATAACGGGCGAGGCATTCCCGCCGAATCGATTGAACACTTATTCGACCGATTCTATCGTGTCGACCCAGCCAGATCTCAGCTATCAGGAGGGTTCGGTTTGGGATTATCTATTGTGCGCGGAATCATGCTGCTGCACGGAGGCAACGTGCAGATCGAAAGCGAATTAGATAAAGGAACACAGGTTACCTTGACGATTCCACTCAGTTAGCCGCCCCGTCCGCTCACAACTGAGGGGGAACTAACCTCTCGCCCCAATCTCCTGGCCTACGCCCTCGCCAATCTGCTGCCGCCACAGCGCGTAATAGAGCCCCGTCTTCTCCACCAGCTCCGAATGGCTGCCTTGTTCGACAATTCTTCCCCGTTCCAGCACATAAATCCGGCCCGCATGCATGACGGTTGACAAGCGGTGGGCAATCAAAATGGTAATCACGTCTGCGCGTTCGCCGACATCCCGAATCGTGCGCGTAATTTCTTCTTCAGTAATCGAATCCAAGGACGAGGTTGCCTCATCGAACACCAACAACCGCGGCTTCCGCAGCAGCGCCCGCGCAATCGAAAGCCGTTGTTTCTCGCCGCCCGAAACCTTCACTCCGCCTTCGCCAATCAAGGTATCCAAGCCCTTATCCGCTCGCGCCAGCAACGAATCCGCCGCCGCCCGGTGCAGCACCTCCAAACACTCCGCATCGCTCGCACCCGGCCTCACAAACAGCAGATTCTCGCGAATCGTCCCCGAAAACAGCTGCGTATCCTGGGTAACAAAGCCAATCTGCGCGCGCAACTCATCCGGATCAATCTCCGCCGCGTCAACGCCGTTGTAGCGAACCGATCCCTCTTTGGGCGCATACAAGCCGACCAATAACTTCACCAAAGTGGTTTTCCCCGCGCCCGACGGCCCCACGAACGCAATCGTGTCTCCGCTATGCAACTCGAAGCTCACGTGACAAACAGCAGGACGCGTAGCCGAATTATGCTGGAAACTAACTTTGTCAAACTCCAACGATTGCAACCCTCCCAACGGCACGGCGTGCAACGGCTTCGGCTCGGGCGCGATATTCAAAATGTCCCGGAGAGTATTCAGCGACGCTTCCGTCTCGCGGTAGATGTTGATGATGTTGCCCAATTCCTGCAGCGGTCCAAAGATAAAGAACGAGTAGATGAACAAGGAAAAGAACTGCCCCACGGTAATTCGCTGGCTAAAAATCAGGTAAAGCATCAGGAACAGAATGCTCGTGCGCAACAAATTAACGCATGTCCCTTGCAAAAAACTCAGGCTGCGGATATAGCGAACCTTCTTTAGTTCCAGCTTCAGAATCTTGCCTGTCGTCGTATTTAGCCGTTCAATCTCCTGATTCGCCAAACCCAGCGTCTTCACCAGTTCAATGTTGCGCAACGATTCAGTCGTTGAACCCGCCAGCGCTGCGGTTTCCGCCACAATCGTTTTCTGCACTGGCTTGATCTTGCGGCTTAACGCCGAACTCAAATAACCCAGGATCGGCACCGTCAACAGAAAGGCCGGCGCAATAATCCAACTCACGTGCAGCGCATAAATGGTAACGAAGATTACTCCGACCGTGGCCGTAAAAAGGATGTTCACAAACGCGTTGATAAAGCGCTCCACGTCATTGCGCATTTTCTGCAGTTTGCCCAACGTCTCGCCGCTGCGCTGATCTTCAAACAGCGCGTAGGGCAAGGACAGCGACCGTTCCACGCCCGCGGCATACAGCTCCGCGCCCGTCTGCTGCGTCACCACGTTCACGTAATAGTCTTGAAAATTCTTCGCCACGCGCGACACAAACGCCACGCCTACCGCCATCCCCAACAACCGGCTGACGCCCAGCACGAACTGGTGCATGGAATATTGGTGAAACTTCGTCGCGTAACCGTCAATAATGAGGCGGAAGATATACGGGTCGAGCAAGGAAAACGTTTGATTGATGGCGGCCAGAATCAGCGCCAACAGAACCAGCCGCATGTGCGGTTTAAGATAAGTCAATAAAAGTGACATGGTAGAGGTAACGTGCCAGAATACCTCATTTGATGTCCATCCGTCCCGAAAGTGTTCAGGTTTGGGTTGTTCGCCTTCCCGAACACGATATCCAGCATTGGCGTCCGCTTCTGTCGGCGAGCGAATGGGAACGCGCCCTGCGCTTCCGCATGCCCGCCGATCAGCAGCGCTTTGCCATCACGCGCGGCATCTTGCGCACCCTGCTGGGCCGCTACCTGGCGATGCCGGCTGCCGCCATTGAGTTCACCGCCAATGATTACGGCAAACCTGCCGTTGCTGGACCCATCCGTTTCAACGTCTCCCATTCAGGCGATTATGCGCTCCTTGCCTTCGCGAACCAACTTCATCTCGGCATTGATGTCGAACGCATCAGCGGGGAACGCGTCGTAGCCGAGCTAGCCCAGCGCATCCTTTCGCCCGGCGAATATCAGCGCTTCAACGCCATCGCGCCTGCCCGGCGCACGTCCACTTTCTTCCAGATCTGGACGCTCAAAGAATCCCTGTTGAAAGGCATCGGCAGCGGTCTCTCCGTTGCGCCACAATGCCTCGAAGTAGCGTTCTATCCGCATGCGCCCAAGCTGCTGGCTTCACAAGCTCCGCAGATCACCGATGTTAAGGAATGGACGCTGCGCAGCCTCTCGATTGGTCATGAAGGCTACGCCGCCGCCATCGCCGTCAAGCACGCAAATCCGCTCATCGAATTTCAGCAGCAGAGTTTGTTCCTTTGATCGCACAACGGGCACGTCGCCGCAACGGGAACTGAATCTTTTCCATCCCCGAAGCCCCGCTGTGCCGCGTGAAACGCCAGCAGTTGCGTGAGCGTCTCGTGCCGGACTTTTTCAAGCAACCCCACCGCCGTTTGATCGCCGTCCGCCTGCGCCTGCCCTATGAATTCGTCGTACATTGCAAGTTGCCTGATCGTCGCCTCGATGGCCGCTTTCAGGTTTTCATCCTCGCTTCGGGCCAAGTGCGCTAGTTCCGCTTCGCGCGCAAAATGTTGGCAACGGCCAACGTCCGCTGCTCCATCAAACAAAGAGGCCATACTTTCGTCTTCATGGAGCCGCGCAGCGGCGGCGAAGCGCAGAAATTCCGCGCTTGCGAAAGCCTCCGCCTTCATCGCTGACATCAGGTTCTGAACCGTCCTGGCTTTCATGGGCTCCTCGTCCTTCAGCCGGCCTGACTGCACGCATTCTGCCAAATACTTAGATCTCTAAACGCAGCAGTTTAGGCGAGATCCAGGACGCAAACCGAACACCTGGCACGCCGCCTGACTCAACGGTTGGGTCGAATGGCGCAATCGCTCGCCGGTTGAACCTGCTTAGTCCAAACCTTTCAATGAGTTAAGAATGGCGAGTCGCATGCATATTTCTTCATTTCAAAAAAAGGAGAAATTATGCCCTGTCTTGGCGACCTGCCATCCGGCGAATTAAACCGTGTTCCGCTCGTTGCGCCTCTTTCCCGGAACATGTCTTTCGCGGCGGTTCCGAGCGTCGAGCCGTTTAAGCGAATCCGCCACTTCGCGAAGGGCGAAGTCGTTTTTCGCCAAGGAGAACAGGCGCGAGGCGTGTTCCTGATCCGTCGCGGTTCCGTCAAGCTTTACATGACTTCCGGCAAAGGCCGCGCCGTCATTTTGCGCATCGCGCGTGCCGGAGAAATGTTGGGACTGGCCGCCACTCTTTCGGCGGAGCCCTATCTCGCTAGCGCTGAAACGCTCGAGGCAACCGAACTCGCTTACGCCGAACGTGAGCAATTTCTCTCGTGTCTCGCGCAAGATCCGGATGTTTCGCTCAGCGTGGCTCGACAGGCTTGCGCCAACTACCAAAACGCTTGCCGCCAGGTTAGTTTGCTAGGCTTGTGCCGTTCCGCCGGTGAGCGGGTGGCGCATTTCATCCTGAACTGGCCCTCACCTGTGCTTGACCTCACTCACGAAGAGATCGCCCAAGCCGCCGGAACAACCCGCGAGACAGTCACGCGCACTCTCGCCGGCTTTCGAAAAAACGGTTGGGCTTCGCTGGCCGCATCCAAGCTCACCATTCAAAGCCGCGAAGCGCTCGAAAAGCTCGTCGCTTAAACCCTCATAGAGTCTTTCATCCGAATCACCGACCCGTTCTGTCTTACGAACCAACCCGCCGTTCCTACTTCAGTCCGGTGACTTACAGGTGCTCTCCGCTGTCTGCCCGTACCTCGCGTGCAGTGGCGAGACGCCAAGAACTCCTCGCACGGGAGGCCCGGCGCCTCGCAACCTGGACACGCTCGAATCGAAGGTCGCTAACGGCCGCCTGCTGATGCGCCATTGCGGGAAAGTTCTTTTCATCGGTTCCCGGTTAAAGACTCTCATGCGCGCCGGCGTTGACATGTGGCCCGCTCAATCTCTCACGCTTTTTTGTCCCTCACGTCCTGGTCGCCTGGGTCACTTATTTGGCAAGCTTCTAAGTCACTGGAGACTCATCTCGCCTTCTAAAATGTCCGGGTCTTGGCCACTGGCAAATGCGAATCCCTGCCCTTCGAGCAGGATTCGCATCGCCGGGTTTTCCGTCAACACCGAAGCCGTCAACTTGTCGAGTTTCTCGTCTCGTCCAAATCGCACTAGCCGCGCAACCAGCTCCCGTCCGATGCCGCGCCGTTGGTATGAATCGCTGATGATGGCGGCCACCTCGGCCTCGTTCTTCAACGGTGATTTCGCTAATCTGCCGATGCCGGCTATCTCCGTTGCGGTCTCCGCCACCAACCCCATTTGCCGGTCGTAATCAATAAAGCAAACCCGCGTCAAACGTTCATGCCGCACGCGGCTTTCGAGTTTCATCTGCGTAAAGAAACGCCGGTAAACACTTTCGTCAGAAAGCGTGGAATGAAACTTGACCACCGCCGGTTCATCCTCCGGACGAATCGGTCTGATGGTCAGAGTTGTGCCATCTTTGAGAGTTACTTTGTCGATGTATTTCGTGGGATAGCTGCGTATAGGCGGCTTTGGAACGCCAGCCATGTCTGTTGACTTGGGGAAAAGCACCACGCGGGCGTCCAGTGCCAGCAGCCCATCCGCCGAAGCCACCAGCGGATTGATGTCTATCTCCTGAATGACAGGCAAATCCAAAACTAACTGGCTGAAGCGCACCAACAATCGTTCCAGCCTGGCCAGATCGACCGGCTTTCGCCCCCGCACGCCTTTGAAGGCCTGGAAGATTTGTGTTTGCTCCATGAAGCGCCGTGCCAGCGTGGTATTAAGCGGCGGCAGCGCCAGCGCTCTGTCTTTGAAAACCTCCACCAATTGGCCGCCCATGCCAAACAATAAAACCGGTCCAAATTGCGCATCAATGCTAGATCCTAAAATCAACTCATAACCTTCCATCTGCACCATGGGCTGCACGGTGACGCCTTGAAAATGCTCTGCGCCGGCTTTCTCTGTCACCGACGTTTGAATTTCGCTAAACGCCCACCTCACCGCATCCGCATCGCGCAAGTTGAGCTTCACGCCTCCAACATCGGTCTTATGAGTCAGCGTGAGTGAATTCAGTTTCAAGACAGCGGGGAAGCCAATTTCGCCGGCCACTTGCGCTGCTTCATCCGCCGAACTTGCCAGCCGAGTCGGCACCGTGGGTATTGAATAGCTCCGCAAAAGCTGTTTCGATTCAAACTCCGTCAGCAGGGTCCTGCCTTCACCGCGCGCGCGTGCGATTAAAGCCTCTGCTTGCGAACCGGCATCCTTATCGCTTTCAGCCAGCGTCGGCGTTTCATAGAGAGCATTCAGATTGTAGCTATAGCGCCACAAATAATGGAACGCGCGCACCGCATTGTCGGGAAATGAAAAAGTCGGTATGCCGGCTTTGTTCAAAACTGCTTCGCCTTCACCCGCGCGGTCGCCGCCCATCCAACTGGCCAGAATCGGCTTGCCATGCAGTTTGGCAAAAGGTGTCAATTTGTTGGCGATTTCCACCGGATCGCTCATCGATTGCGGGGTCATGATCACCAGCAGACCATCCGTATTGGGATCCTGCGCGGCAATTTTAACCGCCGCCTCATAACGGTCGGCGCCCGCGTCGCCAATGATGTCGATCGGGTTGCTATGGCTCCAGTGAGTAGGCAACACTCCATTCAGCGCTGCTAGCGTGGCATCGGAGAGGGGCGCTAGTTGTTCGCCCAAACCAATCAGCATGTCGGTCGCTAGCACACCCGGGCCGCCTGCGTTGGTCACTATAGTGAGTCTCGGTCCAGCCGGCCGCGGCTGGTGAGCCAAGACCTCTGTCATGTGGAACACGTCATCCAGTTCGTTGATACGCAAAACGCCCACCCGCCGGAATGCCGCGTCCAGCACGGCATCGCTGCCCGCTAGCGTTCCGGTATGCGAGGCCGCAGCTTTCGCCGCCGACTCGGTCCGCCCTGCTTTGATCACCAGGATCGGCTTGTCCAGCGCAACCTCGCGTGCCGCGGAAAGAAACGACTTGGCATCTCCCACCGATTCCATATAAATGACAATGCTACGGGTATGTGGATCGTTTCCCAAATAGTCAATCAAGGCACCCCAACCGACATCCAGCATGGAACCAATCGAAAGAAACGCGCTGAAGCCCACCTGCTCCCGCAGGCTCCAATCCAGCAGCGCGGTGCAGATCGCGCCGCTCTGACTAATGAGCGCCACAGTGCCCGGCCGCGCAATCGTGTGTGCAAAGGTGGCGTTCAGCCCGCTAATGGGGCACATCACTCCCAAGCAGTTCGGCCCGATCAGCCGCATATTCGCTCGGCGCGCCGTAGCCAAAACGCGTTGTTCCAACTCGACTCCGCGCGCTCCCGTCTCGCGAAATCCCGCCGAGATGATGACCGCGCCACTCACTCCAACCTCCGCACACTCTTCGATCATTTCCGGAATCGATTCGGCGGGTGTGATGAGTACCGCCAAATCGACCGGGTCGGGAATCGCTTTGATCGATGGATAAGCGCGAATCCCCAACACCGAATTACGCCTGGGATTGACCGGATAAACCGTTCCATCAAATGGACTGCTGATCAGATTCCACAGAACGGACCTTCCCACCGAGCCCTCTTTCGCGGTTGCGCCCACCACGGCTACCGAGCGTGGCTTGAAGAATACTTCCAGGCCAACCGGTTCGTGTATCTTAACCATTCGCTCTAAGCTTACTCCGCCGCCGCCGGGTAATGAATAGAATAAGATCTTGCACGACGCAAACAGCAATCCAGCGCTCCCTCAACCCGAACTTCAAGTCCGGTCTTACTTGCGTTTCCGCGATCTGCTGGAGGCCGCGCCCGATGCGATTTTCGAAGTCGAGCAAGACGGCACGATTATTCTTCTAAACGCGGCCGCCGAGGCGATGTTTGGCTACGCGCGTGAAGAATTGTTAGGCCAACTGGTGGAGAAGTTGGTGCCGCAGGCGGCGCGCCTGGCACACGAAAACCACCGTGCCGGCTATGCGCATAAGCCATCGATACGCCCCATGGGAGTCGGGCTTGAATTGCTGGCCTTGCGCAAGGATGGGAGCCTGTTTCCGGTGGAAATCAGCCTCAGTCCAATTCGTTCGATTCGGGGCCATAGGGTGATTGCCATCGTGCGCGATGTGACGGAGTGGAACAAGGCCAAGGCCGAAATCAATGCCCTGCACCTGCAATTCACCATCAGCTTGGCGGAAGCCAACCGCCAACTGGAGATTCGCAATCGCGAGGTGGAAAGAGCCAACCGCTTGAAGAGCGAATTTCTGGCCAGCATGAGCCACGAACTGCGCACTCCGCTTCACACAATCATCGGCTTTTCGGATCTTTTGGCGGAAGAATTGAAGGGGCCGCTGAATGAAACGCAAAAAAGATTTGTAGAACATATTCGCAATGACTCGCGCCATTTGCTTGAATTGATTAGCGACACGCTGGATATCAGCAGGATTGAAGCCGGACGGCTCACGCTGCATCCTGAGGAGTTCAATGCCTCGGAAGCGTTGGCCGGTTGGCTGGAGAAATTGCGCCCGTTAGCTAACAATAAGAAGCAAACAATCGTGGAAGATTACCCATCCAGCCTCACGGTGTTTGCCGATCCCATCAGGCTTAAGGAGATCATTTACAATTTGGTCAGCAATGCCATCAAATTCACCGGCGATGGAGGGACGGTCACGATAACCGCCAAGCGCCATGGAGAGGGCGCTGTCTTCCGAGTGACAGACAATGGAATTGGCATTCCAGAGGCAGAACACGAAGCTATCTTCGACAAGTTTTATCAACTCGGCGCGACCACCAAAGGCGTTCCCGAAGGCACCGGACTGGGGCTAGCCATAACCAAGAGCCTGGTAGAGCTGCACGGCGGCGAAATTCGCGTGCGTAGCAAGCCGGGTGAAGGCAGTAGCTTTGAGTTCACTTTACCCGGCGGTGCCGTAAGATGATGTCTTAATGCAAGACAACGTCTCACTGGTCATTGTCGACGATAATGCCGGCAGTTTGGAGTTGCTTACCGCGGCCTTGGAGCAGCCGGGTCTCAACATTCTTACGGCAAGCGATCCGGAGACCGGCCTCGATCTTATTTTTGAGAAGCATCCGCAAATCGTGCTGACGGATCTGGTTATGCCGAAAATGACCGGTTTGGAATTGCTCGAGCGCGTGATCTCTTTTGATCCGGCGATCGAAGTGATTTTGATGACGGCCCACTATTCGTCGGAATCGGCAGTGGAAGCGATCCGCAAGGGAGCGAGCGATTACTTGAACAAACCGGTCTCTATACCCGCTTTGCGGGAACGGATCGGCACGATGATTGAAGATGCCCGACGCCGCTTGCGCGGCGTCGAAATCCAAGACGAGTTGATGGCCATCTCGCCCTTCGAACAAATCGTGGGCGCTAGCCCCGCGATGTGGGAAATGTACTCGCGCATCCGGCGCATTGCGCCCCATTTTCGGACGGTTCTGGTCACGGGATCCACTGGATCAGGAAAAGATCTGGTGGCCCAAGCGCTGCATAAACTGAGTCCGGCCTCCGCCGGAAATTTCGTGGTGGTGAATTGTTCGGCCGTGGTAGAAAGCTTGTTCGAAAGCGAGCTATTCGGCCATGTCAAAGGCGCATTCACCGGCGCGGCCGCCGACAAAATTGGCCTGGTGGAACACGCCAGCGGCGGCACGCTTTTCCTGGATGAAATCGGCGACATGCCGTTAGGCACGCAGGCCAAGCTGCTGCGTACCATTCAGAATCAGGAAGTCCAGCGCGTGGGATCTTTGCAACCGCGCAAGATCGATTTTCGCGTGATCGCCGCCACCCACCGCGACTTGCGGGCAATGATTCGCGAAGGTAAATTCCGCGAAGACCTTTACTACCGGCTTTCCATGGTGGAGCTATCGATTCCTTCGCTGGCGCAAAGGAAAGAAGATCTGCCGCTTTTGGTGCGCCACTTTATCACGAAATTCTCGCAGCAGTTTCATAAACCCGTACGCCGCATCACGCAGCGCGCCAGCATTGCACTAAGCCGTTATCAGTGGCCCGGCAACGTGCGGGAACTGGAAAATGCCATCGGCCATGCCTGCATGATGACAATGGACGAGGTCATTGATCTCGCCGATTTGCCACCGCACCTGCGCGGTGATGCGCCGAGTCCGTTTGACGATTCGCCCGTGCCCGCGCCCGAACTGGTCGACCATGCCGTTGCGGCCTCCATGCTGGAAAGCAACGAAAAGCGTCTTGTCTCCGACGCACTCGCTAAAGCGGGCTGGAACCAATCGGAGGCGGCGCGGCTGTTACGGATTGGGCGCGATGCTCTTCGCTACAAGATGAAGAAGTATGGGCTTGTGGAACCGGGCAGTAACTGAGAACAGGGCAGGGCGCATCGTGAATAATCTGGTAAGCGTGCGTCCGCAGACGGCCGAAGCGGTGTTGGCTTTCGCCTCTGCCAAGAATAATTAACCCGGTCTGATTTTCGAGCGCCAGCTTGCGAACTGCCTTGGCTGTGCTTCCGGTGGTGACAGTGATTTCACACCCGATACCGGCTTCACGCTGCAATTTTGTCAGTTCGATGCGCGCTCCTTCCAAACGGTAACGCTGCAAATCAAAATCGAAATATTTATTCGAGCGGATCTCGGACTCCGGTATGCAATGAACCAGTTGTAGCTTGGCTAGAAACGCCCGGCTTACTTCACTGGCAAAGCGCAGGAGCGAATCCGTTTCTGCATCTATATCCACGGCGCAAAGAATATGACCTATGTTGTTTTGAAAGCCGCCGTGGAAACGCGCGTTGGCATCCGTCCAAACCGGGCAGGCAGTGTCGTGGATCACCTTGGCCACCACTGAACCCAACAGTAGGCCTTGCAGCCTCCCAAAGCCGCGTGTTCCTATCATGATCAGATCCGTCGGGTGTTGGCGCGCCCAATCCGCGATAATCCAGGCCGGATCCCCCTCGGAAAGTACTTTTGCAACTTGATCGGCGGGAAGGTCGAGCTTGAAATCCTGCAAGCTTTGTTGCGCCGCGTCATAAAACTGTTGAAAGCAGTCGGTATTGATCGTTGGAGCTTCCGCGCTGCCGTACCAGGTGGACGGTATTTCAAACACATGCAGCACCGTCACTTTGCAGCCGAATCGCCGCGCAAGAGTTTCAACCTGTGGCTTCATGGCCACGCTCTGCTCGGAGAAATCCAACGGATACAAAATATGCTCGAACTTCATGCGAGTGCTTTGTTGCACAACGAATGCCAACGCAAAACCCCTGATTTTCGATGATTTGACACAACAGCTCTTGCGCCAAATCACCCAAGCTTACGGCTTGGCAGCCTCACCCGGCGCGTAACAACTCATCTCAAGACCCAACGCCCAGCGGCGCTGAAATCCGGGCCAGAAGTCGTCGCCCTTGCTGAAAGTGCCAGTGTCCGGAGTATTCGGCGGAGCTTGCCATTTACCGTCGTTCGAATGCGGCATGGGAACGTGCAAAAAAGCCCGGCGCGTTTGATCGCCCTTCAGATTGAGATCCAGAAACGCGGTGATGAAATGCTGGTTGATGGCGGCGATGCGGTCCTTGCGCCAGACGGGCTCATCGAAGCTTTGCAAGCCCGCGTAATCAAGAGCTAGGCCGGCCGGAGGCGGATTGCCTCCCGTGTTGTGACGGGCGTTTTCGTAGACCAGCAGGCAGCGGTCTGAGTTAACCGCCAGTTGCATGGCGCGCTTGGGGCCTGCTTCGTAACCGGCGACGTCGTCATGATCGCCGGCGATAAACAGGGTCGGCAGATGAATATTAGCCAGCCCTTCATTGTCCCAAGCGTTGAAGGGAGGCTGCTCGCCCCAGGGCGCGATCGCTACGATGGCCTTCAAACCGTCGCGCGCCAGCGACTTATATTTAGAGTTCTCACGATTCCAATCGGCCAGATAGCCGCCGGGGACCAATTTGTTGAGCAAGCTGTTTTCGCTGATGCCCGCGCCGGCGCTGATCAATGCGCCATAGCCGCCCATCGAGTAGCCAACGATGGCGGCATTGTTTTCCTGCACTAAGCTAGAAAGAAAACTGTCGTTCGATTTCGCCATTTTTTGAATGGAGGAGAGCACGAACAGCTGATCGCTGGAGCGATTTAATAAAGTGCTGGCGAAGCCGCGCACCTCGCCGAAGACGGAATCGGTGTGGTCAATCGCGGCGACGATGTAACCTTTGGAGGCGAGGTTCTCTGTCAGGTAGGTGAGAAAGTAGCGCGAGCCGGGATAACCATGGGAAACGATGACGAGAGGAAATTGCTGTCCTTTGAGCGGCGCAGCGTCACGCGCCGCTTTGCCGGGGAATTCAAAACCCTTAGGGCCGCTGGTGCGGGGCACTACACCCGGCATGGCGCTCGGGTAAATGACGCGCTGCTCTTGCCCCGGTGCAAGTGTCGCCGGGTACCAGACTTCCACTTTAAGCGGACGGTCATAAAGGGGCGCTTTGCCCGTGTCTTTGTCGAAATTCAGCACGTCGACTTGCCCGGAGTGAACGAGATCAAGGGTGCGGACGCCTACCGCGTACGTTCCTTGTGGCGCTAATTGCGGCGCATCCGCCTTGGGGACGCTGACGAAATCGGAAGGGGCATCTTGCGCGTGCAAGATGCAGGATATGGCTAAAAGAAGACAGACACGCACGAAGCTATAGTGACATAGCGCGAAGGGCCCTCGTGTGGAGGGCCTCGGCTTTTATCTGGCTGCGGCTTTAACTTTGGGCGACACGCGAGTCCGGCTTACCTTCTGAGGCCGGCCGGCTTTTACCTTGTGGGCGACGCCGTTCATGCTGGAGGACGAAGCGCCATTCGACGAGCCGTTACCGTTGCCATTCGGCGTGAGTTTCCCGAGGACGACCGAGCGCCGTGCGCCGGTGGCCATGGGTACGTTCGACGGGCGCTGGTGAGCCGTCTCATAGGCCATCACCGCAAAGGCGATGGCTTCCTTGGCGTCCACATCCAAACCCACTTCCGTGCTTTCCTTAACCGGAATGGGGTTCATTGCCTTGGTCAACATGCGCATCAAGGTCGGATTGTGAGTGCCGCCGCCGGAGACGAACACTTCGTCCACCCGCATTTCGGGCGTCACGAAGTTGCGCACTCCGAGTGCGATGCTTTCCGCCGTCAGCGCCGTCGCCGTGGCGATAAGGTCTTCGCTGCTCAGTTCGGTATCTAACAGTTTGGTGACGAACTCCGCCCCATACTGCTCGCGTCCAGCCGTCTTGGGTGGCTTGGCGCGAAAATACTTATCGCGCAGCAGTTTGGCCAGCAGTTTCGGATCAACCGCACCCGACGCGGCAATAGCGCCGTCGCGGTCGTACGTCTGCCCACCTTGCGTGATGCGGCTCACCAGCTGATCGACGACCATGTTGCCGGGGCCCGTGTCGAAAGCGATCACGCGATCCGTACTGGTATTGGGAGGAATCGCCGTCAAATTGGCAATGCCGCCAATGTTGACAGCTACCCGCCCGCGACCTCGGTGGCGAATCAGCAAATAGTCCAAATAGGGCACGAGGGGAGCACCTTTTCCGCCAGCGGCTACATCCCGCTCGCGAAAATTGGAAATCACATCGATGCCCGTGCGTTCGCTGATGACACTGGACTCACCGATCTGAAATGTGCTCGCCACCTTCTTGCCCAGGTACTGTGCGCCTTGGCCCTCATGGAAGATCGTCTGGCCGTGGCAGCCGATCAGCTTAATGCTGTTAAGCGGAATCTGCGCCCGTTCAGCCGTCTCTTCCAGGGCCTCAACATAGAGTTCCCCGAGCAAAAAGTTCAGCCTGGAAATATCTCCCGTTTGCGTGCTCGTGTTGGACACCGCCAGCAACGCTTCACGGATCTGTCTTGGATAAGGGACGGAGTGGCTAGTCAAAACATTGATCTTCGCCTTAAAGCCCGAGCCGGTGATATCGATGATTGCCACATCGATCCCGTCGAGCGAAGTCCCACTCATGATGCCTGCTATTCTCATCTCTTTAGCAACTCTTGCTGTAATTCCTGCAGTATCTGCAAAGCTTCAACCGGCCGCAGCTCGTCGATACTCAAAGCTCGAATCCGGTCTGCGAACCCCTGGTTTACGGGTTCGAATAACCTAATCTGTAGGGGAGCGTCAGCTGCATCCGGCGTCAATTCTTTACGTACCGAATGTTCCCTTACTTCATGATGCAATAAAACTGACCTCGCGCGCTCGATTACTTGCATGGGAAGTCCTGCCAAACGGGCCACTTCGATACCATAACTACGGTCCGCCGGACCCGGTTCGACCTTTCTTATGAACAAGATCTGGTCATTTGACTCCTTTACGGCGACATGCAAATTTCTTACGCCAGAAAGTTTATCTGCCAGTTCGGTTAGTTCGTGATAGTGCGTAGCGAATAGTGTTTTTGCTCTAATTTTGGCCTCTACGTGCTCGACAACCGCCCAAGCGAGGGCTAAACCATCGTAGGTGGATGTTCCGCGCCCGATTTCATCTAATACTATAAAACTATTAGAGGTAGCGGTGTTTAGGATCGCCGCCGCCTCGGTCATCTCCACCATGAAAGTGGAACGGCCACGCGCCAAATTGTCGGCCGCGCCGATTCTGGTGAAGACCCGGTCTACCACCGGGAGGAGAGCGGCGTCTGCCGGCACAAACGAACCCATCTGCGCCAAAATCAAAATCAAAGCCGCTTGCCG
>Ga0182012_10002939_pt1 | contig 18324 bp, 16 predicted proteins | sample 612S2SmetaG_FD_120486 | JGI IMG/M metagenome (GOLD analysis project Ga0182012, IMG submission 120486) | Permafrost microbial communities from Stordalen Mire, Sweden - 612S2S metaG | ecosystem: Environmental > Terrestrial > Soil > Wetlands > Permafrost | place: Sweden: Stordalen | collected...
AATCGTCACCGAGGTCACGCCGCTCAAAGGCTTCTATGACGCCGAGTCGTACCACCAGCATTACGCCGACTTGAATCCCAACAACCCCTACATCCTCGTCTGCGACCGCCCCAAAATCGAGGCGTTAAAGGCCCAGTTCCCCGAGCTTTTCCGGGACTACAAAGGCAAGTAATCAGGTGATTAACGACTCACGCCGGGTGCCCCAGGTCTCGCTTCTGAGCGCATATCGTCGATGAGAGGCGTTTTAGAGTCGGCGCTATGGCGCATCGGAGAGAAGCCAGCGACGGGAGGAATTTCTGAGGGCGAACCTCGGAGCCACAGCCACTCGATGAGCGCTCCCTTGTGACCCTGTCATTGATCTACCGCGCCTCGATCCAGGCCTTCTCGAAACTTGTCACGCAGCTTATACCGGCTTTCTTCTTCGAATCGTCAGTTTTCGTGGTGTAGAAAGGCGAATCCGCTCCCTTCAGGTAGGCGCGCATATGCACCTGGGAGGAAAAGCTCAACGTCCCCGAATATGTGGTTTGGCCCTTGTCGTCCGTCGACTGGCTGTTTTGCTTCTCACGGTCCGTCTTCTTGTCGAAGCGAAGAACGATGTCGGCGCTGTCGGTATCGTCCGCAACGGTAAAATGGCCCCAACGCTTCAACTGCTCCAGCGCGCCATCCGAGACTTCTCCCGTCTTCGTGTCGTTGACAATGGCGATGGTCTTCGCGGCAAGAGCAGGCCGAGGCATAGGCCCCTGCGCCAGCGTCGCAACAGCGGCGATGAATGCGAGCGGAAGCAAGAGGGGGCGGAGGAAAGGCTTCATATATGTCTCCTTGCGATGATCTGCCTTAGAGTAGCAAGTCTTTCGCATGTTCAGGGATTCAGCTCGAAGTCCGAGCGTATGTCGTCTATCCTTCTCTCTGCCAAATCTTCGCCCCGAAGGCAACCGAAGATCGCCGGCAATCAAATAAGGGAAGGATTGCCGGTGACGCACCCGGAACCGGGCCAACGGCCCGGCACTACCTTCCGAAGAGCCGGCTCGCCAGTAACAATCGGTCTCGATGAGTGCATCGGCGATTCGCAACAACTGACTTTGCGACAATCCACTCGGCGCTCGCTATTGCGTCGTGGGAAGACTTTCGAACAAGCCTAAGCTGCACGCACACTGCGCTGTTACTCCTGTCGGCTAGACACTTTCCCCTGGAATTGGTCGTAGAGAAGTGCATCAGGGTGCCCGGATGGGTCGCGTTGGATAGTGACTTCTTCCCAGTAAGCTCGATCGACAAAATGATCCTTTGCTAATGGAACCAACGCTGAAAGGTCACCCGACGGCCAGCGCATGAAGAGACCTGAACCATCCGTGGTCAAAGCGACCTCGGCGTTTGGCTGGTAAAAGTCCGAGGCAAACCGGAATATGCCAGTACAGTTGTTCAACTCGGTTAGATCAGGAGCCGGATCTCGAAGACGAAACGGCTCGTATGAAGAACCGAGGGACACGGCTGCGACGTCATAGCCGATTGTCGTAGTTGCAGAGGAATAGATGTTACTCAGCACCACGACGGTCGTTTGAGCCTGTGGCAGATACAAGACGAAGGACGCGAAGCCAGGCGCTCTACCATTCATGTAATAGGCGGTTTCACCGAACCGCTTGTTCGGACCCTTAAACCAGCCGTAACCCACCCTAAGGGAGGTATCAACTACCGCTGCACGTGATGATGCGCTTATCTGATGGCCTCTAAACAAAGTGTCTACCCATCGGGCTTCGTCCCGAGCCGTGGTATACGCCGAAGCATTCCCGGTCTTAGCCGACCAATGGATGGAAGTCGCTGGCTTCAATCCGTATACTCCCTCTGGCTCGTACCCCTTTGCGATGCGCGCGGAGTGCATCGGAGAGTCGTCGTCGATGCCCGATGCCGTCAAACCCATTGGTCTGAAGGCCAATCGCTTGACGGCAGCTGCAAATGGAAGGCCAGTCCTCTTTTCGACGATGAGGGCGAGAAGATTGTAGGCAGAATGCTCCTCATGCAAAAACTTCGATCCCGGTTGAAAGAGCAGGGGCTGTACTTCAATCTTGGCTACCAGACTGGCGGGCGTTTGATGATGTTGCAGGACATCATCGTAGTCAGGCAGTGCGTTGATATCCGGCAGCCCAGAACGCTCCGTAAGAAGATCACGAATGGTGATCTTGTCGGCTCCTTCAATGCCGGGAATGAAATTCCCTACATGCTCGCCCAGACTGATCGAACCTGAGTCCACGAGGCGCAAGACGGCTGCAGCCGTGAACTGCATGGACATTGAAGCAATGTGGAACTGAGTAGCAGTAGTGTTGGCAACATGGTGCTCCCGGTCGGCGAAGCCATACGCATTCTCGAAGATGACTATACCATTCTTCTCAACGAGAACTTGGCCCGCAAAGTTCGCGCTTCGAACGTATGGCTGGATGTAAGCGTCAATCGCAGCAACACTGGAGCTGTTCTGCGCGAGAACTACGCTTGCCATGAAAGCCAAGCCCGTTACCGTTGCAAATCGAATCCAAGACATAGGACAGGAAGAATCCTCCGTGCTGAAAAATTTACTGAGAAGGATAACAAGACTGGTCCGGCTCGTGTCGGATTCTCACCTGACGTTGTTCTGGCCCGGATTACGGACAAACCGGAACTTGTGTGTCAGTTGGCAACTACAGCCCAATGCACTCATCGAGAACCCGTTGGTTCGTATTACTGGTGGATGATCGCCAACTCGGAAGCTACTCGGACGCCAACCCCGATGAGCCCATGCGCCCACCGCGCCGGATGCAACCGAGCCAATCGCAGCTCCTCGAAGAACCATAAAATGACGAACCATAAAATCGGCCCATCGAGATGACAAAGCCAGTTGCTCCAAAAGCTGCCGCGCGACCCGCGTCCGCCCCACCGCAGAGGTTTTGCCGATAATTACAACCAATTGGCGCACAATTGAAATATGAGTCAGACAAAGCCAGCAATCCGGTTCGATTCCCTCGGGGATGGGGCCCGTCCGTACCCTAAAAAATGCCAGACCCCCCTACCCCCCCTACCAGTTTCTATGAAAACAAAGCACTTAACCCTTTCGCCAATTTTTAGCTGAAGAAAACAAACAAGTTACAGGTAGGCCAAAGTCGCAAAACCGCCGATTTGCACTCAGATTGGGGCAGTTTTTGAAACGCATCGCGTACCCCAAGGCCGATATTCTCGACAACTGACAACTTACAACTGAAAACTGACAACTGCTCTTTCAGTACCGCTGCAAAAACTCCGGATCCACCGGATTCTCAAACAGCGAAGCGTCGCGCGTCACAATCGTCAGCCCCGACGGCGTCACAAAATACCGCCGCTTGTCCTCCACCGGGTCGTACCCGATCACCGTTCCCTCGGGAATATGCACATCGCGATCGATGATCGCCCGCCGGATGCGGCAATGCCGGCCGATATTCACGTGCGAGAAAATGATGCTCGCGTCCACGTCCGAGTAGGAATTCACGCGAACATCCTGGCTCACCACCGAGTTGGCCACGTTGGCGCCTGAAATAATCACGCCGGCCGTGATCACCGAGTTGATGGCCGACCCGGTGCGTCCCGGCTCGCCGAACACAAACTTCGCCGGCGGATACTGCCGAACCCGCGTCCGCATCGGCCAGCTCTTGTCATACAGGTTGAACGTCGGCGAAACCGAGCACAGGTCCATGTTGGCGTCGTAATACGCGTCCAGCGTGCCCACGTCGCGCCAATAGAGCGCCTGCTGCTTGTTCTCGTCCACAAAGCTGTAGGCCATCATCTTCTGCTTGCCCAGCATCTTGGGCAGGATGTTGTGGCCGAAGTCGTGCTTGGAATTGGGATCCTCGGCGTCCGCGATCAGAGCCTTCAGCAGAATCTCGGTATTGAAGATGTAGATGCCCATCGAGGCATCCACCGCGTTGGGATTCACGGGCGAACGGAAACTGGTGGAGGCAGGCTTCTCTTGAAAACCGAGGACCTCGCCTGTCTGGGCCACCTCCACTACACCGAACTGCTTTACCTCATCGGGCGGAATCGGAAGCGTCGCCAGCGTAACCTCGGCCTTCGTTTCCTTGTGATACGCCAGCATCCGGCTGTAGTCCATCTTGTAGATGTGGTCGCCAGAGAGGATGATGACGTGCTCCGGCTGCTCGCTGCCGATGGAGTAAATGTTCTGGTAGACAGCGTCCGCGGTGCCCATATACCAGTCGGAGCCGGTGCGCTTCATGGGCGGCAAAATCTCAAAGAACTCTCCCAGCTCCGTTGCCACGATCCCAGTCCAGCCCTCGCGGATGTGCCGGTTGAGCGAAAGCGCCTTGTACTGGGTCATGACATACACCCGGCGCAGACCGGAGTTGATGCAGTTGGAAAGCGTGATGTCGATGATGCGGTAGTGTCCGCCAAAAGGCACTGCCGGCTTGGCGCGATCGCGGGTCAGCGGAAACAGGCGTTCTCCTTGCCCGCCTGCAAGCAGTACTCCGAGTGTGTCTCTCATAGCCGTTTTAACCCTGCCTTTGTTCCCTTATCTCTCAGCGACTCCCGACGCAACCAAGGGAGTGCCGCTATCCGGTACGGCATATTCTCCGGCGGCACGGAATGCGCACGCGTCTCCGAACGGTGGAGAATACCACACGCAGATGAACTTGGCAGCCCATTCATTTACATTGGGGTTGCCGTCTCTAAGTTGGCTGCTCAAACTCGGGTGGATTCCCACTTGTGAACGGCTCACACCAGCGGGATTCGAGAAGGCTCCGTGTCAGGGCGCGGCTTGAGTTTGCCGAACATGCTGCAAGATCGACTCGGTTTCAACCCCTGGCGGCGCGCCCTGGTACGTTTCTTCCGGCGCGCCTCTATCGACGCTTGGCCTTGAACTTGTACTCCGCTCCCACAGAGATGCCGAAGTTCCAGTAAGGATAGGTGGCCTGGTTCCCGTAGTTGATCCCGTAGCGCGTATACAGAGCATCCGGCGTGATCCGGAAAACCCAGTGCGCTGAGCGGTTCAGGTCGATGTGGCCGCCGATGATCGCCGCCAGCGCCGTCTGATTATTGAAAAACGAAACCGCCGACGGCGGCAGCGTACCCGGATGCGAATCGAAGAGCGATCCGCCAACCAGCGCATGAGCCGATATCGCGCCGTGCTTGTTATGCGGCCCCAGCCATTCCGGACCGCCGGCAAACATGTATTGACTCACAAAGGGCCCTTCCACCAGATTCGGTGAAGTGTTGCTGGGTCCGTAGGGGTTAATTCCGTGATACGCGCCGCTGCTGCCCAGGTAAGCGCGCCCCGTGCCCTCGACCGCCCAGCGCTTGCTGAACCAGTACGAAGCGGTCAGATCGAGGCCGCCCAGGTTGGCGCCTTCGTGCAACGGAGGCGGCCCGGCCTTGATGTGTGCGTAAGCCGCGCCCAGCGTCACATCGAACTTGTTGTTGTAGCGAACACCCGCAAGCGGGTCGCCTGGGGTATACGTGCCGTTCCCGGCGGTTGGCGAGGCCGTGCTCTGGGCTTGAGCGCAGCTGCCTCCACAGAGAGCCACTGCGGCAAAGGCAACGAAAGGAGCGGAAAATCTTACTGAGAGACGCATCACCATCCAGCTTACAGGACCGCGCCGAGGAGGGACAACGCAGACCGGGCTACATTCGCTTCGGTTATGGCTCGCAGCGTTCGGTCCAGCGGGCCCATGTCAGATAGCGCATAGTTTTCAGGGTTTCGACGAATGTCACGGTGCTTCCGTGAGCATCGGCATCAGGTGAAAGCGAGGGAGCAGCGTGCACACGCCATTCCAGGGGCAACTTACTGAAGATCAGCGCCGCGCGCGGAAGGTGGCTTGCGCTCGACACAATCTCCGCCGAATCCCACCCATGCGCCTTCATAATCCGTGTGGCGTAGCATGCGTTCTGGATCGTGTCCCGTGCCTCCGGCTCAACAAAGATCGCGGAATCCGGCACTCCCTGTGCGTGCGCGGTCCGCGCCATCACCTCGGCCTCAACGTAATGATTGGCGGCTGCCCCTCCTGTGACGATGAGCCGTGGCGCGACGCCCCGTTCATACTCGTGCACGGCTTCGGTTACGCGAGCCAGTTGGATGGGGGCCGGGTTCCCATCTCCATCGGCCGGGTAGCCGAGCACGATGATGGCATCAAACCGCGCCAGCGTCGTGTTTGAGGTCGGCGCGAGCTTGCGGGCAATCGCTGCCCAGGCAAACAACCCCGCCGCCAGCACCATCACCGCGATCACCCCACGCCTCACCCACTTGCGCGGTCGAGCACTGGAAGCAGATCGACGCGACCTCCGCGCGGGAGCTTGCCGGCGGATTGCGCGGGTTGGAGATTTGGTCACCGAGAGAATCCCTCCACCTTCCACTCTACCGCGAAGGCCGGAGGGGGCGCGAAAGCCAAGCGAAGCAAATCAGGTCAGGTCGGTGGCAGTATCCCAGGCGGAGAAGACAAATTCCTTCAACGGCTTGCGCGTGCGCGGAGCAACCTCCTGCGCAACGATTTGCTCGTTGCCCAATGCAGCAGGTTCGCCCTGGTAGCCGAGGGCGATCACCGCACCAAGCTCGTAAACATCCGGGATACCAAAGGCCTTCCGCGCAGCGTCAGGATCGAAACCGGCCATCTGGTGCGTGGCCAGCCCCAGCGCGGCGGCCTGCAGCGTCAGGTAGGACGATGCGGCGCCCAGGTCGTAGAGCGCAACCCGGTTCGGAGTGTCGTTGTGGCTGAATCGCGTCCTGGCCGTGCCCAGAATCAGTACCGGAGCCGACTTGGCCCACGCCTGGTTGAATTCACCGAGCGAGTTGAAGATTTTTGTGTAAGCCTCTGATCGATGCACCCCCACAAGAAACCGCCACGGCTGCTCATTGAAGGAGGAAGCGGCCCAGCGAGCCGCCTCAAACACCTTGGCCAAATCCGCGGGGGCCACGTCACGGCTGGCAAACGAACGCGGGCTCCAGCGCTGGTGCAGGACAGGCAAGACGCCATCGACGGCCGGCGCATGCTTCAATTGGTTGACTTCGTGTGCGGACAGGGTCATTGGGGGCTCCTCGGGTATGAATGCACTCCACCCTTTGATTAGCGCGTACTCCGGAAAGATGCTCGAACTTCAAAGAAACTTGTTGCAACGGATATTCTCTCCGGCAAGCAACAGCCGCAGTGCACAATTCCTCTTCAATCGTGCAGCACCAAAAAAACGTCGGTTCCCATCGGAGTCCATGCACCCGGGTACCGCAAAATGTTAGCGTGGAACGCATGAGTTCTCCCACAGCCGCCGTGCTCGGCGAAATCGGCCTCACCGAGCCGATCGCCGCTCTCGCCGCCAAATCCTGGGACACGATTATCGTTGGCGCCGGGCATAACGGCCTCGCCTGCGCCGCGTATCTCGCACGTGCCGGCCAGCGCGTGCTGGTCATCGAAAGCCGCGACCGCGTTGGCGGCGCCTGCACCATTGAAGAGCCCTTTCCCGGCGTAAGAATGTCCCCCTGCGCCTATCTTGCCGGCCTGCTCCACCCCCTCGTGGTCGAAGAGCTCGATCTCCCCCGCCGCGGTTACACATGGACCCCCGCCATCAATGGCCTCTTCGTCCCCTTTCTCGACGGCAGCAGCATTCAGCTTTGGGACGACGATGAGGAATGCGCCGCCGAAGTTCGCGCCCTCGCCCCCGGGGACGTCGAAGGCTGGCGCGCCATGAGCGATGTGATCCGCCGCCTCCGCGATGCACTCCGTCCCGCGCCTCACGCCCATCTCAAAGGCGCTGCCGCCTGGGCCGGCGATATGTGGATCGGCGAAGCGCCGACTCTCGAACAATTGGAAGACCGCCTTGCCGGCGACCCCGAAGCCCACTCTGTTCTCTTCGACTGGTCGATGGCCGAGTTCGTCGAGAAATACCTCGAAGACGAGCGCCTGCAAATTGCAATGCTCGGTCAGGGCGTCATCGGCACCAACGCCAGCCCTTTCGACGCCGGCACAGCCTCGATCCGCTTCCATCACTCCAGCGGACGCCTCGGCGGCCAGCCCGGTATGTGGGGCTACGTGCGTGGGGGCATGGGCATGGTCTCGTTCTACTTTTGCGATGCCGCCCGCGAAGCCGGCGCTACCGTCGTTTCGGGCGTCCCCGTCGCTGAGATTATTCCCGGCCAGGGCGTCCGCCTCGAAGGCGGCGAACGGATCTACGCACGCACCGTCGTCTCCAACGCCGACCCCCGACAGACCCTCCACCTGCTCGGCCCCCACGCCGACCCTTCATGGCAAGCGCAAGTCGAGCGCGTCCCCATCGAAGGCTGCACGGTCAAACTCAACGTTCATTTGCGCGAGCTCCCCAACTTCACCGCTCGCCCAGGAACAAACCAACCCCATCACTACGGCCAGATCAACGCCCCGCTCACCAAAGACGAGTGGAAATCCGGCTTCGCCGCCTCCCGCCGTGGCGAGCTGCCCGACCACTTATGGTGCGAGCTCTACTTCCAAAGCGTCCACGATCCGTCTGTCGTCCCGCCCGGCCAGTACACCATGAGCGTCTTCGCCCAATACGTTCCCTACAGATTCGCCCACGGCACATGGGAAACCCGCCGCGATGAAGTTCGCGCCCTCGCCTTCAAATCCCTCAGCCGCTTCTGCGGCAATATCGACTCCGCCGTCATCGACGCGCAGGTTCTAGGGCCGCCGGACATTGAGCAGAAAGTCGGCCTCACCGGCGGCCACATCTTTCAAGGCGAATGTCTGCCCGCCTATATGTGGTCCAACCGTCTCTCCCCGCGAACGCCCATGCCCGGTGTCTATCTCTGTGGCGCAGCCACCCATCCCGGCGGCTCTGTCATCGGCATCAATGGCCGCAACGCAGCCATGGCCGTACTAAAGGCCGCCGCCAAGATTTAGCTGTGCCCGCCGCATGCGCCTCTGCTATGCTGCGCCCTACATGGCCACCGTTCCAGCGCTCAAGCGAGGTCTCAGGTTTCGCGACCTGGTGCCGCTCTACGTCGTCCTTGTGCTCAGCATCCGCTGGACAGCCCAGGCAGCCACCGCCGGCCCGAGCATCCTCATCGTCTGGGTCGCAGCGCTGTTCTTCTTCTTCCTTCCCCTTGCCGCCAGTGTCATGGAGCTATCTTCCCGCCATCCTGAAGAGGGCGGCATCTACATCTGGACCCGCGAGGCCTTCGGCGATTTCTCCGGCTTCTTGTGCGCCTTCATCTACTGGATGAGTAACCTCCCCTACTTCGCCGCAGTCCTTTACTTCGGCGCGGCCTCCGCGCTCTTCGCCTTTTCGCCCCACGCCCAATTCCTTGCCGCAAGTCCCGCCTATTACATCGTGTTCGCGGTCATCGCGCTCGCCCTCATCACAGCGCTCAACATCGTTGGCGTCGACGTTGGCAAATGGCTCAACAATATCGGCGCACTCGGTATTCTGTTGCCGCTCGCCGTGCTCCTGCTGCTCGCCCTCGCCTCCTGGTTTCGCTTCGGACCCGTACTCCACCCCGCCTCCGCCGACTTTGTCCCTCACTGGTCGCTCGACAACGCCGTCTTCTGGTCCAGCGTCTTCTTCGCCTTCAGCGCCATTGAGTCCGCCTCCGCCATGGGAGACGAAATCCAGAACCCTCGCCGAACCATTCCCTGGGCCCTGCTCGTCGCCGGCATCATCCTCACCATCGGCTATATCGCCGGCACCGCGGCCTTCCTCTTCATGCTGCCGCCCCAGGCCGTCGCCGGCCCCGACGGATTCGTGCATGGCATCGAACAACTTGCCGCCCGTCTTGGCCTCGGGTGGATCCTCGCTCCCATGGCGCTGCTCGTCGTTCTCAGCGCAATCGGTCAGGTCGCCGGCAACCTCTCCAGCACAGCGCGTCTGCCCTTCGCCGTGGGAGTCGATCGCTACCTTCCCGCGGTCTTCGGCTCCATCCATCCCCGCTTCCGGACGCCGTGGGTGGCGATTGGTGTTTACGGCCTCGCCGGCATGATTGTTGCGCTTCTGAGTCAGGCTGGAACCACCGTCCGAGGCGCCTATGACGTGATGGTCAGCATGTCGGTCATCTCGCTCTTTATCCCTTATCTATTTCTCTTCGGGGCCATGATCCGCCTGCAATCCCGGCCCGCAGCACCTGGAGTTCGCCGCGTCCCCGGCGGCAAACCTGTAGCCATCGCCCTCGCCTCCATCGGCCTGCTCAGCACCGCGATCACGATTGTCCTGTCCGTCATCCCCTCGGCGGAAGAAACCAACAAGCCGTTAGCAATAGGCAAAGTATTAGGCGCGACCGCCGTCCTCCTGGGCCTCGGCGTTGCTCTGTTCCTGTTTTCGCTATGGAAGACGCACCGGCTGACCAGCCTGAACCCCAAGGAGTAACTCGGTTCAGGACGGTGAGAGTGACGCAGCGCGGACCGCGTGGCACGGCTGTACAATCACCGGGAAGGCCATCGCCCCGCTTTAACCCACGCAACCGGTGATCGACGAATGACGCTCGCATTCCTTAATCCGAAAGACGCTCTCATCTTTCGGGTCACCCATCGCGACAATCTGCCATGGATTCTGGATCACGGGCTTCATGCAAAAAGCAGTAATGTGCTTGATCCCAACTTTCGCAGGATCGGAGACCTGGACCTAATTGACAAACGATCGACTCGCCGTGTCCGCGTCGGTCAAGGCGGAACGCTGAGCGACTACGTACCCTTCTACTTCACGCCGTTTTCCATGATGGCCTTCAATATCCATACCGGGCACAGAGGAATTGAGCAAGTTCCAAACAATGAACTCGTGATTCTTGTATCCTCCTTTCATCAAATATCATCGCTTGGTCTTCACTCCGTGTTTACTGACCAGCACGCCTACAGAGCTATGGCTCAATACTTTACTGATCCGGTTCATTTGAATGTTATAGACTGGACAATCCTCCAGGCTCGGGACTTCAAAACCGATCCGAACGATCCAGGTAAGACGGATAGATATCAAGCGGAAACGCTGATTTGGAAATACTTGCCCGTCGACGCCCTACTCGGAATTTGCGGCAATTCAACAATGGTGCAGCAGCATATCGAAAAAGAGTTGACGCAACGTGGTTTGACCGTGAAGGCTTACACGAAGGAGGATTGGTACTTCTGATGATAAAGTTTCTTCAAGGCAACCTCCTCAATGCGCGGACTGAGGCGCTTGTCAACACCGTGAACACGGTCGGCGTGATGGGTAAGGGTATTGCGCTGATGTTTAAGGAAGCATTCCCCAACAATTTCCGAGCCTATGAATACGCATGTAAGCACAATGAGGTTCGGATTGGAAAAATGTTCGTCACCGAGAATGCTACCTTCAAGGACCCGCGCTGGATCATCAACTTCCCAACGAAGCAGCATTGGCGACCGCCGTCCAGGATTGAATGGATAGTCGAAGGCCTCCAGGATCTGCGGCGCGTTATGGAAGAGTTGGGCATTCGTTCGGTCGCTCTGCCCCCACTCGGCTCCGGCAATGGAGGCCTCGATTGGCAAGATGTGAGAATCGAAGTGGAGCGGGCTTTGGGAGGCCTAGAGGGCGTTGAGATTCTTGTCTTTGAGCCGACGAACAAATATCAAAATGTCGCTAAGCCAACCGGAGTGCAGCAATTGACGCCTGCTCGCGCGTTGATCGCGGATATAGTTCGTCGCTATTGGGTGCTTGGCGATGAATGCACCTACCTCGAGGTGCAGAAACTCGCCTGGTTCCTGGAGAGGGCAATCCAAGCGCTGGGCATGGAAGACCCGTTCAAGAACCTGGACTTTTCGGCAAACATTTACGGGCCGTACTCTGACAAGCTCCGTCACCTGCTCAATGGGCTAGACGGAACCTACCTTCACTGCGATAAGCGACTGAGCGATGCCGGGCCGACAGACACAATTTGGTTCGACCCAGAGCGACAAAGGTACGTTGACTTGTTTCTGCAACAGGAGGAGAACTGCGTCCTCAAGAAGGCGCTGGAGCTAGCTGCGGAAATGATCGATGGATTTGAATCTCCTTTGGGGATGGAGTTGCTGGCAACAGTTGACTGGCTCATCGCACGTGAGCACTGCGAGCCTAGCGTCGGGGGCATCCGGAATGGATTGAAGAATTGGCCGGCGGGAACGGTCGCAGCAGAGCGCAAGTTGCGACTATTCGATGAGCGGCTGATCGGACTGGCACTTGAAAGATTGATGTCGCCGCTCGAATTTGTGCTGTCAGGCTAAGGCTAGGACCTGAGGGAACTCCAGAGGAATTTGCGTCTCTTTCGGTAAAGCTCGAACCGCCTTTACCATTGATCTCCTCGACAGAAACCAACCGCCAAGAAACGACCAAAACAGCACGAAATCGCACGAGAAACGACTCAATTTCGCTGCTTTTGAAAGAAAATGTCCGCCTTGACCAACACCTTTTGAGCCTAAAACTCCGCCTATACCGCGACATTTCTTCGAGTAAATCTTGACTCCACGAATTGGTCGCCCCATAGCCGAACAAAACGGCCCCGTTTGTCGCCATATACCCGCACACAGTTTCTGTGGACGCGAATTTTTCAGTGAGCGATTCCAGCCCCACGCCAGCGTCCCCAAGTGCAAGCGGCCTGGCAGTCGCCGGGCATTCCATTCCCTGTTCCCTGTTCCCTGTCTTACGGATAGATTCGATGCAGCGTCCGGGCAAACGGAATCGTCTCGCGCACGTGGTCGAGTCCGCACACCCAGGCCACTACGCGCTCGATGCCCATGCCGAAGCCGGCGTGGGGTACGCTGCCGTAGCGGCGGAGGTCGAGATACCATTCGAAGGCCTCGCGGGGCAGTCCGTGCTGGTCAATGCGGCTGCTGAGCAGCTCATAGCTCGACACGCGCTGCGATCCGCCGATTACTTCTCCGTATCCTTCTGGCGCAAGCACGTCGACGCACAGAGCCAGGTTGGGGTTGAGCGGATCGGGCTCCATGTAGAAGGCCTTCACGTTGGCCGGATAGCGATGGACCATCACAGGGCGGTCAAACTGCGAGCTGAGCCAGGTCTCGTCGGGCGAGCCGAAGTCGTTGCCGTACTCGAATGGCTGCTCCAGCGCGCCGGTCTTGTGCGCCGCGTTTAGCAGAGCAACCGCGTCGTCGTAGGTGATGCGGGGGAACGGCGGCAGAACGGCTTCCAGCTTCGCTGTGTCGCGACCGATGACCTGTAGCTCGGGAGCGCGGTTCTTCAGCACGCTCTGCACAATGTACGAGAGGTAGTTTTCCGCCAGTTCCAGCAGGCCGTCGAGGTCGCAGTAGGCGACTTCCGGCTCAACCATCCAGAACTCGGTCAGATGCCGGCGCGTCTTCGACTTCTCAGCGCGGAAGGTTGGGCCAAAGCTGTAGACCTTGCCCAGGGCCAACGCCGTTGATTCGATATAAAGCTGGCCGGACTGGGTTAAAAACGCCGGATCGCCGAAGTAGTCCACTGGAAACAGAGTCGAGGTGCCCTCGCACGCCGCCGGAGTCAGGATCGGCGGATCGGTGCGGATGAAGCCGTTCTGATCAAAGTACTCCGCCGCCGCGCGCATGATCTCGGCGCGAATGCGCAGGATGGCCGACTGACGCGGCGACCGCACCCACAGGTGCCTGTGCTCCATCAGGAAGTCGACGCCATGCTCCTTGAGCGTGATCGGATACGGGTCCGACTCGGGCACGCGCTGCACCACCTGGAGACCCTCGACGTCGAGCTCGTACCCGCCCGGCGCGCGCTTGTCGGCGCGAACTTTACCGGTGACAATGACGGACGACTCCTGCGTGAGCCCCTTGAGCGTTTCGAAGACCTCAGGCGCGACACTTTTCACGTGCGCGACTCCCTGAATGGTTCCAGTTCCGTCGCGAAAGATCGGAAACAGCAGCTTCCCACTCTCGCGCAGGTTATAGAGCCATCCGCGCAGCGTGACTGATTGCCCCTCATGTTTTCCCAGCGTAGCGATGGTCGCAATGGGCGGGGCTTGCGTTTCGGTGGGCGCGGATGTGGCTTCAGAAGAAATTGGCAGGTCAGACATGTTTTCCATCTTCCTTATCAGCCGTAAGAACAAACTCCGGCCGGACTCTCTAGGATAACGCGGGTTGCCGCTTCGCGATGGCGGCGGCCAGGGCCAGGTCGATGGTAGGGTGGGCGAACTGGAAGCCGGCGGCAGTGAGTTTTGCGGGCAGGGCACGGGTGCTTGAGAGCAGGGCTTCATCGGCCATTTCGCCGAGTGCGAGACGCAACGCGAAGGCTGGCGCAGCGAAGAACGCGGGGCGATCGAGATGCCGGGCCAGCGTGCGGGTGAATTCAGCATTGGTTACGGGATTGGGGGCAGTCAGGTTTACGGGACCGGCGAGGAATGGGGTCTGGAGGGCGAAGAGAATGGCAGCGACGGCGTCATGGAGGCTAATCCAGCTCATCCATTGGCGGCCGGAGCCGAGCGGGCCGCCGAGGCCGAGACGGAAAATGGGGAGCATCTTGTCGAGCGCGCCTGGGTGGGATGCGGAGGAGGGGCCGAGAACGACGCCGAAGCGGAGAGGGACGACGCGGATGCCCGCATCGAGAGCGGGCCGCGCGGCCGCTTCCCACTGTTGGCAAAGCTCAGCTAGAAATCCCGAGCCGGGAGTGGAGTTCTCATCAAGAAGCTCGTCGCCGCGATTGCCGTAAATGCCGGTGGCCGAGGCGACGAGAAGCGTCCTGGGAGGCTGGCGGAGGCTGGCGAGCGTGGTGGCAAGCGCGCGGGTCGAATCGATCCGGCTTGAGGCCATTTCTCTCTTGTAGGCCGGGGTCCAGCGGTGGGCAGCAACGTTGGAGCCGGAGAGATGGATGGCTGCGGTGAGATTTTCGAGCGGGGCCGGATCGGCGGTCACGGGAACGGCAGCTGGGTTCCATTGGAGTTCGGCAGCAGATGCCGCGGGGCGGCGGACCAGTTGGAGCACGGCCAGATTTCGGGCAGCCAGGGACTGGCGGAGGGCGCTGCCAAGCAAACCGGAAGCGCCGGAGAGCAGGATCTTCAACGATGCGTCGCTCATATCGCTCCGATGGAAATCTTTTCCTTCCTGATGAATACCATACGGCGTAATCCTAGACTGATTTAGCAGGACCGCAAAAAATGTTGACCTGGACAACAAAATGGTTGAGGGCGCATCCTATTCGTGTACGTGCAGGAGGGTTTGATGGGCGAATCCGCAATGGTGAAGAGCGAAGAGATCCAGAAGACCCAGGTTGATCCGGAGACTGCGGAGGCGTTCATCGCCGAGAAGCGGATTGGCGAGCGGATCAAGCGACTGCGGCTGAAGAAGTCGATGGGGCTTGTGGAACTGGGCCGTCATACAGGGCTCTCCGCGAGCTTTCTCTCCCAACTGGAAACCGGGAGGGTGGTGCCGACACTGCGGAACCTGGCGCGGATCGCGATGGTGTTTTCAAAGGACCTGTCGTATTTCTTCGAGCCGGAGCCCAACGCCCTGTTCCGGATTCACAGGCGGAAGGAGCGGGTCAGGTTGCCGCAGACCGGAGTGGAGACGCCGAGCTATTTCTTCGAGAGCCTCGGTTACATGGTGCCGGACCGGCATATGGACCCCTACTTTGCCGAGTTTCTGCCCCCTGGTCCTGGTATGGAGCCGAAGGCGCACATGCATTCCGGGAGCGAGTTTCTTTATGTCCTGGATGGGGAGCTGGAACTGCGCCACGGCGACCATCAGTGCACGCTGGAGAGCGGCGACGCTGTCTATTTCGATGCAAGTACGGCGCACTCCTACCTGTGTGCGGGAAAGAGGCCGTCGCGAGCCATTATTGTGACCATGCACCAGGCGCCGCAGCCCTCGTCGCTGCGGGCCGTGAGCGCGCCGGTGCACCCGAAGACTTTGGCTGGAACGCCGGCCAGGACGGATGTCGAAAGCTAGCAGCTGTCTCATCAATGCTCTTGCACCCCAAGAACGTCCCTCAGGGGCTAAAGCCCGGCGATTTTTGCGGCCTTTTCGGCACGACTGAAGTCGTGTCCTTTCGCACATCTACGCCACGACGAAGTTTTTAGCAAGCTGTGGGCTCAATGGATGAACATACCCATTGAGCCCTTGTTCCTTCTGCGCCCTTCGAAAAACTACTTGCTGTACTCGTCGCGCAGTTTGGTCTGACGGCTCACCATGGGAACGGCGACGCCTTGGATGTAGACCTGCTTCACATCGGTGCGAACGTCGAGCGGGTCGCCGTTGGAGAGGACAATGTTGGCCCACTTGCCCACATCGAGCGAGCCTAGCTTGTCGCCGAAGCCGAACATCTCGGCAACGTTGAGGGTGATGGCCTTGAGCGCCTCGTCGTAGGGCAATCCATAGGCAACGGCAAAGCCGGCGGCATAGGGCAGGTTGCGGGCGGAATGGCTGCTGGCGGGGCCACCGGCGTCGGCGGAGGAGATGGCGATTTTGACGCCTCTTTTGGCCAGTTCCGCAGGCAGCGTGAAGACCGCATCGTAACGCTCGTTGGCGCTGGGAAAGTCGTAGATCGAACCGATGATCACGGGGACCTTATAGGCGGCTATTTTGTCGAGAATCTCCTGGCTGTGGGTGACATGGTTGAGGATCACCTTCAGGTGAAATTCGTTGGCCAGCCCCATGATTACTTCAACGTCGTAGGCCTCGTAAACGCCGATGACCACGGGCCGCTCACCCTTGAGATAGGGAATGAGGGCTTCCAGTTTCAGGTCGCGCTTGAAGGCTTTGTCGTCCTTTTTGGCGGCAGCATCGCGGCGGGCCTGATAATCCTGCACGTCGAGGAAGGTCTGACGCAGTTGAGTGATGAGGCCCATGCGCGTGGACGGATATTCGGTCTTGCCGCCGCGTCCACCTCGCCGCCGCTGATCGGCGCCGTAGTTCATGGCCAGCGCAACGTCGCGGCCGAGGATCATCTGGTCGCGGTCGACGCCATAGAGCTGGATGAAGATGTCCTGACCGGCAATGGTGTCGCTGGTGGCGGGCGCTACGACGGCATTGGTGATGCCGTTGAGACGCGCCACTGGAATCAACTCAGTTTCAGCGTGGAAGGCGTCGGCCACATGCATGTGAGGCATGATTTCGTCAGAGGGCTCGGCGAGGTCGTTGGAATTCTGGTCCGCCGAGACTTCTGTGAGCCCGAAGTTGGACTCGGGATCGATGAGGCCGGGATAGACGGTGAGCCCGTGCGCATCGACTATCTCGGCGCCGGCGGGAATGGACACCTTGTCGGCTTCGCCGACAGCGGTGATTTTTCCATCGGCAATCAACAACACGCCGTTCTCGATAGTTCCATGCGAGACGGTGAGCAGGCGGCCGCCGCTGATGGCGATGACCTTCTTAGGCGCGTCAGCCGCGGCCAGCCAGGCGGGAACAGATACCAGCAACAGGGTAATCAAAAGAAACTTTTTCACTGGCCGTCCTCCTCATCGTCTGAACCAAAGCCGCCGGCATCGTGCATGACGCCGGTAAAGTGAGTGGTGCCGAGGCCGGGCAGCGAGGCGTCGAAGAACAGGTCGCCATCGATGTAGACCTTCTGGGCGCGGGCGTAGGTGGAGAGCGGATCGTGATTCCAGAGAACCAGGTCGGCATCCTTGCCTACGTCGATGGAGCCGGTCTTGTCGTCAACGCCGATGATCCATGCGGGGTTGAGGGTGACCATGCGGATGGCTTCGTCTTCACTGGCGCCGCCGTAGTGGATCATCTTGCCGGCCTCCTGGTTGAGGCGGCGGATGTGGTCGTTCGAGTCGCTCTTGAGAGCCACCTTCACGCCCTTGCGCATGGACATGACCGCGTTCCACGGAATCGCGTCCCATGCTTCGTCTTTGAAGCCCCACCAGTCGGTAAACGTGGCGATGGCTGTCTGGTCGGCGGCGATTTTGTCTGCCACTTTGTACATCTCAAGCGCGTGATGAAAGGCGCGAATCTTGTAGCCGTACTCTTTGGCGATAGCTTCTTCGGTGAGGAATTCATCGGCGCGGTAACAGTGGATCTGCACGTAGAGCTTGCCGCGCAATACATCGGCAAGGGCTTCGAGCTTGAGGTCGCGCTTGGGCGCAACGGCGTCCTTATCGCCTTTGGCAACCTTGGCGTTGTAGGCGTCCCAGGTGCCCATGTAGGCTTTGGCGTCTTCAAAGGCCATGCGCATGACTTCAAAGTTGCCCATGCGCGTGGAAGGCAACTGGTCGCGGCTGCCGTAGACGCGTTTGGGGTTTTCGCCGGAGGCGAATTTGATTGACCCGGGCGCGTTGGGGAAGATCATGGCGTCGCGGTCGAGGCCAAACTTGTTCTTGATGACGACAGCCTGGCCGCCGATCATGTTGGCCGAGCCGTGCAGCAGCAGTTCGGTTGTGACGCCGCCGGCGAGGGCCTGATAGAGCGCCTTGTCGCGATTGTCGAAGGCGTCGATCATGTGCAT
>Ga0182012_10002941_pt1 | contig 18305 bp, 16 predicted proteins | sample 612S2SmetaG_FD_120486 | JGI IMG/M metagenome (GOLD analysis project Ga0182012, IMG submission 120486) | Permafrost microbial communities from Stordalen Mire, Sweden - 612S2S metaG | ecosystem: Environmental > Terrestrial > Soil > Wetlands > Permafrost | place: Sweden: Stordalen | collected...
CCATGTCCACCCAGAAGTTGCCGATGGTCGCCATCTGTCGCCGTGCAATCCCGCGAATGAACGCGATTGCCAGCACAATGCCGGTCGCAGCCGAGGCAAAGTTGTGATACGCCAGACCCGCCATCTGGGTGAAGTAACTCATGGTGGTTTCGCCAGAGTATGCCTGCCAGTTGGTGTTGGTGGTGAACGAAGCCGCGGTATTCCAAGCTAGAGTGGGAGGAGCAACAGCTCCGAACTTTTGCGGGTTGAACGGCAGAAAGCCCTGCACGCGCTGGATCAGATAAAGCAACAACATCGAGACTAGGCTGAACAGCAACATGGTCACGGCGTACTCCGTCCACGCCATCTCGTGCTTCTCGTCCACCCCCGTCGTGCGGTAAACCAATCTCTCGATTGGCCGCAAAACCGGGTCCATGAACGTTTTCTCTCCGCTGAACACACGCGCCATAAACACGCCTAGCGGTTTCGTCACAGCAAGAATCAGCAACAGGAAGAATGCGATTTGCAACCATCCGTTGATCGTCATTTCAGAATTTCTCCGGACGAAGCAGCGCGTAAACCAGATACACCAGCAACAGAGCGGTTACTGCAAGCATCACAATTGTTTCCATATCCACTCCCCTTATCTGATTCGCTCACAGAATTCAACGTATCCAATTGACAGCGCGAAAAAGAGGAAGGTAATTACTACGAATCCCAGATCCTGCATCTTCTTTCTCCTGGAGCAACGGACGAAAGCCACACTGCCCCTAGTTGATTGGATTCGATAGGCGATAAACCACGACTTAAGAGTTCCTAAAAAGTTTCTAAACAAGACTGGATTGGACCGGTTTTCGCGGAGGGGTATGCGTTTCTTCCCGGAAACGATTGTGACGGACACACGCGTTGCCGCATTTCTTTCCTTGAAGTGAAACCGCAGGTGCGGACATACGCCCGCCCCTTACGCCCCTTTGTACTGGGGGCTTTGCCGGTCTCGATAACTCAGGACTGGGCCCACTTGAATCGGACGCAACACGAGCCGCGACCGGGAGTGAACCAGTACGATCTCCTGAGCGGCGTTTTCGGCCCTGCGAAAGGAGAGAAGCTCCACGTTTGCGCGCGGACGCATCTGTTCGGACTTTACTTCTGAATTCAAGGCTAGAAGGAATCGCAGCAGGAAGAAGACCGCCGCAAGGCAAATAGAGAGAAACGCAGCCAGCACCAACATACGAACCTCCCGGCCAGATGAGTTCGTAACGCCGCCCTCATACGGCCTTCAGTTCGATTGGATAGCGCAACGACTAAAGCACAAGTGAAGAGTGCCTAAATTGTTTCTAAATGTGTGTTGCTTCGCGCAAGTCGAGGGTAGGGTGTTATTTCATTTCGTTAGGATCGAACCGGTAGCCGACCCACTTCTCCGTCGCGATGTAGTGGACCGAGCCATCTTCCGGCTCAAGTTTCTTGCGAAGATGGTTGATGAAAACGTGCAGATATTCAGGCTGTTGCGTGCTGTTTCCGCCCCAGACAGCGGCCAGCAATGCGCGATGCGTAAGCACTCGCCCTGGATTCCTCGCAAGGTAGGTGAGCAGTTCGAACTCCTTTGGCGTGAGCTTTACTTCTCCGCCGCGAACCGTTACGACCCTCGTATTCAGGTCTATGTGAAAATCGCCTGCTGCAATCTTGCTTTCATTCTCTTCCTTTGCCGGACGTGCGGCGCGCCGCAATCCTGCGCGCACCCGGGCGATCAGTTCGTTCATGTTGAAGGGCTTGGTCACATAATCATCGGCGCCCGCGTCCAGCGCCTCCACCTTCGGCTTCTCCTCGCCGCGCACCGAGAGCACAATGATGGGAACTGCTGACTTGCGGCGAATTCTGTGGCACAACTCCAGCCCGCCCATGTTCGGCATGGAAAGATCGGTGATCACGAGGTCCGGCGGCCATTCGCGCATTACCTCCAACGCCTCATCGCCATCGCCCGCGGTCCTCACGTTGTAGCCGTGTCCCGCAAGCGCCGTACGCAATACACGCGTGATCTGCGACTCATCATCCACTACAAGAATATTTTGCGTGTCCTGGGCGCTCATGTTTACTTCGCCTCCTGGGTCACAATGTGCACGTCCACCGCTGGGGCCTCGCGCAAAAAATCGTGGATCGCCGAGAAATAGAGATACTTTCTCCATCCGGTCTGTGCCGAGCGTCCAAACACAACCTGTGTAATGTGCTTTTCGCGCACGATCTTTGCGACTTCGGCGGCTACTTTCTTCCCCTTCGTCTTCACAATCTGTGCACCCAGATTCTCGGCAAAGCGAAAATTCTCATCCAGCGATCGCCGGTACTCGGGATCCTCATCCTTGCCGATGTCTACATACACAACGAAGAACTCCGCCCCTATTCTCTCGGCCATGCGCGCCGTGCGGGCAATCAGATACTGCGCAGCCGGATTCGAACTAATGCACACGGCAATCCGCTCGGTGATGGGCGTACGACTCTCAATGTGCTCTTTGTCGCGATAGGTTTCCAGGCTTCGGTCCACCACGTTGCCTACCTGCCGCAATGCAAGCTCGCGTAATGCAATCAGGTTTCCTGGGCGGAAAAAATTCGAGAGCGCGCGGTCGCTTCGTTCCAGCGGATAGATGTCCCCGCGCTTCATGCGCGCCTGCAACGCCTCGGGCGTCAGGTCGGCGAGGACAATCTCGTCCACGCGCTGCAGCACCCAGTCCGGAACCGTCTCGCGTACCACCACGCCGGTGATCCGTCCGACAATGGGAGTTACGCTCTCAATATGCTGCACGTTCATTGTCGAGACCACATCGATTTGCGCGTTCAGCAACTCCATCACATCTTCATAGCGCTTGCGATGTTTACTGCCTTCGATGTTGGTGTGCGCCAACTCGTCCACCAGCACAATTTCAGGATGCATCTTGAGAATTGCGTCCACATCCATTTCATCGAAGATCGTTCCCTTGTAAACAATCTGTTTCCGCGGCACCGTGGGCAGGCGGCCTGCAAGTTCGGCGGTTGCCGCACGGCCATGACTTTCCACCACGCCGATGACTACATTCTCACCACGGCTGTAGCGCCGGATGCCCTCGCTTAACATGCTGTAGGTTTTTCCCACACCGGGGGCATAGCCGAGGAATAGCTTGAAGAGTCCTCGTTTCCTGGTAGGCGCGGTTTCTTCCAGCCACTGCTCCGGTGTCTTCTGCATGTCGGGCCTATTGTCAAACAAGTGCCGCCAATTGTCGAATGAGCTACAATGCCGAGCTGTGAACAAGTTACTCGATACTCGTGCGGTCCGCTATCTCGTCTGCTGTGGAATTGTAGCTGCGTTGGTCACTATTTGCCGCGTGCTTCACGCCAATGCCAGCACAGCTGGCTTCGCATTTCTTCTGGCTGTCCTGGTCATTTCGGCCACATGGGGACTGCGATGCGCGATCTTTCTCTCGGTGGTTGCGACCCTGGCCTACAATTTCTTTTTTCTCCCGCCGGTCGGAACATTCACCATCGCCGATCCTCAGAACTGGATTGCACTCTTCACCTTTCTGCTCACCGCTGTCATTGCCAGTCAGCTTTCCGAGCGCGCCCGCCGTGAGACAACAAACGCCAACAGCCGCCGCCGTGAACTGGAGCAGCTCTATTCTTTCAGTCAGCAGATGCTGACCGCGGACAACGTGCTCGGCCTTGTCAACGCTATCCCGGTGAAAGTCGTAGAGATCTTCGCAGCGAAATTCGCCGGCATGTTCTCCATCCATAGCAGAAAGGTGTACTACTCAGACCTGCGGGCACAGGAACTCATCTCTGGCGACGAACTGCAGCGGGTCAGCAGTCGCGGCGAGCCCATGGCCGATCCCGGCACCGGGCTTCGCATCCGGCCTCTGCGCATTGGCCTGCGCTCCGTCGGAGCTCTCGCCATCATCGGCGGCGACCTTTCGCCCGAGAGTATGGACGCCATTGGCAGCCTGGTCGCCATCGCCATCGAGCGCGCCGGTGCCGTAGAGAAACTTGCGCATTCCGAAGCCGGACGCGAGAGCGAGCGCCTCCGCTCCATCCTTCTCGACTCCGTCACCCACGACTTTCGTACTCCGCTCACAGCGATCAAGGCTTCCGCGCAGTCGCTGCTGGGCGACGCCCAGCTCGACGAAGCATCGCGACGGGAGCTCTTGACCATCATCAACGAAGAGAGTGACCGCCTTGACCGACTCGTTGGAGAAGCCGCACGCATGGCACAACTCGACGCTCACGCCGTGGAGTTGAATATCGAACCGCATCACATCCGTGAAGCCATAGACGCCGCACTTGCCGTCAATCAAAACACCCTCGCGCGCCACGAAGTAAGAGTAAACGCCAGCGATTCCCTTCCGATGGCAAACATGGATTTGCGCCAGGTTGAAGAGATACTCTCACAGCTCCTCGACAACGCCGGGAAGTATTCGGCTCGCGGCACGCCCATCACCATCACCGCCGAGGTTCAGGGAAACATGATGGTCACCAGTGTTGCCGATCAGGGCCCCGGTATCGACAGCATTGACCAGAGCATGGTCTTCGATAAGTTTTATCGCGGACGCGGCCAGCGCCACACTGTACAGGGAACGGGCATGGGGCTTGCTATTGCCAAAGCCATCGTTGAAGCCCATGGCGGCACTATCTCACTCACCACCCAGCCTGGCCGCGGCTCCGTCTTCACCTTCACGTTACCGCTCGCGGGTAAAGTTCACTCTGAATAGTTTTTCGCGCGGCTCATGAGCTGTCAGCTTTCGGCAACTCTTTTGAGAGACATACACCTCCGTCACTCTCTTGAAATCAGCTTTATTGGATAGCGCCACGGCTAAGCCCAAGTAAGAACCCCCTAGGGTTCCCAAGCAAAGAGTTAAGTAGAAGGACTTTGAGACGTTGCTCTCGTGCTCTTCGTTCTCACAATGCACCTATCTTGTGGCATTACCGTTATGGCAACTTTAGGGATTGTTTAGAAACGTTTTAGGAGCAATTTATCGACAGCCCCGTACTCTGTATTCGCAGGCTGTGTAAGGAGAAATTCGCAAATGAGAACTATTGTGTACAAAGCTGTTGCGACGATTGTTTCCACTTTGTTACTCGCCCTCGGCCTTGTAACTGCTCAGGTTCAGCCCGTTTTTGCCCAGGCTCAAATACAAAGCGGCGCGGACACTTCTGCCTCCGCGTCGGATACGGAGGCTCTTGAGAAAGAGCTGGCCGCCATGGCGGCACGCATTGCGCAACTGGAGGCTCAACTGAAGGCCCGCAAAGCGGAGCAGCCGACACCCGCAGTAGTGGCTCCAGCAAGCGTCACTGTTCCTGCGCCTGCAGCCGCGCCGGTTCCCGTCGTTGCGCAAGCTGCCCCCGAAGCCCCGCCGGCCAAGCCCGCAAAGATCGAGCCCTTCTCTGACGCAGACTGGACCTGGCTAAACGGCAATCCGCGAAATAAGGATGTTGCATTTGACTCCAAATTCTTCACTCCGGAGATCAGAGCTGATCTTACTTATACTTTCGATTTCAACAAACCTATCGATAACTCGATGGGTGGGTCGAGTGAACTCTTTCGACATAATGAGATTCAATTAGAGCAACTTGGACTGGGTGGTGATTTCCACCTCGATAACGTACGCGCAAGATTCATGACCCAGTTTGGTGAATATTCCCAGGCGACGATCAGGAACGACCCAAGCCCATCCAAAGGCCAATGGAATCTTGACAATGCAGATCGTTATCTTTCCGAAGCCTATGGCGGATACCATCTGAACGTGATGCACGGCATCAATCTGGATGCTGGCATCTTCATGTCTTATGTTGGATTGTTTAGCTACTACAACTTCGATAATTGGGCATACCAGCCCTCTTATGTTTCTTCTAACACGCCATGGTTCTTTCAGGGCATCAGAATCCAGATCTTTCCCACGGCACACTTAAAGATTGAGCCGTGGATCATAAATGGCTGGCAGTCCTACGGCTCGTCCAACACAAGGAAGGGGCTGGGCGGACAAATCAAGTGGGCACCGAAACCTTGGTTGAACATTCTGAGCAATGACTACGGATTAGGTCACGACGATCTGTATACGCCCAATCGCGGTCGCATCCACACTGACAACAGTTTCGAGGTGAAGTACTACGACAATCCAAAAGCCAAATTCTGGGACAAATCGGCATTTACTCTTACGCTTGACGCAGGATGCGAATTCGGCCCAAGTACAACCACTTCGCAGGGCATATACATTCAAGGCGTAGGTTGCCATGGCGGCACCAAGGACCCGAACTCCGTCGGGCTAAATTCGACAGCAAACAATCAAAATCCCAACGACACCTTCGGCCATTTCAAACCGGGAGTGAATCCGAAGCAAAGCTTTCTCGGTTATATGCTGTACGACCGGAACTGGTTCAAGCACGACAAATTCGCTTTGACAATTGGCGGCGGTCAGATCAACAATCCGGGACGCTATCTTGTGCTGGTGCCCCCGATCAATGGTGAGACCGCTGCCTCAGCGGCTCTGAATTCGCCATATTTTTCGTTTAACCCCAGCGATCCGTTCAAGGCCTGGGATACCTCCGCGACATTTGATTACATGCCAAGACAGTGGCTGACTTTCCGGGTGGAGTATGACTTCCGCCATGCGAGTGTTCCCTACTGGTCTGGCCATGGTGGGGTAACGCCGCCTAATTCGTTTGGCTATTCGCCGGGCACGAATAACGGTAGTCCACAATTCTTCTCTTGCATGGACGGCACATCTGACCCGAGCCTAAGCGCCACCGTGCTGACGGCCGCCGGGTATTGTGGAGGATCGATCGCATCAGGTGGACATGGTGGGCTGTGGAAGCCGGACCTTCGCCGAAACGAGTCCCTGATCGACATCGACTGGATGATTAAGTTCTAGCCTCGACGCTCTGTACAGGACTTGTTTGATTTACGCCAGAGGCGATGCTCCGGAAGTCAGGAGCATCGCCTCTGCACTTCTTAGTCGAGATGGGAACTCTGTCCGCCAGCCAGAATTCCCGCTCTCGATTCAAACGCTGACAGCGCCGACATTGCAATTGCCGCCAGCACCGACCCTGCGCCCATGGCAGCAAAGCCGAAATACCATGCATGCGCGTTGCGGAAGCCGCCTCCAAAATCCAACGCGGTACCAACCGCGAGCGGCCCAATCGCAGCACCCACAAATCCGACAAGCGTGTAGATGGCAAGTGTCGCGCCCTGTGCGTCCGGGGTCGCCACTTCCACTGCTCCGGCGGTAAGTGCGCCGGAGTCGGCCATGATCGCAACGTTATACACGAGGAGCGCAACGAGAACGAGATGAAACGAAACGGCGGAAAAGACCACGCCCACCATACAGGCCACAATGCAGACGAGCTCGACGCGGCGTGCAAGCCGACTGCGCATTCCGTGCTTCACGGATTCGGCGCCAAGAATGCTGGCCGGAACACCAATCAAAATGATGAGCATTGACCAACGGGACAGAACTAATCCAGCATTGCCATTGCTGAAGCGATGCCACGCGAATAGAAGAAACGTTGGCAGCCAGGCACGAAATGCAAACAACTCCCAGCAATGGCCTCCATACGCAACGATGTAAGCAAGCGCCTTCCGGTTCTGCATTACAGGACGGAAATCCAGCGGATGACGCGAAGCAACAACATTCAAATCAGGCTGAACTGGAATGCCCGCAGTCGCCACCCACGCCAGTAAGGCAGCGAGCAGCGAACCGAAACCTCCCACCAGAAACGTCGCACGCCATCCATAACGTTCCGCAACCCATCCGCTCATCAGGAAGGAAACGCTCGTCCCTAACGACCAAGCAGCCGTGTAGTAAGGAACCGCACGAATTCGCGTTCGCTTTTCGAGACGAGTCGTGAGCAGGCGCAATCCCGGCATATACGTTGCGCCAGTCGCCACTCCAGCCAAGGCTTGTAACAGGAATGCACTCCAGAGCCCGTTGGCCAGCACTGAGAAACTCACGCCAGCGATAGCTCCTATCGCGCATCCCGCAAAGTAAATAAGACGAGCATCCATGCGGTCCGTCAGAGCCACCAGCAGTGGAACCCCTGCGGCATATCCGAGAAAATATGCGCTGCTTATCCATCCGGCTCGCGTGGAATCGAGATGCCACAGGGTTGCCAGCCTGACCAGCGTGGAAGCAAATGCAGCCGAACCAAGGACGGAAAACAGCTGGGCGAAGACAAGTCCGCCCACCAGTCGAATCGAGTGAGACTCTCGCTCAACGATTTTCCCGCCCGAGTCAGTCAATATCGTCTCCCGGGCTGCGTTGTCGATGGGTTTTCGCCATCACGATTCTTCCACGAATCGCAACAGGACGCAGGTGATGTTATCCAGTCCTCCGGCTTCTCGCGCCGCAGCGACCAACCGGGCACATCCGTCCTCGCAAGACGGCGCACCCTCGACGATTCCGAGAATATCCTCGTTCGCAATGTGGCGGGTAAGTCCGTCGCTGGCCAGCAAAAGAATGTCGCCCGGCTCCGCGTTCAGATCACGCAAATCCACTTGAATGTCTGCTTCCGTGCCAAGAGCCCGCGTAATGATATTTTGAACTTCCGAGTGTCGTGCCTGCTCTTCCGTAATCAACCCGCGCCGAAGCTGTTCCATCACCAGCGAGTGATCTTCGGTCAGTTGCTCGACTGTGCCCCTGCGAAGCAAATACACGCGGCTGTCCCCTGCGTGCGCCACCGAATACATTGCATCTTCCACGAGGACAGCCACAATGGTCGATCCCATTCCGCGCTGTGCCTGGTTCTTTGCCGCTGAGGAGAAAACCTGCTGGTTGGCAAACTGAACTGCAACTGCCAGACGTGCGGTGCGCGCCGAGATGGCTTCGCTCGTGGAGGAGACTCCCGCATTTGCATGATTGTTTCGGCAATACTCCAGCACCGAGTCAACGGCGATCCGGCTGGCCACTTCGCCTGCAGCGGCGCCTCCCATTCCGTCGCAGACCACGTATATTCCGCAGAGTTTGTCGTAGCCAAAGCTGTCTTCATTGTTTCTGCGTACGCAGCCAACGTCGCTTTGCCCAGCAACCCGGACACTCAGGCTCATTGCTCACCGCCAGGCTCACATCTTACACAGGTTCTCCGCTTTCCGCGTCGTGCGCCATGCACTCGGCACGACATGCCTTATCACCAGTTCGTCCCCCTCGACTCTCCCCCATTAAGAGTCGCAGATGCCAGTCACTCATTGATAACGGATGCTGCTAAGAAACCCGGTGAAAACCCTGACATCGAATGTTAGAGTCCTCGTGTACTTATGCGTTCCAAATCGAGTGTTGCCGATCGCTGGCCGATGCATTTGCAACCATTCTCATCGAGGCGGCTCAATGAAAAAGCAAGAAGGATTCTCTCTGATTGAGGTTCTCGTCGTCGTGGCGATCATTTTGATCATCGCGGTTATCGCCATCCCTACCTTGCTGCGCTCGCGCATTGCGGCCAACGAATCCTCGGCCGTGGGCTCGTTACGCTTGATCAATGCCGCACAGGTCACTTACGCCTCCACTTATCCGACGAGCGGCTATGCACCTTCCATTTCAAACCTCGGCCCCGGCTCTGTCCCAGGCAATACAAATGCAAACTCAACCAACGCCGTCTTGCTTGACTCTGTTCTGGGGTGCCCGGTCCAGCCCTGTACCAAAAGCGGATACTCCTTCCAGCTTTCGGCCACTGGCGGTCCGCCAACGTATTACGCTTCCACCGGGGTTCCAACCACCCCGGGCCAGACAGGCCAGCGCCGCTTTTACAGCGATGCCACTGGAGTCATTCGCTATAACCAAACGGCGACCGCGACTTCCACTGACTCGCCAATCCAGTAGCTTCCTCAACAAGCTTTGTTGATCCGCCGTCCCAGCGATCCGTTGTGCACATATTGTCGACAGTCTATCGTCTGTGTAGTACTTTTAGAATCATGAGCAGGAAGCCGAACCTCGAGAGTGGCGTACGGGCGCCTTCCGCCCGCCAGAGGGCATACCTGCACATTCAGCGTCAGGTCGCATCCGGACAGCTCAAAGCCGGAACCGCGATCTCTGAAGTCGAACTTGCCAAGGAACTGGGTAGCAGCCGCACTCCCATACGCGAAGCCATCGGACAGTTGATTGCCGAAGGCCTGCTCGAACAGAGCCCCACGGGCGGAACCCTCGTGGTTCAGCTGACGCGCGAAGACATCGTAGAACTCTACGAGTTGCGCGAAGCCCTGGAGGTTTATGAAGTAGGCAAAATCGTCCGTCTGGGATTGCGTCCGGAAGAAGCCGAGCAATTGCAGCAACTGGTGACCGACCTGCTCCTGCTAAAGAAAGAGCTGGACGCCTCAGGCGCACAGGCGCTCGACACTTGCCAGATGAATCGCTTCATCGCCCATGATTTGAGCTTCCACGCCCTGTTGATGAGCATGGCGCAGAACTCCCGGATACAAAAGGTAGTAAACGACACGCGCCTCCTGATCCGCATCTTTGCCTGCTACCGGCGCGGCCACGCTGCCGGTCTACTTGAACAGATATATCGCGAACACCAGGACCTGCTGGACGCGATGTTGAACAACCAGCCGGAACGAGCCATGCAACTCATTGCCGAGCATGTCCGAACCAGCCTGCGTGATCGTCTGGAAGATTTCGACCTCGGAAAGCGCCAAGCCTCCCTCCGCGCCAGCCTTCCCGCGATCTTCAACGCGCACGATTCGCTGGTGTCACGCTAAAGCGAGTTTCTCTGTTTCGAAGCGTCCACCCGATCTCAGCTTCCCTCCTGAACCAATAAGTTCCGTCCGCTCAGTCAATTTACTTGTAATCCGGCACTGCTCTCGGCGCAATTTGATTGGCACTCAACCCCCCGATTTCATCCTCGATATTTCCGTTTCGGACAATCTGCATTATTTGTGTATTCCTTATGTAGACAGATTGCATACAAAAGGTGTATCAAAGAGCGTTCGCTTTCTTCCATGTCGTCAAAGGAGATTCTTGATGGGAACTTAGGGTTCGTCGACTTGTCGACGCAATCACGGAACTCGCAAATTCCGGACGGCTATAAAAAAAGCGCCAACCTACAAGTTTGGCATTCCCTTGCCTTGCGGCAGAAAGAACACAGCACAGATGAGCACAATTGGATTTATTGGCCTCGGAATCATGGGTCTACCCATGAGCAAGAACCTACTCAAAGCGGGACACAAACTGATTGTCTGCGACCTCAACAAAGTTGCGGTGGAAGAACTGAAGCAGGCCGGGGCCGAAGTCGGAGAATCGCCCCGGGATGTAGCCTCGCGGGCAGACATCATCATCACCATGCTGCCCAATTCACCACAGGTCAAGACCGTGGTACTCGGCAAAAATGGGGTGATTGAAGGTGCGAAAAAGGGCTCCATTGTTGTGGACATGAGCTCGATCGCCCCTCTAGTCTCCCGCGAAGTCTCTGTGGCGCTCGCTGAAAAAGGCATTCGCATGTTGGACGCCCCGGTAAGCGGCGGCCAGCCGAAAGCAATCGACGGCACCCTGTCGATCATGGTCGGCGGCGAGCAGGCGGACTTCGACGAGATCGTTCCTATTTTCAAGGCAATGGGTTCGTCGGCAGTGCTGACCGGAGCGATTGGCGCTGGCAACGTCACAAAATTGGCCAATCAGATCATTGTTGCCGTGAACATCGCCGCAGTTTCAGAAGCCCTGGTCATGGCAACCAAGGCAGGCGTGGACCCCGAATTGGTGTTCAAGGCAATCCGCGGTGGTTTGGCCGGAAGCACGGTTCTGGACGCCAAAGCGCCGCTCATGCTGGACCGTAAATTCAATCCAGGGTTCCGCATCAATCTGCATATCAAGGACCTGGCAAACGTGCTCGAAACGACCATCAGGTCGGTGTCCCGTTGCCATTATCTGCTGCCGTTATGGAGATATTGCAGGCGCTCAAGGTGGACGGCATGGGCGAGCTCGACCATGGAGCGATTGTCAGGTTCTACGAGAAGCTCGCCCAGATAGAAGTGAAAAGGCCCTCGTAACCGCACTACTGAAACCAATCTAAAAGGAAGTCCCATGAAAGTTGCAGAGGTAGTCGTTAGAATTCTCGAAGACGAAGGCATTCAGGTTGCATTCGGTATCCCCGGTGCCGCTATCAATCCTGTTTACGGATTCCTACAAGACTCAAAGATCAAGCATTACATCGCACGGCATGAAGAAGGTGCAGTGCACGCTGCCGACGGCTATTTTCGGGTGTCCGGCAAACTGGCCATGGCTATCTGCACCTCGGGACCGGGAGCAACGAATTTCGTCACCGGACTTTACACCGCCCATGCAGATTCCATTCCATTGATCGCCATCACCGGCAACGCCGCTACCAGTTCCTTCGGCAAAGAGGCGTTTCAGTGTGTAGATATCGCAACCATCGCCAAGACCGTCGCGAAAGCAACCTGGTGTATCACCAACCCGGCTGATGCACCCAAAATCATGCGCGAGGCATTCCGCACCGCATGCAGCGGGCGTCCCGGCCCTGTGCTGATTGACCTGCCGCTCGATGTGCAGATGGCGGAAATCGACTATGACCCGGCGGAGGACAGCCCATTCGCATGGTCGCGGCCCACGCCGGAGCCCGCTGCCATCAGCCAGGCAATGGACCTGATTATGGCCGCCAAAGCTCCGCTGATGATTCTTGGCGGCGGCGTGATCCTCTCCGACGCAACTGTCGAATTCCGCGAACTGGCCGAGCATCTTCAGATTCCAGTGATCATGACCTACATGGGCAAGGGCGGTCTCCCTTACGAGCATCCGCTGAATGCCGGGCACGCTGGTATCCAGGTGGGTCAGCCGATGGGAAACAAAACCTTCCTCGAATCCGACCTGATCATCGGCGTTGGCTGCCGTTTTACCGACCGGCACACCGGCAAACTTGATGTGTATAAGGGCACCCGCAAGTTCATTCACATTGACATTGAACCTCACCAGATTGGCAATGTTCTGCCTGCTGACGTGGGAATTGTTTCCGATGCCAAGGCCGCGCTGGAAGCGCTGCTGGAAGAGGCAAAGAAGCGCAGCTATCATCCGGAACCGTCCGAAAGAGTGAAGCAGTTGCCCGCGACCCGGGCCAAGCTCCATCGCCCAATGGAACTCGAAGAGATTCCAATCCGGCCGCACCGTGTCTTTCAGGAGCTTAATAAGTTCTTTCCGCCGAACACGATCTTCACCGCTGGATGCGGCATCACTCAGATCTGGTCCGGCCAGTTGCAGGACATCGAACTGCCCCGCCGCTACATTCCTTCCGGCGGAGCAGGCACCCTCGGATATGAGCTCCCTGCAGCAATTGGCGCAAAGGTAGCTTGTCCCGACGATCCGTGTGTGGTCGTGGTGGGCGATGCAGGTTTATTGTTCATGGTGGAAGAGTTGGCCATGGCCGGGCAACATGATCTGCCAGTCATCGTCGTGGTCGTGAACAACGGATATCTTGGGCTCATTCGTCAGAATCAGAAGTACGCTTATGGTTACGAGCACGGTGTCAGCTTGTGGTACTCAAAGGATGGAAACAAAGATGCCATCTATCCTGACAACGTTAAGCTGATTGAGGCTTTCGGAGGCAAGGGCGAGAGAATCTTCGAGCCTAAGGATCTCTCCGCGGCATTCGAGCGTGCGATGAGTTCCAAAGTTTCATACCTGATCGATGTCATCGTCTCTCGCGATGCTGATTGTTCTATGGGCGGCGCGATCAACGCCGTTCGCGAGTTCGTGTAAACGCCCCCTTCGTGGTAAGAAGCCCGGGGTGTAGCAGTATTCACTGTCGCATCTCGGGCTCCTCGAAAGCGTGAGTGGCACGAGGCGTTTTCAGTCGATGCATTCGTTTTATAGGAGAAAGCTGTATGCCAAAGTTTGACGCAAACCTTTCGATGCTGTTTAACGAAGTGGACTTTCTGGATCGCTTCGAGGCAGCCGCAAAAGCAGGTTTTATTGGAGTGGAGTACCTATTCCCATACGCTTACCCGAAAGAACAAATTGTTGAGAAGCTGCAGAAAAACAACCTTGTGCAGGTTCTTCACAATCTTCCGGCCGGAAACTGGGAACAAGGCGAGCGCGGAATTGCCTGCCTTCCTGATCGGGTCGACGAGTTTCAGGAAGGTGTCGGTAAAGCAATCGAGTACGCGACAGCCCTGGGCTGCAAGCAGGTGAACTGTCTCGTGGGATACGCGCCTCAAGGTGTCAGTCCTCAGCAGTTGAAGGACACTGTTGTCGGCAACGTTAAATTCGCAGCCGGCGAGCTGAAAAAGGCAGGTATCCGTCTTCTGATCGAGCCCTGCAACACGCGGGACATGCCCGGGTTCTTCGTGAATCGTACGGCGCAAGCTCTTGAGATTATTGATCTGGCAGGGTCTGACAATGTTTTCGTTCAATATGACGTGTACCATGCCCAGGTGATGGAAGGCGACCTCGCCAATACCATCGAGAAGAACCTCGCGCACATCGCCCACATCCAGATAGCGGACAATCCTGGAAGACATGAACCCGGAACTGGCGAGATCAATTACGGCTTCCTCTTCGAGCATCTCGACCGCATCGGATACAGCGGTTGGATCGGTTGCGAATACAAGCCCGCCGGAATCACCGAGCGAGGGTTGGGTTGGCGCACGGCTATCTGCGGTAAGTAGATTTAACGGAGTGGGTGCGGACCTTGTCATCCGCACCTTTGCCGATTCACAAAGGTTTCATATACTCTCCTGAAATAATTATTTAACATTGCTTCATATCCAAGCTCAGAAGGGGCTCCCGTTTGAACACAGTTTGGCGTATTCGCCTTCTGAGATTAGTGCCGTTTTTCTTTCTTTTTCTGCTTTCTGCGTCGCTCCCGCTGCTCGCGCAGGGCGGACCACCGCTCCTGACCGACGACCCGGGCACGCCAGGACGCAACAATTGGGAAATCAATCTCGGCTACACGATTGACCGGCAACCCAGTGACAACTACTACGAGACCCCTATCCTCGACATGAATTACGGCTGGGGGGACCGCGTACAACTCAAGTACGAGATGCCGTATGTGTACAACAGCACCGACAGCGGACCGCTGCAATCAGGTCCTGGCGACTCCAAGGTGGGGGTCAAGATTCGCTTCTTTCAGGACGAAAAGCTCGACCTGAACATTGGCACCTACCCGCAGTTTGAATTCAACAACACGCAAGACTCGGTGCGTCGCAACCTGGTTTACAAGGGACCGCTCTTCCTGCTCCCCCTGGAAGTCACCAAAAAAGTTGGCCCGGTGGACGTGGATCTCGAGGTCGGACACTGGTTCACCCAGCAGAAGGGGTATTGGATCAGCGGCCTGGCCGTTGGCCATCAGGTCGGTAAGCGGTTGGAGTTACTGAGCGAGGTCTACAGCAATAGCACTCCCTACGCCCAGCGCGACAACACGTTCGATTTCGGCGGTCGTTATCGATTGAGCCGAAATGCTCTCGTCATCTTCATGGCCGGACGCAGTTTCAGCCCACCAAGCAGCGGTCAGTCGCAGTTCATTGGATACTTCGGGATGCAGTTCCAGTTGGGACGCCATCTGCGCGATGACACGGAAAAGGAGCAGGAGCCCCACGAAGCCGCTTCAATGTTAAGCAGAAAGCCGTAGAGGTTTGGCCGCGGTCTGTTCGTCGCTAGCAGCTGTAAGTCCCTTGAAGGTTGGCGATCCGCCCATCCATTTCGTTCTCTTTGAATACTTTTTCAAGGTACGTAACCATTTCGCGCAGTGCTTCTTCGAGCGACAACAACCCAATCGGTGCGCCTCCATCCAGAATCGGAAGGTATCGCAAGCGGTTGTCGAGCATCAGCTTCAAGCAGTGTTGCAGCGAGTCCGTGATGTAGGCACAGATAGCGCAAGGCGTCATCACCTCACCAACGGCAACCGTTGCAGGAGACGGTGCAGCCAAAATCGAGCTGCGAACATAGTCGCGTTCGGAAAATATTCCGATTATCTGAACCCCATCGAGCACCATCACTGCGCCAATGTCGAGCTCTGACATGACTTTCAACGCCTGAAACAACGTGGCATCCCGTGCTACGCAGGGCGATGTCAAAGGGCTACCCGGGAGGATACTCTTCACGGTCACGAGTTCGACACGAGCGTGCCGAGGAATTTCACATTGCGCTCCAGTGACCCGTTCATCCAATACTTTTCGATTCGGCATTACACCTTCCGCAATGTGGCATCGCACTGTGCTAATCAGTTTGATGCGAACATTGGCGGAGCACTCAACTCCAGTCGTTTCCGGGCTAGTCGCGCAGATAGCCTTCTTTGCTCGGGTCAGGCATCCATATGGCAACAATCAGCGCAACTGCGCACAGTACAGTGACATACCAGTAGAAAGTCGATTCCCTGCCAATGGATTTCAGTTCGAGTGCAACGAACTCTGCCGACCCGCCGAAGATCGCATTGCCCAGTGCGTATGACAGACCAACCGCCAACGCTCGAACTTCTATCGGGAACATCTCGGCCTTGATCAGACCACCAATCGAGGTGTACAGACTGATCACCGCAAGTTCCAGCATCACCAAGCCAAACGCTGCATATGCGTTTGTGATATTGGCGAGCGCATGCAGAATAGGCACCGTGCTCAATGTAGCCAAAGCTCCAAACCAGATCATCGACGTGCGGCGCCCTATTTTGTCCGATAGAGCGCCGAACAGCGGTTGCATCAGCATGTAAACAAGAAGCGCAATGGTCATGATCCCGCTCGCCGTCCTGGCGTTCATCCCAGCGGTATTGACCAGATACTTCTGCATGTACGTCGTGAATGTATAAAACATCAAAGAGCCGCCGGCGGTGAAACCAATCACCGTCATAAACGCCCGCTTGTGCTTCATAAGGCCTGCGAGTGTGCCAGCATCTTTGTGATGGCGCGAGTCGGTGGTGGAAGTTTCATTCAATGAGCGACGCAAGTACCAAGCCACAACAGCGGCACAGGCGCCCAACACAAATGGGATACGCCAGCCCCAGCTCTTAAGCTGGTAATTCGTAAGAAACTGCTGCAGGATTACCAGTACTAGAACTGCAAGCAGCTGTCCTCCGATCAACGTTACATACTGGAACGAGGCAAAGAATCCTCGCCGCCCCTTCAGCGCAACTTCGCTCATGTATGTAGCGCTTGTGCCATATTCACCACCAACCGATAGCCCTTGCACCAATCGCGCGAACAGCAGCAGAGCCGGTGCCGCCGCGCCAATGGCAGCGTAGGTTGGCAGCACTGCGATCAGCAATGAACCACCACACATCATCAGCACGGAGGTCATCATCCCAGTCTTGCGGCCGCGAGTATCGGCGATGCGGCCAAATAGCCAGCCCCCAATAGGACGCATCAGGAACCCTGCCGCAAACACTCCGGCAGTCTTCAAAAGCTGGATAGTTGGATTGCCGTTGGGAAAGAAGGCGGACGCAAAATAGATGGCACAAAAAGCATAGATATAAAAATCAAACCACTCCACCAGATTTCCCGATGAAGCGCCGACAATCGCAACGATTCGCCTGCGGGTATCTGCTGCGGTCGAACCTTCTTGTTGCACCGTACGATCCATTCTGCCCTCGAATGAAATATAACGTCTTGACCACATTGAGGTACAACCGAGCGAACAAGAGCGCGGGCACGCCCTCGTCAAGATGATTGCATTTTGGATTTCGTCGGTTGGGTCGCCTAGCGGTTCTTCTTGATCGGCGGAACGAACTTGTAGTCGATGTCCCAAGGGAAGTAGATCCACTTGTCCTGACTGAATTCCTTGACGCACAGATCGACGACCAAACGGCCCTTCGGTTTAGCGTAGAGCGTGGCGAAGTAGGCCTTTGGCAGCAGCTTCCGGATGACACGGGCGGTGTTGCCGGTATCGACCAGGTCGTCGATCAGTAGGAAGCCCTCGCCATCGTGGTCCACGCCCTTGAGCACCTGAACCTCGGAGCGCACGTTCTGGGCACCAGTTTCGGCCGCTTCGTAATAGCTTGAAGCGCAAATCGTGTCGAGCAGTCGGATTTCCAGCTCGCGCGCGACCAGCGCCGCCGGAATCATGCCGCCACGCGCGATAGCAATGATGCCCTTGAACGGAGCTCTTTCCATCAGCGCGTGACAAAGGGTACGCGTATCCCGGTGCAGTTCTGGCCAGGAGATCACGATGTCGTCGCGATACGGGCTGGTGATCGTAGCTTCCATGTCGCATTCCTCAACAATCGTGGTTTCCATAGGCATTCCTCAAGCATTGAATGAATCGTATTATATTCGCACACTGCTGTCCGGTTAAACTTTCCCGGCGAGCGTGCAAGCTGCTTAGATTGAAAGTGGTACATGCGATTCAGGGCAAAAACGATTTGAAACGCAGAGAGGCTGTAATGGCGCGCTTGGCGGC
>Ga0182012_10002942_pt1 | contig 18304 bp, 15 predicted proteins | sample 612S2SmetaG_FD_120486 | JGI IMG/M metagenome (GOLD analysis project Ga0182012, IMG submission 120486) | Permafrost microbial communities from Stordalen Mire, Sweden - 612S2S metaG | ecosystem: Environmental > Terrestrial > Soil > Wetlands > Permafrost | place: Sweden: Stordalen | collected...
AGTATCTCCCAGGGAATGCGCGCGGCATCGAGAATGTTGCGGACGTGGACCAGAAGGCCGCCGATGTTATCGGCTTCGCAGAGGGTGGGAATCACGAGCGCGAGTTTGAGAGAGTCGGGCTGCACATTGCCCTCGGCTGAGCGGGAGGCAAGCGGCGTTGTTGTGGAAGTACCCATAGGATTGTAGGATCATTCTATAGTTCCAGCGTTGCAGATTGCATACCCTATCGATGCCATCCCTACAGTTCGTTCGGAGATTCATTCGGAGACCCCTTTCTTGACGCGGAACTTCCCTGCCCTCAGATTTTTGCTGGTATCTCTGCTTTCGATTCTCGGGTTTTTGGTGATGGGCTATCACCCCGGGCTGGAAGATGACGGAATCTACCTCTCTGCCATCCAATCGAACCTGAATCCGGCCCTTTACCCGAAGAGCGCGGAGTTCTTTCGCATCCAGATGCAGGCTACGGTTTTTGACCGCTGGATGACGTTTTTTGTGCGGGCGACGCACGTGCCGCTGCCCTGGGCGGAGTTGTTTTGGCAATTCGCCTCGCTGTTTGCGATTCTCTGGGCCTGTCACGGCATCACGCGGCAATTTTTCAAACAGGCCAGCGCGCAGTGGGCAGGGGTCGCCGTTGTGGCGGCTGTGTTCACGCTGCCGGTGGCGGGTACGGCGCTCTACATGTTGGACCAGCACCTGCACCCGCGCACCATGGCGACGGCGCTGATCCTTCTCGCAGTCGCGTGGATGTTGGAAGAGCGGCGATGGCTGCCGGCAGCGCTTCTGGCGGTTGCGTTTGTCTTTCATCCCATCATGGCGGCCATGGGCATCTCATTCTGCTTTTTTCTGTGGATGGCGCAATCGAATGCCGTGCAGCAATGGGTGGAGAGCCGGCGAAGCAACCGCTGGTCCGTCATGAAGGGCAGCCAGGTGGCAGCGGTAGCGCCCTTGCTGTGGATCCTAGCCCCGCCGAATCCGTTCTGGCAAAAGGCGCTGGATTCGAAACCTTACTTGGACCTTTACCAATGGCATTGGTATGAGTGGCTGGGCGCCATTGCGCCACTCATCCTGTTCGGGCTGCTGTGGCAGGTTGCCCAGCGGCGAGGCGAAAAGCCGCTGGCCAGCTTTGCCTTGGCTGTGTTTGCTTACGGCGTGATTCACCAGGCATTGGCGATGATTGTTCTTGGACCCCATGCGCTCGTGCGCATGGTTCCCTTTCAGCCGATGCGGTATCTGCATCTGGTGTATTTCTTCCTGATGCTTCTACTGGGGTGCTACCTGGGCAAGTATTTTTTAAAGGCCTCAGTATGGCGGTGGGCGGTGTTTCTGCTGGCGCTGGACGCAGGGATGTTTTCCTGGCAGCGGCTGACCTTTCCCGGAACGGCCCATCTGGAGCTGCCAGGCAGCGCGCCTTCGAATGCGTGGCTGGAAGCGTTTGCGTGGATTCGAACCAACACGCCGATCGATGCATACTTTGCGCTTGATCCGCATTATCTGGCCGAGCCGGGCGAGGACTATCACAGCTTCCGGGCCTTGGCCGAGCGCAGTCAGTTGGCAGATGCTGTGAAGGATGCGGCGGTTGTAACGCAGGTTCCGGTGCTAGGCAAGGAATGGAGCGAACAGGTTGAGGCGCAGGCTGGATGGGAGCAGTTTCAGGCAGCGGATTTTCAGCGCCTCAAGCGGGAGTTTGGCGTGGACTGGGTGCTGGTATCGTTGCCGCAATCAGCGGGGCTCGACTGCCGGTGGCACAATGGCTTGCTGGCGGTGTGTAGAGTTCTGTGATTGCAGGATCTTGCCACTCGTTCAGTTTTGCCGTAATCTGAGCGTCATGGAAGTATATTTCACACCCGAGCAGGAAGCGCAGCTTACTCAGATCGCCGCAAACGCAGGGACCGATGCAGAGCGTCTGGTACAGGAAGCTGCGTTGCGCCTGGTTCAGGCGGGTGCAGGACTTCGTTCCGTTCCCACCGGCAGTGTGGCGGCCGCAATGCGCGCATTGCGCGCTCGCATCCAACCCGATCCTGACGGCTGGACCACACGGGATTACGTCCACTATGGACGCCGCTAGATGCCGCTGGTAGTCGATGCATTGATTGCGCTTGCTCGGGACTTGCCGGACGAGAGCAGCGTATATGCCGACTTGGTTTTGGCTGTCGTCGAACGGGAAGGTTTGCGTGTTCCCGATCTGTGGATGCGGGAGGTTGCCAATGGCCTTGCCGTCGCGTAGCTGCGCAAGCGCATTGCCTCCGCCGATGAACTCACCTTTCTTGCTGCCCTGTCTTACTTGAGCATCGATGTTGAAAATGCAACCTCTGCCGTAGCGACGATTCGGGATGGAACCGCGGCAGCCATCCGCTTCGGTCTCACCGCTTACGATGCGGCGTATGTCGATCTCGCCTTGCGTGAGCGGCTGACGCTGGCGGCCCTTGACAGGGCAATGCTCAAATCTGCCGAGCAGGCAGGAGTTTCAATTTTCAATTGATGTTCGCCAACTGAATTTTGCATGATTCAGGCGTTTCCGCGAGAATGTCAGAATACGATTTACTTCCCGGCGTGGAGACCGGATTCTCTTGAACCTTAGCCAGCGACTCATCCTCGGCTGCGTACTGATGGCCTGCCTTACGGGCGGCTTGCTTGTGCTCGCACGCCATGCTCTTGCAGACTCCGGCGAGTCTGTGCTGGGATATATATTTTTTGCGGCGGCGCTGCTGGTTGCCGTTGCAACGGTTTACTTTGTTCTTGCTCCCATCCGGACGCTGGCGCGGGATGCCAGGCGCATCGTCGAGGGAAATCTGGAACACAGCGTGAAGTGGTCCAGCCGCGATGATTTCGGCGTGATTGCCGGCGAGCTAAGCCGTATTGCGGTGCGCTTGAGGGAGCTGCGCGACTCGGAAGCGGGGCGACGGCAGATGGAGTTTCAGCTCTCCGATGCCGTGCTGCAGTCGATCTTCGAGCCGATTATCGTGACCGACGGCAAAGGCCATGTCCTGAAGTTGAATCAGGCAGCCGCGGAGCTGCTCGGCGAGGCAGCCGGAGACAGATTAGCGCTGGCCAATACACCTGGCGGCGAGAAGATTCTCAGCTCGATTCGCGATGCTGTCTCGATGCAGAAGGCCGTAGCCGCGGAGGGCGAGGCGTCGATGCTGCCCATGCGCATCGGCACGCAGCAGCGCAGCTATCGGCTGCGCACAACGCCAATGCGGGACTCAGACGGGCGGCTGCTGGGCGCAGTGACCACGCTCGAAGACGTGACCTCATTGCAGGATACGGATCGCTTCAAATCGCAGTTCATCTCGGTGGCCAGCCGCAAGCTGCGCGACCCGCTGCTGCGGCTCAGGCGCGGCCTCTACGCGCTGACGCAGGGCTTCGGCGGAGAGCTGCGGCCGCTGCAGACCGAGTTGCTGTCAGAGGCAAGCACGGAAGCCGAGAACCTGAATGACCTGATGAGCGATCTGATCGAGGTTGCGGAGCTTGACTCGGGCAAGCGGGAGTTCAAGATGGAGAAGATTCGCCCCCTGGCGGCGCTGACCGAGGCGCGCGATCACTTTTGCGATGAAGCGGCACGGAAGCATATCCGGCTGGAAGTGGAAGCCTTTGCTGACCTGGCCGTCGTGCTGGCCGACCGGCGGGCCCTGCGCTCGATCCTGGACAACCTGCTGTCCAATGCTGTGCGGTATACGCCGCCGGATGGCGAGATCCTGCTGGCCGCCGAGGAGGTCAGGGATTCGGTCCAGTTCACGGTCAAAGACACCGGACGAGGGATTGAGGCGGATCGATTGAGTTTGGTCTTTGACCGGTTCAATGCATTTTCAGATAGCGGAACCAGCCTGGGACTGGCGCTGGTGCGGAGGCTGGTGGAGTCGCTGGGCGGGCAGATTGCCGTTGAGAGCAAGCTGGGGCACGGAGCCACCTTCCGCTTTACGCTGCCTGTGGCCGCTGCCATGGATGTCCGCCATCCGGTTGAGGTGGGGTGATGGCTGAAATCCTGGTGAACGAGATCGTTCTGGAGAAGAAGCCGGAGCCGGCCAAACTGCGCGTCTACCTGGGCGCAGCCCCAGGCGTGGGCAAAACCTACCACATGCTGGATGATGCCTACCTGATTCATCAGCAACAGGGCGTGGACATCGTCATAGGCCTGGTCGAGTCGCATGGGCGCAAAGAGACCGAGGAACGGATTCGCGACCTGGAGATCATTCCGCAGCGCCAGATTCCCTATCGCAATGTGACGCTTAAGGAGATGGATGTCGATGCGATCGTTGCCCGGCGGCCTGACACCGTTCTTGTGGACGAGTTGGCCCACACCAACGTGCCGGGCAGCAAGAACCGCAAGCGCTATGAAGACGTATTGGAACTGCTGGACGCCGGCATCAACGTGTGGACTGCCGTCAATATTCAGCATCTGGAGACGCTGAACGACGCGGTCAACCGCTCGGCGAATACGACCATTCGCGAGACGGTTCCGGACAGTTTTTTGAAGCGCGCCGACGAGGTGTTGAATATCGACATCACCGTGGAGGAGTTGCGCGGGCGGCTGCGGCAGGGAAAGATATACGCGCCGGACAAGGTAGAGCAGTCGCTGGCCAACTTCTTCCGCAAGGGCAACCTGAACATGCTGCGCGAGCTCTCCCTGCGCACTACGGCCGAGCAGGTGAGCAGCCGGGCATCCGATTATCGGCGGACGCAGGGGCTGGAACAGGCTCCGATTCCTGAAAAAGTAATGGTATGCCTGAGCACCCGTCCGGGAACGGAACGCCTGCTGCGCGTGGGCGCGCGCGTGGCCGGACGCCTGGCCTCGAACTGGTACGCGGTGTACGTTGCGCCGCCGGACGACAAAGGCCACAGCGACCCGGAAGCATTTCAACGCCTGGAGGAATACCGTCGCATGGCGCGCGATCTGGGCGCGAAGGTGATTTTCCTGACGGATAAGAATGTCTCCGATGCGCTGATCCGGTTTGCGCAGCAGGAAAACATCTCACACGTAATCTTTGGGCAGACGGTGCGCTCGCGGTGGGATATTCTGCTGCGCGGATCGGTGCTCAACCGGTTCCTGCACGAGGTGCGGGACGTCACGGTGCAAGTGGTTCCCATGCAAAAACCGCTGAAGAAGGCGTAGAGGTGACAGCGCGCTTGTGCAGTTCTTTTTGTCAATCTTGAGTTGCCGTACAAGCAACGCCACCCGTCCACCGAGCAGCCACTGAATGCTTGCCCATCAACTTGAATCCCCGGCCACCTCATTGGTGAAGGAAATGATGCCCAGAATTGAAAGAGAAGATCGCTCCAGTCGCGATATGACCTGGAAGATGATTGAACCCTTGCTTTCGACGACATTCACAAGTTTTCCGGGTGAAGTCATGCTCCGACTGCTGCTGAGTGCCAGTCCAACTACCGCATCGGAGCTGAAAGCTATAGCGACCCCGCTGCTCAGCGTGATTTCATTGCGACCTCAGTTTGTGGAGTTTCTGCAATCGATTGAAGAACGCAGCGATCTGGAAGTCATCGAGATGTGCCGGGAGTTGATGTTTCAGGAAAGCAGGGGCGGCAACGTCGTCCATCAGGTGCTTCGCAGGACTTTCAATATCGTCCTTGACATGGAAATCGCCCTCACGTCTCTGCGCAGAGCCTATCTTTGGTCAGTGACGCGCCCGCCGCAAGTCCTGCAACCGAAATACCTGCAAACAATGATGACCATTGCCTTGCAGTGCTTCAACAACGAGTATGTATTTTTCGAAACCGGCGAGGAAGAGGAAACTTGCAGAGGCATTTTCGATGAGTTTGAAAGCAAAGGCGCAAGCACATCGCCCTTGCTGTCGAAGGTGATTGCCTATGCAATGTACCATCCGATCTCGCAGCTTGCTATGAGTGAAGAGCAGATACAGTCGCTCGTGAAACAGGCCGAAGCGCAGGAACTGGGTGAAGGAATTCAGGAACTTATCGCTCGCCAGATTCGAGAAGACTCATGCGAGAGGGACATTGCCGCCGGCATTCATTCCTTCGGCCGCATCGAGAATGACGTTACCCTCAAGGTAAGGCAGCAATACGAAGAGTCGCCCTACCCGCGATGGATCGATTTCCTGGATCGCAAACCGCGACCGTTCGCGGCTTACATTGAGAAGAAATTCCCCTTCCTTCATGACGGTTTACCTGCGGGGAGTGTGGATTGCCTGGTGGCCGGCTGCGGGACTGGACAACATGCCCTCCAAGTGGCCGCGAGATTTCCCGATGCCGCGGTGATAGCCGTTGACATCAGCCGAAGAAGCCTTGCCTACGGTATGCGCCAGGCTGCGCGTTACTGCGTTAGCCACATCGAGTTTCTGCATGGCGATCTGCTGGAGATCAAGGCACTCAAGCGCGATTTCGATCTGATTGAATCGGTCGGGGTGTTGCATCACATGGAAGACCCGCTCAGCGGGTTTAAGGCCTTGACAGAGGTGCTTCGGCCCGGCGGCTTCATGAAGATTGCGGTGTATCGCAGGTCGTTTCGTGACCAATTGAAGCCGGCCAAGGAATTCGTGCGTGCTCGCATGAAGTCTTACTCGCCGAGCGATCTGCGCTCCGTACGTCATGAACTCATTACAGATAAGTCGAGTAGCAAAATTCGGATCATATCAAATGATTTCTTTTACCTCAGCGGATTTCGCGATCTGCTCTGCCACGTTCAGGAGACTTCTTTCACGCCGTCCGAGATCAAAGTGATACTGCAGAAGCTCAATCTGGAGTTCCTGGGCGTGATTTACTCCGACAAGAGCGAGATCCAAACCGCATTTCGAGCGGCTCATCCGGACCAGGACCGTGTTTACGATCTTGACGTTTATGAGGAGTTTGAAGCCAGCCGCGCCGAGCAAATGCCCAGCCTGCTCACCTTCTGGGTTCGAAAGCCTCAATGAGAGGGATATCGGTGAGATGGTGAGCGTTCCCCTGACGCATCTTTGTGTGAGCCGCTCGAAGCGGCTTGTGTGGGGACGCGGTTGGAATGACGGGGAACCGGGGCGTGGGTTTGTGGATCCCCACCCTGGACGCAAGAACAAGAGCGCGATGGCCGACCCGGAGGGCACTCCGCCGTGAAACTACTGATGTGATGAGAATCCAGACGGCAAAGCTGCCTCAAGATTGATTTGTTCTCCGTGGATGGGGTGGTGGAATTTCAGAAATTGGGCGTGCAGCAAATATCCTCCATCGCCGGGGAGGCCAGGAAGATTTTCAAGAGGCTGGCCGGCCAAGCCATACATAGGATCGCCAACCAGGGGATGGCCGATGGACGCCAGATGGATTCTGATTTGATGAGGGCGTCCGGAATGTAAGCTTACCTCAAATGTTGTTGTGCCCGCGCTTTTTGTGTTGCTTGCGCTGCGCGAGATCACTCTTGCCAGGGACTTTGACGGTTTGCCGCTTGGGTTCGCGGCCCACACTTGGCCGATGAGCTGGTGCGGTACGAGGCCGATGGGCGTGAGGATTTCATAGGCGTCCTGCTGGGCAATGTTTTGAGCCAGCGCCCGATAGATTTTTTGAACTCTGGTTGTGTTCCAGTTTGCAAATAGATTCGCGGCCGCCTGCGGTGTTTTGGCGAAGAGGACGATGCCGGTAGTGGCTCGTCCCAACCGATGGACGGGGTTCGCGTTGGGGGTTTGCTTTTGCACCAAGCGCAGGAGAGTGTTTTCCAGGAAGCCGCCGCCGGGCAGGGTGGGCAGCCCGCTTGGTTTGTTGACGGCCAGAAGATGGGGGTCGTCAAACAGGACATCGAAGTGCTGAGGGGCGTCTGGCTCGATCCAGGGCGGACGGTTCCATACAAGGGTTTGGCCTGCAGCGACCGATTCGCTCCCGGTGGCGATGACGTCGTTCAGGGTGACTTCGCCGTTGTTCAGTTTTTGTTGCCAGGCCTTTGGGCTTGAATGGGGATAGAGGCTTGCCAAGTGGGAGAGCAGGGTTTGCCCATGGTACCTGCTGCTGATCATTGTGGTGTAGGCATAGCCTCGGTTGAGCATGTGGTTTGAGTGTAAGCTATGGCATTTGCGGCAGGAGTTGCTGGAATTCGAGCGACATCATATTTCCCACTTCGGTAGAAAAAATCAAGGATGAGGCACCCGGCCTTCGACCTTGGCGACCGTTAATAGAACTCAGTTGCCTTGCATATCGCTGGGCGAGCCGTCGTTGACCATGTTGCCTGCCGCATCATAGTTGAATCCGCAGGTGTTGATCTGGTTCGTCGCCGAGTTGAAACTCAACTGCGGCTGCGGTCCAGAGGCGGTCGTATTCTGCTGCCAGCAGTTGCCGTCGCGTTCGTAAACGCATTCAGTACCGGACATACAGTCAGCTTTCCGGAGCGAGTTCGCTCCGTGAATGATGCAAATCGCCTTTATTTACGCTTCATTTAGAACTACTGAATGTTTTGACAGATTTCGAGACAAGCGAATTTCTTGATCGCAGGAACCAATCTTCTCATTTGACAAGAGATTTAAGGTCCTTTAACCTCATTTCAACACGGTAGGCAGTTTGCCAAGAATATCCAGTTACCTCAACTGGGATAGGCGACTAAGTCTTCGCTGCGTTATCCATATGCGCCACGTCGCGCATCGTTTCCCCAAAAAATTAATTCCCTGTCAGTCGGGCGTCTGATTTCCCCTCCGTCCCCGATGCCAGATCGTGTACTCGAAACGACGAGCATCTGCGATGGCTGTCCCAACCGATTTTCATTTCACCTGGAGGTCGTAGAAGCCAATGAAGATTCTGCGTTGTAGCATCTTTTTACTTCTAGTTGCGGTCACGACAAGCGCAGCGAGCGCTCAACAAACCGGCATTACCGGTAGAGTAACGGACATTTCGGGCGCCGTGATCAGCGGAGCTGCGGTGAAGGTCATGCAAGCCGACACCGGCACAACCTTCGCCGTGACCACCAATGGAGCGGGTATATACGCGGTTCCCTCGCTCATTGCATCCAACTACGTTGTGACCGTTACTGCGCCGGGATTCGGCACTGTTGAGAAGAAGCTCACGATCCTGGTGGGACAGTCGGTGGAGAGCGATGTTGTTCTCAAACCAGCCAGTGCAGTGACTTCCGTTACGGTTGACACTGCCCCGATCGACGTTGACACCACATCGTCGCAAGTGGCGGGCAATATTACTCCACAGGACGTGGAGGACATTCCAGTGAACGGGCGGAGTTATGTGGAGCTTTCCTCGCTGGTCGCCGGCATTAAAGGAAACGCCTTTGGGAACGCGCCAGTGTCGGGTCCCGGCGGCGCTTCAGAGGGCGACGAGGAAACCGGCAAGTTTCAGGTAACGCTGGACGGCTTGCAACTCTCGCAGGATTCGGTGGGATCGAGCTTTGGGCAGCCGAAACTCTCGCAAGATGCCATCTCCCAGTTCCAGATCATTACCAACCGTTTTGACGCCACGGCGGGGCGCTCTGCTGGCGTTTATGTCAACGTGCAGAGCAAGGAGGGCGGCAATCAGATCCACGGCGCAGCTTTTGGATACTTCCGCAACTCTTTCTTCAACGCCGGTGACCCGATCAACAAGTTGGATGGCGTCACTCCGGCCGTGCTGCCTTTTGCAGACGAACAGTATGGTGGCGCTGCCGGCGGGCCGATCAAGAAAGATCGGCTGTTCTACTTCGGTTCATTTGAAGGCGAACATCAACCGAGCACTGTTACATCGAGCCCGCTAATCACTACCACGCCTGGCATCGTTGGAGGCGTCTTTAGCCATCCTTCCATCTTTACGAACTACGATTATCTGGGCCGGGTGGATTATCAGCGCAATGCCAAGGATCACTTCTTCCTGCGCGGCGATGGCTTTACTCAGAACACAAGTTTCGTGGGCGCGGCCGATCCTAGCCAGTCCTACTATTCCTCCGTAACCGCCGCAGGATATGTCTTCGATTGGAACCGAACCATCAAGAACAACCTCGTGAACGACGTCCACGCCGGATTTCATTACTGGCAATTCGGCAACTTCCCGTTCTTCGCTGATAATTCCATTGTGATTGTGCTCCCGGCGGTCACAGTTGGCGAACCATACAACGAGCCAGAAGTCTTCAACCAGGACACGCAGCAGTACCGCGACGACTTGTTCTGGCTAAAGGGCAAGCACAGCATCAAAGCGGGGGGTGAGTATCTCTATACCTTCCACGGCGGCGCATTTCCGCAATATCTTCGCGGCGGCTTGACGACTTGTACTCCTGGTGCAGGACAAACGCCGAATTATGCAGCGATGTTTCCCAACGGAACACTGAGTCCCAGCACCTGGAATTTCACAGCCATCAACACCTACTGCGGCGGCGGTGAATCCTATACTCAGGCCTTCGGTAACTACAACATCAACATTCTGCGAAACATCGTTGGACTTTGGGTTCAGGACGATTGGAAGATTACGCATTACCTCACCCTTAACCTGGGCTTGCGCTATGACAACGACCTGGGCGCCTACAATACTTCGTACGTTCCCACGGCTGGCCTCATCACGCCGAATAGCAATCCCAACTTGAACTTCGGGCCGCGAATTGGGTTCTCCTACGATCCGTTTGGAAATGGCAAGACGACGATCCGGGGCGGCGGGGGCATCTACTATGCCGATCAGGTTGCCAACGCGATCATCGACGAGGAACTCTACAGCAGCACCGCTCGAGCCCTGCAGGCCACAATCAGCGGCACCAACCTTACCCTACCCACTCCATTTGCCGGACAAACTCCTACATCAAACCCAACAAACTATGTCACCTCGCCGCAGCCGGTGCAGCGCGGCGCCAAGACGCCGTATTCCTTCGAGGCATCCTTTGGGTTTGCGCGAGAACTGCCCTGGAACACCATGCTGTCTATGGATATGACTCACATGCGCGTCTACGACGACTGGATAGCCCTGAGCGGAAATTTACTTGAAAACCCCGCCAATCCCGAACAAAATCTGAATCCCACTGCCGTCATGAGCGCTGCAACATATAGTACCCGCGTTTGCGGGAATGGAGGCATTACGCTCGACACTCTGAACACAGCCACGCTCTCCACCGATGCACCCTCGAGCGGTAACCCGGCTTACCCAAATGGCGCGCCTGCCAAACAGGTCTGCAACCAGCTATTCGGCTCCGCCGTGCGCAATTTCACTGTCTATCCTGGAGCCGGCGATATCTCGGACAACCTTGAGGTATCCATCCGGCACGCCATCACCAAGGGCTTTGGCGGCGCGATTGCGTACACCTGGGGCCGCACCAAGAACTCCACGACCGGCGCATTCGCATATCCGAATAAGCCCTTCAAGTCAGGCATTCAGCAGGAGTGGGCCAACGGAACCGATGACCAGCGCCACACATTGACGGCGACTGGGCAGTACGCATGGAAATATGGACTGTCGCTCTCCGCTCTCTACCACTTCGGGTCGGGTTTGGCCTTCGCCCCCACCTCCGGCACGAGCATCAACGGCTATTCTTCCAGCACCCGCACTTTCGGAGCCGGCGTCACGCCGGTTGCGCCGGGTTTTACGGGCGCATGTCCAACCACCACCTGCACCACAATTTATGCTCCGCTGTCGAAGGTGTATTACGACGCAGGGTATGGGTATTACATCATCCAGCGTGATGGCTTCCGTGGATCTCCCTACAACCGCGTGGACTCGCGCTTGCAAGAATCCATCAAACTGAAGGAGCGCTACCATGCCGTTCTCGGATTTGAGGCTTACAACCTCTTCAATCATCCGAACTATGGAAATTTTGCCACCTCTGCAACACAGGGACCAACAACATCGACCGGAGCCGTAAATTTAAACGCGTACGGTCACCCGCTGGCAGTCAGCAGTGAAGGCGCATCGCTGGAGTACTACGGCCGCAACCTGCAGTTCTTCGGGCGGTTCACTTTCTAGCGACGGCCCATCTCATTGCAGCTTTCTGCAGCTAGACGGTTCGAAACCAACTACGCGCAGTGCACTCCAATGCACTGCGCGTATACTCTTTAACATTCAGACGCAGGGCTGAGCGCCGCACAAGGCGCTACCCATCCCGGAGAATTCTCGATATGAGCTTCAACAACGTGCTGTTGTTCCATACGCGTGGCGTGCGTTTCTACATCAATACGCTGACTTTGTTTGTGACCTTGCTGCCGATTCGTGTTGCTTTGTTCGCCCAGCCAGCGGCGGAAGCGGTGAAGACAAAAATCATCACCGTCAACGAAGGCACGGATCTCGCTGTGGCTGTCTCTCCGGATCACAAAACCATCGTGATGGACCTGCAGGGCCTGCTTTACTCATTGCCCGTAGCAGGGGGCAAAGCGAAGCAGTTGACTACACCGGTTCAGGAGGCGTCGCATCCCAACTGGTCTCCGAGTGGAAACCTGCTCGGCATCCAATCCTACATAGGTGGCACCTTTCACATATGGACCATGAAGCCGGATGGAAGCGGCTTCAAGCAGATCACCTCTGGTCACGGCGACGATCGCGAACCCGTCTTCTCTCCCGATGGAAAGACGATTGCCTTTGCATCTGACCGCGCCTTTTCAGGAAGCTACGATATCTGGACCGTGGATGTGGCTACGGGCGCGCTGAAGCGATGGACCTCTGCGCCGGCCGATGAATACGAGCCAGCATGGTCGCCAGACGGCAAAGAGATTGCGTTTGTCAGCGGAGTAGGGACTGCGGGCAAGACCATTGAATCGATCGACGCATCTGGCAAGCAGCACACTTTGACGACGCTAAGCTCCGGAGGAGATGGCCGCCTCGAAGCCCCATCCTGGTCCCCTGATGGAAAGACGCTTTCCTACACGGAATTCACCGGTTCCGGCATGCTGATGAACGCCGCGCACCTTGTTCTAAAAAGCGATAAACCGAAGGTGGAAAAATCGGACGACGCATTTCCGTTTGCCGCTTCTTGGCTTTCGCCAACAGAGCTGATCTACGCTGCAAATGGCCACATTCTGCGCGTAGATGCCTCCTCCGGCTCTGAGACCATCATCCCGTTTACTGCCGACATCAAATCCATTCGGCCGCAATATACGCATAAGGTCTACGACTTTGACTCCACAGCTCCGCGACAGGTAAAAGGCATTCTTGCGCCGGCGCTCTCACCGGATGGGAAGCAGATTGCCTTCACGGCTCTCAACCAGCTCTGGATCATGGATATCGGCAAGGCGCCCAGGCAAATCACGCATGACGCCTTCTCCAAGCAGGAACCCGCGTGGTCCCCGGATGGCAAAACTCTGGCCTATGCTACCGACAAGAGCGGCATCGAGAATATCTATCTGCTGGATCTTGCTACTGGTGCCGACAAACCTCTCTCACCAAGCAAGACCTCTGCGCAAATCATGCCGGCATGGTCGCCCGACGGCAAATGGATCGCTCTTCAGGACCAGACCGGAGCAACTTTGGTGTGTGAAGTAGCAACCGGCAAAATCAAGCCACTTGCTCCGGCTACGTTTTATCCTGGCAGGCCTGGGTGGTCGGCGGATGGATCGACCATAGCGATCGCAACCATCAAACCTTACACCAGGCGATTCCGCGAGGGCACCAGCCAGATATTGCTGGTCGATGTAGCAAGCGGCAAGACGCAGTTCGTTGAGCCCGCGCCTTACGAATCGATTACTACGCGGACCCAGGACGGCCCAGTCTACTCTCCAAATGGGAAAGAGATGGCCTTTGTGATGGACGATCTGCTGTACACCATGCCGGTTGACGCGCATGGCAAGCCGAGTGGGCCCGCGACAAAAGTAAGTGACGAGACCGCCGACGCGCCAACCTGGAGCGGCGATTCCAAGGAACTGCTTTATCTGGACGATGGAGCACTTCATCTTATCTCGCTGGCGACGAAACAGATTCGTCCCCTGCCGATGCAACTCACTTACAAGCAGGCTGTGCCGGAGCAGAGGCTGCTGATTCATGCTGGACGATTCTGGAAGGGCGAAGGCCCCGATGAGCAGAAGGATGTGGACATCCTCATCACCAACAATCGCATCGAGAGCGTGACCCCGCACAGGAATGTCGATCCTCCGACCGGCGTACGGGTTGTGGATGCATCGAAACTCACCGTCATGCCGGGTCTTTGGGAGAGCCATGCGCATCCCACTTCACACGCCTCCATCTATTATGGCGGCCGCATGGGCAGGCTCTGGCTGGCCTACGGGATTACCGAGCTGCGCGACCTGGCAGGCAACGCATACCGCGCAGAGGAGTCACGCGAAGGATTCGATTCCGGCGCCGCCCTTGGTCCGCGCCTCTTTCCCACCGGCGAAGCCATCGATGGCGAGCGCGTCTATTACTCCATGATGATTCCCACCACAAGCGAAGCTCAGCTCAACCGGGAGCTTTACCGCCTGAAGGCGCTGGACTTCGATATGGTCAAGCTCTACGTGCGACTGCCCTTTGCATGGATGGTGAAAGGCGAACAATTTGCGCATCAGCAGATGGGTGTTACCACGGCCTCACATTATCTTCTGCCAGCCGTCTCGCTGGGCGTCGATGGCATGTCGCACATTAGCGCTACAGCGCGCACCGGCTACGCCTACTCGCGCTCCTACACCGGCGTCAGTTATGAAGATGTGAATGAGCTGCTCTCGAAATCCGGCATGTACACGATCAGCACGCTGCTGAATATGACACCGTATTACTACAATCAATCGATGCCGGAGGATCCGCGCTATGAGGTGGCTCCGCCATGGGAAGTTGCGCGACTGAAGCACACGCGCGATACAGTCGTAGCTGCTGATCCCAAGGACGGCATGGAGCGAGTGAAGGATGAAGAAGCCACTGTCGCTGCCGATTTTCGCGCCGGCGGCTTGATGATCGCAGGCACGGATTCCCCGCTCGATCTTCCTTCCACTTCGCTGCATCTGAATCTGCGCATGCAGGTGAAATTCGGCCTTGCCCCGTGGCAGGCGCTGGAAACAGCCACCAGCCTCCCGGCCAGAACGTTCGGACTTACAAAGGATCTGGGTACATTGGAAAAAGGCAAGCTTGCCGATCTGATACTGGTCTCCGGTGACCCGCTCACCAACATTGATGATGCCGCCAATGTGCAGTGCGTGATGAAAAATGGAGTATTGATTTCAGTCAGCGATGTGGTCAAACCTTTCCTGAACTTGAAGACAGGATCAGATGTCTGCTCTGCAAAATGAATCCAATACGATGCATGGCAAAATCAGCAATCCACCGATGATCATTCGCGCTTCTGCTTCACAGGCTGAAGAGGCCCACATCCTGCTGAACGAATACTACCGTGAGGTCGAAGTTCTCCTGAGGGACATGCCGGAGAGCGTTGATAAATTCCTCAACAATCCGGATTCAGGTTTGTGGATTGCATACGTCGAGGGCACGCCTGCTGGCTGCGTGGTGCTAAAACCTCTCGAGGAAATCCAATCGGCCGGAGAATGCAAACGGCTTTATGTTCGCGCTCAATTCCGGCGGATGGGCATTGCAAATGCGCTGCTTGATGCGATGGAGGAGTATGCCAGGAGCTGTTCCTTGTCCTGGATATATCTCGACACCAAGGACGATCTTGAGGCGGCGATTACGCTCTACAATCTGCGAGGATATGAGCCATGTGAACGATACAACACGAACCCGCAGGCCACAGTCTTTCTCAGAAAATCAATCAGGCGCAGTTCGTAATGGCCGGCCCCAGCAGAACTACCGATGTTTCTCTCAACGGCATTCGAACAGGCGGAGATCAAAGGTGTCACCTGGCACACCCTGCGGCATGCCTTCGCTAGCCGTTTGGTGATGGGTGGGGTAGACTTGAAGACAGTGCAGAAACTGATGGGACACAAGGCGATCGTTATGACCGCCCGGTATGCCCACCTGGCCCCGACTCACAAGTTGCAAGCACTAGAGACTCTGGCTAGACCAGGGTCGGTTTCGGTAAAAAGTGGCACACGTTGGCTACCGACGCCCAAAAGGCCACGAGGACTTCAAAACTGAATAACTTTCAATTTATTGAATCTAAATAAGTTGGAAAAGGTGAGAGCTCGTAGCTCAGCTGGTAGAGCAACGCCCTTTTAAGGCGTGGGTCCTGGGTTCGAATCCCAGCGAGCTCACCATTCCGTCAATTGTGACATTCCATTTCGGACGCTATTCTGGCCACATCAGCGTGTCGGAACCAGAATCTCGGTCACATTCTGATCTTCCGGGGTCGTTGTCGGATCGGTGACATAGTTCTCGATTGCGTAGTCGTCTCGGACTTCCATCCCGTTCGCCGCAACCATCTCCCAAACTCGGCCCGTCGCTGGCCCCAGTTCAGAATATGAGCCGGTGAGAACAAATCGCTTGTAGCTGCCGCCGGCAAACTTCACATAGCCGAGCCCAGTAGGCAGCTCTACCGGCGCGGCGCTGAGCGCGAATCCAGCGCGGTATATCTCTGGACCCATTTTGTAGAGGCTGAATGCGCCGGTGATTCGGTTGTGAGCCGAAACTGCCGATGCGAGCGCGTTGACTTCTTGCCACGCGGCTGGAGCATTGACTGGAAACGACCCCACCTTCTCGATAAATATGTAATGTGTTTCCGGCCAACGAATGATTTCCGGGGTTTCGGTGAGGTTCATTCATCCTCCGTCTCTTTCCATGTTCCGCGGTGTTTGCTTCGTGGGACGCCATTTCTGGGGACTGTGCATTCGAAGATAATATGTACCATAGGCGACGGGGCGAATAACATCCCCAGCGCAGGGGATAGCCTTCCATGCTTTCAGCTCAGGCGCTCGTCGAGCTTCAGGATCAACGGACACGCGACTGGCACCGGCCCGAAGCGGCACAGTCCGTTGACAAAGAGAATTTAAACGATTGGCTGATGCGCGTAGCGAAGCAGCATCGCGCCAACTTCGATTTGTGGCACATCGAGGACGAAGCCCGTGCGCTGGGAGCGAGTGACGCGAAGCTGGCGGATGTAAAGCGCCGCATCGATGCGACAAACCAGCGACGCAACGACCTTGCCGAGCAGCTTGATCGGTTCCTGCTCAGCTGGCTTGAGGAGCGCCAATTGCCCAATCAGGCGGCGGATCTCCACTCCGAATCTCCGGGGCTGATGATTGACAGGCTGTCGATTTTGGCATTGAAGATATTTCATACGCGCCAGGAGGCGGAGCGGACAGGAGCGCCTGACGGCCATGCAGCCCGGAACCGGGATAGGTTGGCGATCCTCGAAGAACAGCGGGCCGATCTGGCCGCTTGCCTCGACGCGCTGTGGCAGCAAACCCTGGCCGGAGCTCGCAGATTCAAGCTCTATCGCCAATTGAAGATGTACAACGATCCGGCTCTGAACCCGGCAATCTACGGAAAAGCTCCCTAGCCAATCAATGAAGCAATCAAGCGACATATGGGGAGCGATTGACACCCCATTGACGAAGCGCCGCGATATGGGTATAAAGATTCCCTGAGCGACGTTGTACACTGACTCAGGGATTTTGTTTCAAGATTGGATGCATGGTCCCTGTTAGAACACAACGCGCCCCCGGCAAAACATGAAGCAAGAGCCCACATCGGCGGCAACGAGCCGCAAAGCAACTCCTTCCTCGGTAGCCAAGTCAGACGCGCAAGCGCGTGCTGCTGTTCAGGCTGCTGTCCAGCAATATCAGGCCGCAGTGCAAATGCTCCAGCAGGGCAGATTCGAAAAAGCCCTGGCGGCGCTGGAAAAACTGCTGCCGGATGCTCCACCGGAGCTGCGCGAACGGTGCAAGATGTACATCATCACCTGCAAACGGCAACTGGAGAGCCCCTCGCTGTCGTTTTTGACGCCAGAGGAGCATTTCGACTATGCCATCTCGCAGTTGAACACCGGCTACTACGAAGAGGCGCGGGAGCAGTTGGAAGCCATCCTGGATAAGAAAGCGGATGCCGACTACGCGCATTACGGGTTGGCCGTGCTGGACGCCATGACCGGACGCTCACAGAATTGCCTGGAGAACCTGGCGCGGGCCATTGAGTTGAACCCTCGCAACCGGCTGCAGGCGCGCGTAGATAACGACTTTCAAAATGTGGTCGACGATCCGCGGTTCACGGAGTTGCTTTATCCTGAGGTTCCGTAGGCACAAGCTTGAACCCATCCATATCTTCGTCCGTTGAAGCACCCCCGGTAAATGCGCACGGTGAGGATTCGGCTCCTGCGCGCTCGCTGCGCGTGGTGGCGATCGGCGGCGGCACAGGCTTGTCTACCTTGCTGCGCGGGCTGAGACACCATGTCGTTGCGCACGGTGCTACGCCCTCTGGTTCGGCCCCGGCAGCGATTGCCGACCTGGCCGCGGTGGTTACAGTGACCGATGATGGCGGCTCCTCGGGGCGTCTGCGCAAAGGCTTCAACATGCTGCCTCCGGGCGACCTGCGCAACTGCATGGTGGCTCTAAGCGAGGAAGAG